>JGI12269J14319_10000363_pt1 | contig 42902 bp, 41 predicted proteins | sample PeaSoiSIISIP2007_FD_14319 | JGI IMG/M metagenome (IMG submission 14319)
CGAGATGCTCCAGCCGTTCGTGCAGGAGCGCGGCAAAATCCTGCCCCGCCGCATGACCGGCACCTGCTCGCGCCACCAGCGCTGGCTCGGCGAAGCGATCAAGCGCGCGCGCAACATCGCGCTCTTGCCTTTCGCGACGGAACTGTAGAGACGGAAAAAACTTTTTAACACAGAGAACACAGAGGGCACAGAGGGCACAGAGAAAGAAACAGAGCAGGAAAGAAGAAGAAACAGCACTTTCAAAGTACTGGTGGAATTCGGCATCCGTCGGAATTGTTTTCTCAGTTTTTCTCTGTGCCCTCTGTGTTAAAGATTTTGCATTCTGAATTTGTAGATTTCGCGCCCTGCTCCCGGACGCAAACGACAAGAAAAGGAACGCCATGCAAATTATTCTGCAGGAAGACGTCGAAAAACTCGGAACCCGCGGTGAAGTCGTGGAAGTCGCCGCCGGCTACGCGCGCAACTATTTGCTGCCGCAGAAGCTCGCGCTCGAAGCTTCCCCCGCCAACATCAAGCGCCTGGAAAAAATTCGCATCACTCTCTCCAAGCGCACGGCCACCGAAAAAGACGCGGCCCAGCAGCAAGCCGCCCTGCTCAACCAGGTGACCGTGAAATTTGCCCGCAAGGCCGGCGAAAACGATCAGTTGTTCGGCTCCGTGACGTCCGCCGATCTGGCGGATGCCCTGAAGGCGCAAGGCTTCGAGATCGACAAACGCCGCATCCAGCTCGACGAGCCGATCAAGATCGTCGGCGAAAGGCCTGTCACCGTGAAGCTCGTTCACGGAGTCACCGCGGAATTCAAGGTGGCCGTCGAAAAAGAAGCGTAGGACAGACCCGCCGCGGCGGGACTGTCGCCTTTTGCTGCTGACCCTCTAACCAAGACCCGACGGGCTGAAGCCTGCCCTAGTACTTCTTCACCCCATTCGCACATTAGAAATTGTCAAGAATTTTCGAAAAGTTATTCACAGGTTCACACGAATTCCACAGGGCGGGTTTACCCTTTCCGCGATAAAATTAGTCCTGTCGCCGACTCTGGTTCCGGCTCTGCCCCATGACGTGCTGCGCCTAGCGACCTTTAGTTGAGCCAGGCAATCCTCAACCTCAGCGGAGGATGAAATGACAAACGATCTGAACAGTCCGGTGGCTATTCTCGACAAAGAAATTGCAAAGTATCCGACCTACACGATTGAAACGTTCGAGCTCTGCGATTGCTGCGGCGCTCGTTTCGGCATTGGCTACCACCAGGCATGCCAGCACCACGCGGATGCCGCCAGCCAGACGGACGAGCTCCCAAAGAAGCTGCGCGAAATGCTCGCGGAGGACCACGGCCACGACCGCAAGCACAAGCTCTTCACCGAAATTTGGATTATTCCCACGTGGGAGAGCTCGACCAGGTCGCCTCTTAGCCGGACCAGGTTATAGAAACGCAATAGCGACTTGTTCTTTCTGCCCGCCAGTTATGTCTTTTTGCATAGCCGCAGGTTGGCCAATTTTTCTCCAGTCTTCGAATGGTTTTCCAGCATATCCACAAGTTTTATTTTATCCACAGCTCTCCGCAAGGCTTATTCGTTGTGACGCTTGACGGAAACGTCCATGATCCATGGGCATTTGAAATAAGATTTGCGCAAGGATTCATGGTTTGCAATGCGGTTGACACAAACCCCCTGTAGAGGCGAAACTAAGGCGAATCAATAATGGCCACCGCAAGCACATCGCTGGAACGTCCCATGCCCCACAACGTCGAGGCGGAGCGCAGCATCCTCGGGGCGATCCTTCTCGACAACAACGCCATCAATGCCGCCATCGAGAAGCTCAAGCCGGAAGATTTTTTCCACGATCATCACCGGCGCATTTTTCAGCAGATGATCGCGCTCGGGGAATCGCAGCAGGCGATCGATCTCGTGACGCTGACCGAACAGTTGCAGCGCAGCGGCGAACTGGAATCGGTCGGCGGCGCGGCGTACGTCTCGCAGTTGATGGACGGCGTGCCGCACATCACCAACGTCGAGCACTACGCCCGCATCGTGAAAGAGAAAGCGTTGCTGCGCGGCCTCATCCACGCGACGAGCGCGATTCAGCAGCAGGCCCTCGAAGCCGAGGACGACGCCGATGCGATCCTGGACCGCGCCGAGTCTTTGATCTTTCAACTGGCCGAGGATCGCGTGCGCCTGGGCCTCATCGGATTGCACGATGTGGTCACCGAAAGCCACGACCGCATCTCCCGAATTTACGAAGGAGGCCACCGCATCACGGGCCTCTCCACCGGTTACGACTTGCTCGATAACCTGACGTCGGGCCTGCAGCCTTCCGAACTGATTATTTTGGCGGCGCGGCCCTCGATGGGCAAAACGGCGTTCGCACTGAACCTCGCGGAAAACATTGGCGTGCGCGGAAACAAGCCCGTCGCGATTTTCAGCCTGGAAATGTCCAAAGAATCTCTCCTGCTCCGTTTGCTTTCTGCCGACGCCAAAATTGACTCGCACAAGTTCCGGACCGGTCACTTGAATCAGGAAGATAAAAGCAGAATTCCCCGATCGCTCAGCCACCTGTCCGAAGCGCCGCTATGGATCGACGACGCAGGTTCCGCCACGGTCGTGGAAATGGGCGCGAAGCTGCGCCGGCTAAAGCGCGACAAAGGCCTCTCGCTGGTGATCGTGGACTACCTGCAACTCGTTTCCGCGCGCGGGCGGTTCGGCAACCGCAACGAAGAAATCTCCAGCATCACGCGCGGCCTCAAAGCCATGGCCAAGGAACTCAAGGTTCCCATGGTGGTTCTCTCCCAGCTCACGCGCGCGCCCGAACGCGAAGACCGCGAGCCTCGCCTCGCGGACCTGCGCGAATCGGGCGCGATCGAGCAGGACGCCGACGTCGTCATGTTCATCCACCGCCCGAACTTCTTCAAGAAGTCGAGCGAAGTCAGCATGGAAGAACGCGGAGAAACCGACCTGATCATCGCCAAGCAAAGAAACGGCCCGACCGATACGATCCGGTTTGTGTTTCAAGGCTCCTTCACGCGCTTTGAACAACGAGCGCCCGACGCCTGGACGGAACCCGAGTAGCTGTCCTCTACCGCCCACAGGTGTGTCGCTCTGGCATCTGTGCTCGCTGGCATCAAGCTCACATATTTCGATTTAATCCTTGTAAGTCTAGTTTATTCTATTACTTAGCTCCTCCCTGCCAATTCGGCTCGACATCCCGCTTCGCGGCCCTGCGCTTGCTACTTCTTGATTGGGAATTTGATTGGCTCCGAGTAGGACAGGCTTCAGCCTGTCGCCTTAGGGTTGGGAGCGGAAACGGACACCCGACAGGCTGAAGCCTGTCCTACTAGTTACTAAGCGGCGCGCAGATGCTCGGGAGTAATTTTTCTTCCGCGCCCAGATCGGTTACTCTTGAAGATTCCAATGCCACGAACCGTAAAATTTGATGGACGCCCCATCTGGGCCGAAGTAAGTCTGGGGGCGCTGACGCACAATCTGCGCGCGATCCGCCAGCACGTCAATCCCGCGGGCGCACGCGGCCCGCGCCGGAAAATTCTCGCCGTCATCAAGAGCAATGCCTACGGCCACGGCATCGTTCCCGTCGCCCGCGCCCTCTCCAAGGTCCGCGCCGACTGGTTCGGCGTCACTTGCTCCGCGGAAGGCGCCGAACTGCGCGAGAGCGGCATTCGCGAACCGGTCCTGATTCTCACCGGCTTCTGGGCGGGCGAGGAAAAGCGAATTCTCGACAACCACCTCACGCCGGCGATCATGAGCGCCGACCAGTTGCGGCTGCTGGAAAAGGCGGCCGCGCAACAGCGCAAGCCGCGCAAGCGTCCCTTCGATTTTCATCTCAAGATCGACACCGGCATGAACCGCCTGGGAATTCCGCCAACGGAAATTCCGGCGTTCGCGCGCGCGCTGGCGGATTGCCGGCACGTGCGCCTGGCGGGCACGTTCACGCACATCGCCTCGTCGGAAGTTTTTACGACCGAACAAACCATCGAGCAGGAAAAAACATTTGAAGCGGCGCTGGCCTGCATGCGCTCGCTGGGACTCGATCCCGGGATCGTGCACATGGCCAACAGCGCCGCGATCGTCAGCCGTCCTTCCACCTGGCGCGACATGGTGCGTCCCGGCGCGGTCCTCTACGGCTATCATCAGTTCTTCGAGCCGTCCGAACTGAATCCGGAAATGGAAGCGAAACTTCCCATTCGCCCGGTGCTTTCGTTCCGCGCGCGGATCGTTTCGATCAAGGACTTGCCGCCGGGATCGCGTGTCGGATACAACGCGCGGTGGACGGCGTCGACTCCCTCTCGCGTCGCCGTGCTCGCCGCGGGATACGCGGATGGCCTCGTGCGCGTGCTCTCCAATAAAGGCCGCGTCATCGTTCGCGGCGAGATCGCTCCCATCATCGGCACGGTTTCGATGGATCTCACCACCGCCGACGTCACGGGAATCGCATCGGCCCGCGTGGGCGATATCGCCACAATTTACGGCACCGACGGCGGCACGACGCAATCCGTGCCCGACGTCGCAAAGATTGCGAACACCGCCAGCGCGGACCTGCTCTGCGCGCTGGGAAAGCGCGTGCCGCGGTTCTACTTGCCTTGACCCTTCGCTTGAATTCACATAAACGCCATCTGTGGCGGGCTCTTAGTAGCACAGACTTCAGTCTGTGGGTTTCCGCGCGAGAACCCAGGATGTAGCCTGCGCGCCGTTGACGTTCGCGCGGTTACGGGTTTTCACACGGCTGCCAAGCTCTGACAGACTGAAGTCTGTGCTACTAGAACCGCTCCGCGACTTTGCAGAGTTCGAGCTATCGATTAAGGTTTTTGGTCACTGCGGGCGGGCGACTTCAACCGGCAGGGTTGCGGTGGCGGGCTTGATTCGCCGCAGGACTTCGCTGGTCCACAATTTTTCGGTTAGCAAGGTGAGGAAGCCGTTCTCGAAATCGCAGACCGCGCAGAATAAATAATTCCGAAACGCGTTGTGATAAGCGTCCACGCCGCGCTCGGCCAATTCGCTTTCAACGGCGGGATCGCCTGAAGCCAGCAGCGCGCCCGCGCGAGCGCCAAAAGTTTCTCCCGCGAATCGTTCGACTAATCCGACGAGCGCATCACCCGACGGCGAGGGAATGACCAGCGAATGGCCCGAGGCTTTTTCCTCAAACACGACGCCGCGCTTTCGACAGTAATCGCGCACGCGATCGAGATGCGAGAAAAAGTCGAGCGCCCACGGTTCCGCTCCCGGCAGGGCGCCAAGCGCAGCGGCCCACAGGCGCGCCGCGTCCGCACCCCGCGCCGGTTCGCGGCTCTCGATCTCCACGAGGTCGAGTCCCACCGCCTTGACGTCCGTCCCAAGATCGAGCGGCTCGACTTCCAAAACGTATTGCAGGTCCGCCATCTCGCGTTCACGCGTCCGCCGAAGCGCTCTTGGCGAAGCGCCTCTGGAAATCCGGCGATGCCTTGCGCGCTTCGAGCCAGTCGAAAAACGCGTCGGGCGTTTCGAGCCACACCTTGAACCACATCATGATTTCTTCCTTCTCGGCGCGTTTTTCCGGTTCCACTTTGTGATTCCGCGCGATCATTTCCGCGCGGCGGCGGCCCATGCGCGCCACTTCCAGCACGCGCTCCACGGCGGCGCGCTCCTGCTCCTCCTGAAATTTCCGGTAGAGCTCGTCCAGGCGCATGATGCACATCTCCGCGTCCTCGAGATTCGCAAAATGGAGCAGGTCCTGGAATTCCTCCTCGTACTGGCCTTCGGTGTCCGCCTTGGTGGACCACACGATGCGCATGCCCGCGGTTTCGAGTACGCCCGCGATGTAATCCGCGGAAGTTTTTCCTCCCGCGCCGAGACGCGCCACGAGTTGCCGCCGGATTTGCTCGACCTCGGCTGGGGTGAATCGCGGCACGGAAAGCTCGCGCGCGATCTCCAGGATCAGTTCCTTCTTGGTTGGATGATCCGCATGTGTCATGGCGACGACCTCACAGGCCTGGATTTGGTCATGGCCGGGGCTGGGGCTGTGGGTGGGCCGCCGGTTGATGGATTCTGCGACTCTTCTTCGAGCAATTGCCGGTAACGCGCAACGTTATGATTATGCTCCTGAAGGGTCTTGCTAAAGAAGTGTCCTCCTTCGGTATTCGCGACAAAATAAAGATCGTCGGTCGGCGGAGGATCGAGGGCCGCGCGGAGAGCGGCTTCTCCCGGATTGGCGATCGGCCCGGGCGGCAAGCCTCTGTTCCGATACGTGTTGTACGGAGAAGAGAAATGTAAATCTTCGCCGTTGAGTTTTCCCGTGTACGCTCCGACCAGGCTCAGCGCGTAGGCGACCGTGGGATCGCATTGCAAAGGCTGCCCGATGCGCAGACGGTTTTCAAATACTCCGGCAACGTGCGGCCGTTCTTCCGGACGCGGAGTCTCTCGTTCCACGAGCGAAGCCAGCGTCACGGTATCCTGAATGCTTTGGTGCGGGGGCGCGTCGGCGACTGGCAAAGTCAGCCACTCCTGGCGGAATTTCTTCACCATCGCGGCGGTCATGTCTTTTCCCGTCATGTGGCGCGGGAACTCATACGTCGCGGGGAAAAGGAAGCCTTCGAGGCTTGGCGCGCCGGGAGCAATGTCGCGGACTGACGATGGGTCGCGCGCGGCAACGAGGAATTCATCGCGGGTGAGGAATCCATCCTGTGCGGCAAGGTTCGCGATATCGAACATCGTAAATCCCTCGGGAATCACAAATTCTTTTACGAACACGCGGCCGTTGGCGATCGCGTCGTACACGGCGAAGGAAGTTACGGGACGGTCGAAGAAATACTCGCCGGCCTGCATGGTGCGGCGCCCTCGCTGGCGGCACAACATTTCAAACGCGATCCGGCTGCGCACGACGCCGTTTTCGGCCAGCAAGCGCGAAATCGTGCGTTGCGACGCTCCGCGCGGGATATCCACATAGACTCCGTCGCTCGAGAACCCTTGGTACGGCCTGTACAGCGCCAGGTAGAGATATCCGCCAGCGAGGATCAGCAGAATCAGAAGAAAGAGGAAGGCCCGGCGCATATCAATCTCGCGATCCGGTTCGCGCCCGCGCGCGGTCCAAATAGTCTCGCAGGATAATGGCGGCGGCGATGTCGTCCAGCGGCGCCTTCTTTTTTGTATCGGTGCGTCCGGAAGAATCGTGTCGCGCGCTCTTGCGGGAAACCATGCCCGCAAGTGTCTCGTGCGCTTCCCACGAACTCAGCCGCTCATCCATCATTTCCACGGGAAGGCCAAGGGATTTTTCGACGCGCGCCGCAAAACTCTTCGCTTCTTCCGACATCTCGCTCGGCGCGCCGTTCAGGTGCAAAGGAAGACCAACAACAATCCTTTGAACTCCCTCTTGGCGCACCAGTTCACGTAGCCGGGCAAGATCGCGCCGGCGATTGATCCGCGTCCAGGTGGCGTACGGCCGGGAAGTCACGCCAAATTCATCCGAAAGCGCCAGCCCCAGCCTCTTCTTTCCGTAATCGATCGCAAGAATCACACCTCTAGTGTGAGGTTTGGCCGCCAAGGACAGAGCACGGAGGGGAATCGCCACAGGCCTATTATAACTCGAAAGGAGGTCTTTTCTGAGGCCAGGGGCGATGATGTTGCCCCAATGAAAAGTGGTTATCAGCGTGTTACGGCCTTGCAGATTTTAGTAGCACAGCCACTCTTGGCTGTGCGGTCTTGCCAATCGTCCATAGTCTGCAAAGGCGTGAAAGTAGCGAAACCCGCACAGCCAAGAGTGGCTGTGCTACAAGAGCCTCAGGGCAAACGCCCGCGCTTGCCTGACTCCCAGAGCGGCCACAGGCCTGCAATTTTCATTTGTTCGTCGAGGCCCGTGGTTTTTAGAAGTGATTCGACCTCGGCGCGAGATTGGCGCGGACCGACCGGCTCGGCGCGTTCGGCAGCGCCAAAGGCCGTAACAGCGGCGATCGCCGTGTTGCGCTTGAGTTCCTTGATGTTGATCTGGTCGAGTAAATTCGACCTATTGCGGGCGACTTCGGGACTAAGGGCTTTCGCTCCGGTGGCGACTACAATCGGGACACCTTGCAACAGGAAATCGAGGCTTTCGGCATCGAAGGGCGCATCAAAACGGAGATTGGTAACACTCATCGATTCGATTGGCTTCAGCGCTTCCCGGACGCCCGGTTCGATGTCGTGCCTTCCGTTGAGCACGAATCCATTCAGAGGATTCGCAGCCGCCTCGAAGAGAATAGCGGCGGGCACACTATCCAATTCATTGCCGTGTCCTTTCAAGTAGGCCCACGGTCCGGTCATGCCCTGGCTTTCTCCGCCAAATAGAACGAACCGAATCGATCTGCGCGGGCGGACGCCGGTGAGCTGGATGTCGCGGGCGGCTTCGACCACCAAAGCGGGATTGCAGGCTTCATCGATCCCGCTGGACCCAGAATCCGACGGATCGAGGTTTGCGCCAAGCAACACCCACTCATCCGGTTTCTCCCGGCCCCGAATTTCCGCGACCACAATTTCCGCGACTACAACCTTCGTCTGCTTCGGTGCGACCAGGTACTTTTCGACATGAACGTCAACGCCAGCGTCTCGAAGAGCCGCCATGGCCCAGGTAACGCCCGGCGCTTCCCCGTCGGCCCCTTTCGTTTGCCGTTTTAGGGCTTCCATCAGGCGACGAAGATTATCCGCGAGAGGCGAATCACCCTGCGCATTGGCGATGATTTTCGGCGCGACTTGCTCGCACAGCGTTTCTCCCGTAGCGGAGCACGCCTGCACATTCGTCTTCGCCGCATCGCGAATCCGCGCGAGCGGATCGGGCTCCGCGGGGGACAATTGAGCCGCGGCCGGAACACAGGCAGCCAGGGAAATCGCCAATAGTCCCAGAGTGATTCTGCTCAGGCGCATGATGATCCTATTGAAATGGCCCATACTTATCCGCAAGAGCCATGAAGGCAATTATAGCCCAGCCGGATTTTGCTGGCGCGTCAATGCGTTTCTCAGAACGCAAGACTGGTTCAGGGAGGCGTGGCGTCCAGGATGTGATCCGCGACGCGCACGACGCGGACCATTTCGGCGACATCGTGGACGCGCACGATGTGCGCGCCGCCAAGGATTGACGCAGTCACTGTCGCGGCGGTGCCGAGCAGACGCTCGCCGGGAGGCATGCTCGCGCCGCCTGATTCCGCCATCGCTTTGCCAAGAAACGCTTTTCGCGACGTGCCGATCACGATCGGGCAGCCGAGACGCGCAAACTCGGGAAGCCGCGCGAGAATTTCAAAATTTTGTTCGTGCTTTTTTCCAAATCCGATTCCCGGATCGAGCAAGAGTTGCGATTTGGCGAGGCCCGCGCGCTTCGCTCGCGCGACCGCCTCGCGCAGGCCGGACATAACGCCACGGACGACGTCGCGCGCGAAGGGACCTCGCTGCATCGTCTGCGGCGTTCCCCGCATATGCATGAGGACTAGCGGAGCTCGCGCGCGGCGCGCGACTTCGCCGAGGCGCGGGTCCAGCCGCAACCCTGAAACGTCGTTGAGAATTTCCGCGCCGGCAGCTAGCGCCGCTTCCGCGACTCCAGCCCTCCGCGTGTCCACCGACATGGCAATGCGCAGCCTGCCGCGCAAGACCTGGATCACGGGAAGGATGCGGCGAAGCTCTTCCCCGGCGGTGACCGGCGTGGCGCCGGGGCGCGTCGATTCGCCGCCGATGTCTACGATGTCCGCGCCGTCCTGCTCGAGTTGCAAGGCGCGCGCGACGGCTGCTTCGGAATCGAGATACGCCCCGCCATCGGAAAAGCTGTCCGGAGTGATGTTCAAAACACCCATGACCAGGGTGCGCTCGCCGAGGATGAGCGTGCGCGAACGCAGGTACAGACGGAATCGTTTGCGGTGAAACATAGGGGAACCATCATACAAAAAGTTTCATGGTTGATGCGACCGGAGTCGGAGACCGCTATTTTTTACGAGCTGGGTGGCGCAGGCTTCAGCCTGTGGGTCTTGGTCCTTGCAAGCACTAACCCCCACAGGCTGAAGCCTGTGCCACTTGTCCCCGGAAAGCGCAACGCCGGAAGACGGCTTGGCATCTTAACCTGTGTGGTACGATTGCTTCACGACACGGAGCCGTTCATTTTGCATGAGCGGAAAACAATTTTCGGAAGAAGGCGATCCAGGGGGAAGCGGGTTTCATGAGGGTGTCAGGGACGGTTTACAAAATCTCCGTATTGTTGTGCGCAATGGCGGCCGCAGCGTCTTTTTTTTCAGCAATCCAAGCTTCCGCATCCCCGCAAACCAATTGGACGCTCGACAATGTCCTCAAGCAGATGGATGCGCAGGCGGCGAACTTCCATAGTCTTACGGCGGATTTGGAGCGGACCAAAGTGACTGTCGTGGTCAACGACAAGTCCACCGAATCCGGCCAGATTTTTGTGCGCATGGACGACAAAATGCGAATCGAGCTGACGCAACCTGATGCGCGCACGATCCTCCGCGACGGCGACAATTTTTACATCTACAACCCGAAAATTCACCGCGTCGAGGAATACAATCTCGGAAAGAAAAAATCCGTCGTCGATCAATTCCTGCTACTCGGATTTGGGACTTCCGGAAGTTCGTTGAAGGAGAGCTACGCGATCACGCTTCAGGGCGAAAATACGCTGGACAACCACAAGGTTCTTTTGCTGGAGCTGCTGCCGAAGACGGACGAAGTGCGCAAGCAGCTTTCCAAAATTCAGTTGTGGCTGGACGAATCCACATGGCTGCCGGTGCAGCAGCAATTTTTTGAGACAGGTTCGGGCGACTACTTCATCATCCGGTACCGGAACATCAATCGAAACGTGCGCATCCCGGACAACGAGTTCAAACCTCATTGGCCGCACGGCACCACGAGAGTGCAGCCGCAGGCGTGACCTTCCGCCAAATTTATATCCCGCTGCATGTTTTGGAGGGTGTAGTAGCACAGGCCTCAGCCTGTGGGGTTTGGTTCTTGGAAGGACTAACCCCCACAGGCTGAAGCCTGTGCTACTGGAACTGGCCTACCGTCCGCGTTTTGCGCTTCTGCGTTCCTGCTCGATCAAAGATTGCTTGCGCTCAAGTCCCCAGCGATAACCGCCCAGCGTTCCGTCGGTGCGCACCACGCGGTGGCACGGAACCACAATCGCCGCGGGATTTGTCGCGCAGGCGCGGGCGACGGCGCGTATCGCGCTGGGCTGTCCGATAGTGTGCGCAACTTCGGAGTATGTGCGCGTCTCGCCCGCCGGGATGGACCGCAACGCCTCCCAGACGCGCCGCTGAAACGCGGTGGCCACCACGTCCGTGGGCAAGTCCAATCGTGGATTCGACCCCGCCAGATGCCGCACAATCGCGCGCACCCACTTCGAGTGCTCTCCCGAGCCGCATCGAATTTCCGCGTGGGGATATTCCTTGCGCAAAGCCGCGGCGAGATCGGAGTCGCGCTCCCCCAGATATACGGCGGAAATGCCCCGTTCCGTCGCGGCGACGAGCGCGCGCCCCAGTGAACACGGGGCAATCGTGTAAGAGATGTTCATCCCGCGTCCCCCGCGGCGATACGTCGCCGGCGTCATGCCCAGATGCGCGTCAGACTTCTCGTAGAGGCGGCTTGCGGAGCCGTAAGAAACTTCATGCAATGCTGTGGTCACGTCTTTCCCCTTTCGTAATTCGGATTTGAGCCGTGCGACGCGAAGCGCGTCCGCATATTGCCGCGGCGTGATTCCCATCGCCTGTCGGAACGTGCGCTGCAAGTGAGCGGCGCTCAGCCCGGTGCGCTCCGCAAGGTTCGGAAGAGAGAGTAAGGCGTCCGGGCAGCTCTGGATCTCGTTGCACACGCGTCGAATCAGATCCGTTTGCGGGTTGCTGCGCGCCTGGCGAGGATGGCAGCGCCGGCAGGCCCGGAACCCGGCTTGCTCCGCCGCTTCCGGCTGGACGAAGAGAAGAATCTGCCTTGCGTGCGGCCGGCGCGATGGGCAAGACGGCCGGCAGTAAATCCCCGTTGAACGGACCGCGTAGACGAACGAGCCATCCATTCGCGCGTCGTGCAAAGCGACTGCCGCAAGGCATCTCCTCCGCGCGAGCGCGGGGATAGCGGGCAACAACGGGTTGGAAAGCGTCGACATTGGCCGTCCGGTTCCTTCCCAACCACAATATCCAAAACCGCTCCCGCGGCGCTATCCGAATCTTGCGGTCAAACTGTATTTTTCTACCAGCCGTCTGACTGTCGAGAAGAAGGGTGAGGAGCCGCTTTGCTGGGGGGTATGCATTAGGACAACACAGTTGGGAACCCAAATTGACGGCGGCAGGCCGCGCGGAGGATAGTGTCCGCGAGCAGTGCCAGAAGCGTACGCAGTAAAGGGAGACCTATGCGCACTGTTCGAACTCACAAACTCATGGATCAATCCAATCCCAGCCGTGGCAATGCTGCCGTAAAGGAACTGTCGGCCCGTTCGGCGACCTCGGTCGTCGATCCGCCGTCGTGGACCACGCGAGCCAAGCCCAAGGGCATCGCGCGCGTTCCCACCCATTCCGTGCGTCCGCCCGAAGAACGGCGCTCCTACGCCCGGGCGAAGCTCAGCTTGCCGCTCCGCGTGAAGCGCGTCGCGGGCCAGAGGGAGCCCATGGGGGAACCGTTGCGAACGACCAATATCAGCTCCAGCGGAGTCCTCTTTCTATGCCCCCAGCGGATTGAGCCGGGGACGCCGGTCGAAATCGAAGTCTGCCTGGTTGACCGGCCATTCGGCCGGGGCACCGTGAGAATGCGGACCGAGGCGCATATCGTGCGCGCGGAACCCGCCTCGCGCCCCGGATGGCACGCTCTGGCAGCCACCTTCGACGACATTACATTTCAGCGCGAAGAGCCGCTGCCGTCGCGCTTCCAGCGCCACTAGTTCCATTGCAGTCCTAACACCTGCACCGCTGACCGGTTTTTCCCGTAGGACAGCCACTCTTGGCTGTCCGCTTTTAGCATAGTGACCCTCTGCGGGACAGCCAAGAGTGGCTGTCCTACCAAAATCTCGCCCGACAGTAGTTTAGTATGCCGCCAATTCCGTGCTATTTTGCTCCCTGTGGTAAGAACGACGGTCTTTCAATTTTTGACCACGCCTAATTCGTTGCGATGATGATAAGAAAAAATCAAACCTCGATCGAATATGTGCTGTTCGACTGGGACGGGACTCTGCTCGATTCGTTCCAGGCGGACGCCAATGCCTACAAGTATATGTTCGAGGCTCTGGGGATGAGCTGGAGCATCGCGGAGTTGAAGCGCCACTATTCACCCAACTGGCATCGCGTGTATCGCGCCGCGCGTCTGCCTCGCGCGAAATGGGAAGAAGCCGACCGGCTGTGGAGATTTTCCTACGGGAAACAGCAACCGAAGCTGCAGCCCGGCGCGCTGGGTGTTCTGAGAACGCTGGACCGGCGGTTCAAGCTGGCGCTGGTGTCGAGCGGGAGCCGCTCGCGCGTGCGAAGGCAGCTCAGGGAACACAGCGTGTCAACGATGTTTCTCACCAAAGTTTGCAGCGAGGACGCGCCACGGCGCAAACCGCATCCCGCGCCGCTGCGAATGGCTCTCGAAAAACTTCGCGCCCTGCCCCGAGCCAGCGTGTATATCGGCGACGCCCCGGAGGACATCGAAATGGCGCATCGCGCGGGAATGCGGGCCATCGGCGTGCTCGGCGGCTCGCCGGTTCCGGAACGGCTTCGCGACGCCTCACCCGACGCCATGATCGAAACGATTCGCGATCTGCCAGCCCTGCTGAAGAGTTTCTAAGGTGTGAGTAGCACAGCCATCCGCCGCGGCGGAGCTGTGCGGGTTTTTCGATCGTCCAAAATGTATGGCTGCGTGAAAGCAGAGAAAACCACACAGCCAAGAGTGGCTGTGCTACTGGCGGCGCTACGCCAAATCTTCCGCGCGGATCGGCAATCGCCGGATGCGCTTCCCGGTCGCCGCGAAGATCGCGTTGCAGAGCGCGGGGACCAGGGGCGGCACGGCAAGTTCGCCCGCTCCGGTGGGCTTTTCTTCACTCGGGACGATGTACGTTTCAATGGTGGGCATGGCGTCGATACGCAGGACCGGATAAGTGTTGAAATTGGTTTGCTCAACGCGCCCATGCGAAATTGTGATCGCGCCGTAAAGCGCCGACGAAAGTCCATACACGATCGCGCTTTCGCTTTGCATGACGACGTTTGCAGGATTCACCACGCGGCCAAGATCCACCGCGCAAACCACGCGGTGTACCTTCAGCGATCGCGCCTTGCGGTCCACCGAGATTTCCACCACCTGCGCGGCGAAGCTTTGAAACGCTTCGAGTACTGCAATGCCGCGATAGCGGCCCGCAGGCAGCGGCTTATCCCAACCCGCTTTTTGCGCGGCGAGTTCGAGGACTCCGTGGAGGCGCGGGGCCTTGTCGAGCAAACGGCGGCGGAATTCGTACGGGTCCTTCTTGCCCGCGGCCGCCAGCTCGTCCATGAAACATTCGCTGAAGAAGCCGTTCTGCGAAGCTCCCACGGATCGCCAGAAGCCGACCGGGATGCCCGGCTCGGTCCGCACGTAATCCACCTGAATATTGGGAATCGAGTAGGGCAGATTGGCGACACCTTCGACGCTGGTCGGATCGAGATTGTTTTTTGTGCTGCCCGGAAACCACGCTTCCATAATCGAAGAGCACGCAATGCGCGTCGTCCAGGCAACGGGCCAGCCATCGGCTCCGATTCCTGCCGCGAACTTCGCGTAGGATGCGGGCCGGTAATAGTCGTGCTGCGTGTCATCCTCGCGCGACCACGTGACTTTCACCGGTTTGCCGATCGCTTTGGACGTTTCCACCGCCTCCATCACGAAGTCAGTCCCGGCCTTGCGACCGAATCCGCCGCCGAGGTACGTCGTGTGGATGAACGCATTCTCCGGTTTCAATCCGCAAATCTTTGCAGCCATGCCTTGCGCCATGGTCTGAAACTGCGTGGGGGCCCAGACGTCCACGCGGTCCGCGCGAACATCGGCGGTGCAGTTGATTGGCTCCATGGTGGCGTGCGCCAGGTAGGGAACTTCGTAGACCGCTTCGATTTTCTGCGCCGCGCCGGTGAGGGCGGACGCCGCGTCGCCTTCCTTGCGGGCCTCCGCGCCGGTCTTCGTCATCTGATCCGCAAAGAGCGCGCTGATGCTCTCGCTGCTGGCGTTTGCGTTTGGTCCTTCATCCCACTTCACGTCGAGCGCGCGCCGCCCCTGCATCGCCGCCCAGGTGTTGTCGGCCACCACGGCAATTCCGCGAGAGATCTCCACGACGGTCTTAACGCCGGGAACGGCCTTGGCTTTGGTCGCATCAAAACTTGCAACTTTTCCGCCAAACACCGGACATCGCGCCACCATGGCGTAGAGCATCGCAGGCTGACGCACATCTATGCCAAATTGCGCGCGGCCATCGACTTTGTCGGGGGTGTCCAGCCGCTTGGTCGGTTTCCCGATGATGCGGTACTGTTTCGGGTCTTTGAGCGGCACATCCTGCGGAACCGGAAGTTTCGAAGCCGCACTCGCTACCCCGCCGTACGTCACTTTTCTCTTCGACGCGTCGTGGTAGATGACGCCGTTTTCCGTCCGGCAGGTGGACTTGTCCACGTTCCATTGCGTCGCAGCGGCTTGGAGCAGCATGTCGCGCGCCGCCGCCCCGGCCTTGCGCATCGGGTCCCACGAGGACCGCACGCTGGAACTGCCGCCCGTGCCCTGCATTCCAAATGCCGGATTAAAATATTCCTTGGCGGCGGGAGCGAATTCCGTGCGGATATTTTTCCAATTGCAGTCCAGCTCTTCGGCCGCGATCATGCATAGAGCCGTCAGGATTCCCTGTCCCATTTCCGACTTGTCGATCACGATGGTCACGGCGTCGGTGGTGGAAATGAGCATCCAGGCGTTCAAAGACGCCGGCGGCACGGTTGCGACAGGCGCCGCGAGCGCTTCAAAGCGTCCGGGCAAGTAGAAGCCGATGACCAGACCCGTCGCGCCGGCCACGCCCGTCTTCAGAAAACTGCGGCGATTGATTCCCGTCGTTGTTCCCGCGCTCATGCCGCACCTCCCACTTCCACGGCCTGTTCATTGAACGCGTCTTCCTTCGCGTCCTCGCCGTCGAAACGGGAGGGCGTTGCCGAAGCCTTGTGCAATGCCGCGGCCCGATGCACCGCCTCGCGAATCCGCTGATAGGTTCCGCAGCGGCAGATATTTCCCTTCATCGCTTCGTCAATTTCCGAGTCGCTCGGCTTCGGGTTCTGCGCCAGCAGCGAAGCAGCGGACATGATTTGTCCGGACTGGCAATAGCCGCACTGCGGCACGTCCACTTCGATCCAGGCGCGCTGGACCGGGTGGCTGCGGTCCGGAGAAAGCCCCTCGATCGTGGTGATTTTTTTCCCGGCAACGGACGAGACCGGAGTGATGCACGAGCGCGTGGCTTCTCCGTCGATATGCACCGTGCACGCGCCGCACAAGGCCATGCCGCAGCCAAACTTCGTCCCCGTCATGCCGAGCGTGTCCCGCAAGACCCATAGCAGCGGCATGTTCGCCGGAACATCCACTGATTGCGCCTTGCCGTTAACGATCAATTGAATTGCCATGCGAGTCCTCCGCGGAAGAATTGCTGATTGGACTACCGAGTCTGTATTCGCTCGGAAGTATGGTACTGCAAATCCAGGTCTTGAGGAGTCAGATTGTTAGGGGCAATAGTGTCTGTGTGAGAACCCAGTTTTGGTTCGTGTAGCGCCCGCCTTCAGGCGGGCATCTGTTCGGTCCTAAAATGCCAACCTGAAGGTTGGCGCTACAGCCCGCGTTTATTTCCCGCTCTTCTTACGATCCAACTTCAATGTAAGGACGAATTCCTTGCGCGTGTCGAAGTTCGATATCGATCGAGTCGAAGAGGTCATGCCTTCCTTCTCGGCGTGAATTTCGTAGTCGACGTTGAGGTCCAGCCCGCTGAAGCGAAACGTGCCGTCCGTGTCGGAAAGGTGCGTAATGATGTCCTGGGTGTGGGCGTTTTTCAGGTACACCACCGCGGTTTCCACAGGGGTTTCTTCCTTGTCCACGACCGTCCCGCGAACGGTCCGCAGCTCGGATTCCTTCCCCTTTGGTTTTTCCTGCGCGAATAATATCGTCGCGGCCACGGCGACGATCGCGACGAGTCCAAGCGTCCTACGCAGGTTCATGGTTTTCCTCCGGTTCCTGCATCCGTCTGGGGCTCCATCCGGATCGCCAGGTCCGTTTGATTGTCTTCCCGCGCGTCAATCTTGCGCGTTTGCGTTTTGAAGCCGCGCGCTTCGATCGTCATTTCATACTCCGCGCCTTGCGGGACGCGGAAGGCCAGTTCGCCCTGGTGGTCGGACATGGCTTCCCATCGAAATTTCTTTTCCGCCGAACGCCGGACTCGCGCTCGCGCGCCCGTAAGAGCGAAGCCCCGGTCCGTAAACACGGTGACGAAAATGATGTAATCGTGGGCATGCGAACCGCTTGAATTTTGAGCGCCGCCGGCCGGCTCGAAGGCAAACGCCGCGCCCGCCAGCCAGACCAAGCCTGCGAGAGCAATCGTCAAGCGCACAACAGTGGGATGGCCAAAGGGAGAGAGGGGATGCCGGAAGAAATGGAAGAGCGGGTCAAACCTCTTCTTCTTCGTCTTCTTCTTCGTCATCTTCCACTAAATCGTCCTCATCGTCAGACTCTTCCTCTTCTTCTTCGTCATCGTCATCGGAGATGGCGTTGACCTTGACGGGATGGATCTGCACGACTTCCATTTCGGTTTCGCACTCGGGACAGGCCAGGATTTCGCCTTCCTCGACTTCGTCTTCGTCAACGTCAATTTCTGTGGCGCATTCAGGACACCGGACCACGGCGAAAACCTCCTTGGGGGCTAGGACGCACGTGCTGCTGAAGTATTATATAACGCGAAGCGGCCCGGGAGGGAAGCAGCCAAAACGACCATGACACCCAGAAGAGAATACCCGGATCAACCCATGGTAGGCGTCGGCGGCGTGGTGATTGACAATGGCCGCACCCTGCTCATCCGGCGCGGCGGCCACCCCCTCAAGGGAGAATGGTCGATCCCCGGCGGTCTGCTCGAAGTGGGAGAAACGCTGGAGCAGGGCGTCGCGCGCGAGCTCGCCGAAGAAACCGGCCTCGAAGTGCGCGTCGTGGAACTCATCGAAGTCTTCGAGCGAATTTTCCCCGCTCCTCCGAACGCGGACGGCACGCCGGGCGACGCGGCGCGCCCGCAATATCATTTCGTCATTCTCGATTATCTCTGCGAAATCCGCGGTGGAACGCTTTCCGCGGGAAGCGATGCCCTGGAATTCGCCTGGGCGCGCGAAGAGGAATTGCCAAAATTCGATTTGACCGTGGCGGTCACGCGCGTCCTGAAAAAAGCGTTCGCTCGGGCGCGGGAACGAATGACTTCCCTCCCTCCCACTTTGTAGCGCCGCTCTCAGGGGTGAGGATGATATGGAATCCGCGAATAAAAGGTGTAGCATCTGACTAATGGTCGGTATCCGTTATCAGCCCGGAATTGCTTGCTTGAGACCTGTGGCGTTTTGGGCTCTAGCGATTGCCCTGTCTGCCTTGCCCACCCGAGCGCAGAAAGGCGGCTCTTCAGGCGGCGGATCGGGCGGATCTAGGGGATCGTCTGGAGGAGGAGCGAGCAGCCGGCCCGGTCCGCCTCCAATGATGCCCGGGACGCAACCCAACATGGGACCACCCACAATCATAGTCCCGACGACGGAGCCAATCCCCAAGCCAGTCGTGGTCGAAGATGAATCCTGTCTCCCTTGGGACCTTCCCTCCATGCGTGGCGCTACCGTGAGCGCAATCAGGTTGGGGGTTCCTGGAAAGGCGAGGAACAAATACGAAAAGGCTTGCGATGCCTTTAAAAAGAAAAAACTGACGGAAGCCGAGCAGCACGTTCGCGACGCAATTCAAGAGTATCCAAAATATCCAGCGGCATGGGTGATGTTGGGACAGGTTCTCCAGGACGAGCAGAAGATGGACGAAGCTCACGATGCTTGTTCGCAGCCCTTAACGGCTGATCCGACTTACTTGCCTCCTTATCTTTGCCTGGCGGACCTTTTGGATCGCGAAAAAAATTGGGACGACCTTGTGACCTGGTCCGACCGATTCCTCGGCATGAATCTAGCCGGCGATATGTATGCCAACTATTACCGCGGTTTAGCCCTTTTCCACCTCGGCAAATTACCGGAAGCGCAGACAAGTGTCCTGAAAGCCGTCGCCATCGACAGCGAACACCATCAGCCCGGCCTCAACTTCTTGCTCGCTCAAATCTACGGCGAGCAGGGAGACACGGCTGATGCAACCCTCCAGCTCCAACAAGTCCTGAAATTTAGCCACAGTCGGCAAGACAAGGTTGCCGCAAAAGAGTACCTGACGAAGCTTCAGTCAAAACAAACCGCGAAATAAGCAAACCAGCGGTCTCGCGGCCAACACTCACTACATGCCCTCAGGAAGTCGGCCCCGGTTTCTGCTCGATTCATGGCCAGCAATTTCGGAAACGAGGGTGCAGCTAGCGAGGACCCATTCGTTCTGCGGGTTCGAAAGTGAATCTGTCTGCCGTAGGACTCTGATTGCGCATAGGGAGATGAGCGATGGGATCGGCCCGACTTATTGGCTCGACTTCACCGCAAGGATCGAGGCGCCTGCAGCGGCGCCCTGTTTCGTGCTGTATTCCTCATTTTGAAGGTCGCGGTAGATGCGTCCCGCAATTCCCGCGGCCATCGGCCCGCGCACTGCATGGCTGTGTCCGCGCATCAGGATTACTAACACCATCTTCAAGTTCGTCTGATCCATGTAGGAAACGAACCATCCGAGGCGTGAGCCTGAATCAGAACATGACCCGGTTTTTCCTGACACATCTTCATCCTCGGAAAGGTTGCTGCGTCGTGCCGTGCCCCGCATCACCGCGGCGTGCATCCCCTCGCGCAAATCGGGAAGCAGGGATTGAATGTCCAGCGTGCGCTTGATGCGCGGCTCGAAACTTTCCTCCTCCTCGACAGTTTGCGGGTACTGCAGGTAGTAGAGTGTGCCGCCATTGGCGACCATGGAAACGAGCGCGCCCAGCTGTAGCGGAGTCATCAGAATCCCTTCGCCAAAGCTGGACATCCGGCCAACCCCGCCGCGTGCCGGCGGCTCGCTGGGCACGGCACCGGACTGCTCTTGGGGGATCTCGTATCCGGCGAGTTCGCCGAGTCCTAGCTCACGCGCATAATTCGAAACCGTTTCAAATCCCATGCGACGCCCGAGCTCCTCGAAGAAGGCGTTATTCGAATGCGCGAGCGCCTCGGTCAGGGTCAAATACTTACGTCGGGTAACACGAATCTTGGTATCGCGCGTCACAAACCCTTCTTGCAGCGCCGCTACCGCAACCACCGGCTTGATCGTCGAGCAAGGTTTGAAACCACCGGAGAACGCCATCTTCTGATTCACAATCGTTAGAATGCGGCCGGTATTTGGATCAATGGCGACCACCGACCCGTCGTAGCGCCCCAGCCCTCGAATGGCGGCCTCGCGCACGATTGGATCATCGAACGTCGCGATATCACCTTCCGTGGAATTTGAAAGCTTTTGTTTTCCGTATCGTGAATGGGACGTGCTCGGATTCTTCGAGGCATGCTTCGCGATTGGCGCGGGTTTGGCAAACACCGGGCTGCAAGCTGCGAACATAGCGGAAGCCAACGCCGTAAGAAGGATGGATCGCTTTCGTACGATGATAGCAAGCGTCATTTCCAATTTCGTTCCCTCAGTTTCTTCACCACCGTGCGGCGTGGGAAGATATGGCTATTACAGAGCAAGCCCCGCACCAAATGGCGTACATTCCCCCACAATTACATGCCCATAATCAATTGAAATTAAATGGCTTAACATAAACTCGGAATACGAATCACTCACGAGGGAGGCCCGTAGTTACAAAAATTGTCAGGATTGGGTACAACTGCGCCATCTTGTGACACGTCCCGGTAAGCGCAGTCTTGGAACCGGGGTGGCAGAATTGTGATGAAATTTTCCGTTCAATCCGATGTGTGACTCACATGTGGAGGTACAAGATCTCAGGGCGACTTTCGTTCCGCCCGGCTCCACCCGTAGCGGCCCAGCAAAAGCACAAACTTGCAATGGAACAACACGCGGGATTGAAGCTCGCCGTTCTTCATCTGCGCTCGCACCAGCTCCTGATTGTCGCGGTCGCCCACGGGAATCACGACGCGTCCTCCCTCTCGAAGCTGGCTTGCGAATACCTCCGGAATTTCCGGAGCGCCTGCAGTGACGAGAATCGCGTCATAAGGCGCGGCGTCGAGGAAGCCCGCCGAGCCGTCCCCATTGTGAACGTGAACGTTCGCGTAGCCCAGATTCGTCAGCCGTTCCTGCGCGGCAAGCGCCAGCGACGTGTGATTTTCCACACTGATGACTTGTTCCACGAGCAGCGAAAGCACCGCCGCCTGGTAGCCCGAGCCCGTGCCGATTTCCAGCACGCGCTCGGCGCCGGTCAGTTCGAGCGCTTCCGTCATGGCCGCGACCATGTAGGGCTGCGAGATCGTTTGCCCTTCGCCGATCGGCAGCGGCTTGTCGGCGTACGCATCGTTCCGGAATTTGACGGGGACAAACTCGTGGCGCGGAACGGCGGCCATTGCGTCGAGGACGCGCGGCGAGGAAACACCGCGCTTGCGGACTTGCGTTTCCACCATCAGGCGGCGCTCGGCCGCCGATGGATCGAGAAGAAGTTCCATGTTGCGCATAGCCTATTATAGACTCCCTCGCAAATTCAGAGTGAAGACATCTACGTCCGGATGCGAGGCTTGTTGTGGAACTGATAACCGAAACCCCACAGGCTGAACAGGCTGCGGAAATACTCAATTTTTGTCATTCCGGGGCGCGCTGCGCGCCGAGGAATCTCTCTTTTCCTGGCTTTCAACCCAAGAGAGATTCCTCGCTTCGCTCGGAATGACAAAATAAAACACTTTTTCCGCAGCCTCTGAAGCCCGCGCTACTGGAATCGCTCGCGACCCTGATACACTACCCCGGACTTCACCTGGAGGTGAGCAGTGTCTCAGCTTTTCATTTTGAAGTGCGTAGGGAAGCGCATCCGATGTTCGTCCCAGGGCGCCCTGCAAGGGCTCGCTGTGCTCGTTCTCGGGCTGCTCGCCGCGCAAGGCGCGCGGGCGCAGAAGATCACGATGGAGTTCGACCAGACCATCGACTTCAGCAAATACAAAACGTTCGCGATCCGCGAGGGCCAGTTGAGCAGCGGAAATCCCGCCTTGAACAGCCCGCTCGTGAAGAAACAAATCGAGGCGGACATTCAAAACGATCTCACCGCGAAGGGTCTCACCCTGGTGACGAGCGGGGCATCCGACCTCAATGTCCGGTATACGTTTGGCGCCGCACGCAAAACCGAGATCGAGGCTTATCCTGCCGGATGGTATGGACTTGGCACACGCTACATCAGGGTGCCATACGCCGAGGGAACGCTGGTCATCGATCTGCGCGATCCGACGACCCGCTCGCTCGTCTGGCGCGCCATCGCCGCTGAGGAAAAAAGCGACGCCACTAAGATCCAGGGAAAACTCGACGACATGGTCAAAAAATCAATCGACAAATATCCGCCGAAGAAGAAGTAGTTAGTGGAAGCGGTTTAAGTAGCGCAGGCTTCAGCCTGTGGGTTTTGGTCCTTGCGAGGACGAACCCCCAAGGGCTGAACAGGCCGCGGAAAAAGTCAGTGAGGGATCGGTTTTTGTAGCACAGCCGCTCTTGGCTGTGCGGTTCTTGCAGCACTTAACAAAGGCACACAGCCAAGAGTGGCTGTGCTACCAGTCCTAGCCCCTCATATCAAGCGGCGCGTACGGCCGCAAATCGTAGCCCAAGTACACCTGCCGCGGCCGCGCGATTTTCTGCTCGGGATCGAGCAGCATCTCTTCCCACTGTGCGATCCAGCCGCTGGTGCGCGGAATCGCGAACAGCACGGGGAACATGGTCACCGGGAAGCCCATGGACTGATAAATCAGGCCGGTATAAAAATCCACGTTGGGATAGAGCTTGCGCGAAACGAAGTAATCGTCCTCCAGGGCGATGCGCTCGCATTCGAGCGCGATATTCAGCAGCGGATTGCGGCCCATGATTTCGAAGACGCCGTCGGCCACGCGCTTGATGATGCGCGCGCGCGGATCGTAATTCTTGTAGATGCGGTGGCCAAAGCCCATGAGTTTGGTTTCGCCGGCCTTCACGCGCTTGATGAACGCGGGCACGTTGGCGAGCGACCCGATCTCCAGCAGCATGCGGAGAACTTCCTCGTTCGCGCCCCCGTGCAGCGGGCCGTATAGCGCCGCGGTCGCCGCGGCAGTCGCCGAAAACGGGTCCACGTGCGAGCTGCCGACGCAGCGCATCGCGTTTGCCGAACAATTCTGCTCGTGGTCCGCGTGCAAAATAAACAGGATGTCCAGCGCGTGTTCGAGCGTCGGATTGGGGCGGTACTTCAGCTCGGATGTCTTGAACAGCATGTTCAGGAAATTGCCGGCGTAGCTCAGCTCGTTATCCGGATAGGCGAACGGCATGCCCAGGCTGTGCCGGTAGGAAAACGCCGCGAGCGTCGGCATCTTCCCGATCAAGCGGTAGGTCTGCTTTTTGCGCGACTCCTTGTTGAAGATGTCCTTGGCCTCGGGATAAAACGTGGAAAGCGCCGCGATAGCCGAAATCATCATCCCCATCGGATGGGCGTCGTAGTGAAACCCGTCCAGAAATTTCTTCACCGACTCGTGGATGAAGGTGTGGTGGGTGATGTTGTAGGTCCAATCTTCCAGCTGCGAACGCGTGGGCAGTTCGCCATGCAAAATCAAATAAGCCGTTTCGAGGTAGGTGCTTTTCTCGGCCAGTTCCTCGATCGAATACCCGCGGTATCGCAAGATGCCTTTGTCGCCGTCGATGTACGTGATCTTGCTCTGACACAGGGCCGTATTGTTGAAGGCCGGGTCGTAACTCATCATCCCGAACTCATCGGGTTTCACCCGAATCTGGCGCAGATCGGTGGCATGGATCGTGTCGTTCTTGATCGGAACTTCGTACGCTTTTCCCGTGCGGTTATCGGTAATGGATAGAGTGTCCCGGCTCATGCGGGTGGTCCCTTCGTCTGCAACCTGCGTCCCAGGTTTGGTTGGATTCATGACGGCTTCCGCTCTCACAAAAAGCGGCACACAGGAATCTACACTAAGTTTGCATTTTGCGGGAGTGCTATCGCACCAAATTCCCCCATTTGAAAGGATGCCCCGGCGGGTGGCGCGGTTGCGTCGAATTCGCGGCCTTTGCATCTAAAGCATTGTCAGAATGAATACCTAGGCTGCGAACCCTGGAATGTCCGGGAGGAACCACCATGATTCAAACCATCCGCTCGAAGGATCGCTATCACGCTGAAACAGATTGGCTTAGCACCAACTGGCATTTCTCGTTTGACCACTACCATGACCCGGATAACATGAATTTCGGGTCCCTGCGCGTCTTTAACGATGACACCGTTGCCCCCGCCGGCGGCTTCCCGCTGCACAGCCACCGCGAGATGGAAATCGTCACCTACATCATCGACGGCGCGCTCGAACACAAAGACAACATGGGAAATACCGGCGTCATTCGCCCCGGCGAAATCCAGCGTATGAGCGCGGGAACCGGTATCCGCCACTCCGAATACAACCCTTCGGAAAAGGACCCCGTCCACTTGATCCAGCTCTGGATCATGCCCGCCACACGCGGCTTGCGGCCGTCGTGGGAGCAAAAGAGTTTTTCCCTGTCCGATCGGAGCGGGAGGCTGCTCCCGATCGCCGTGCCCGCTGGAAAGAATGGAAACAGTAGCTCGACGACCGTTCAAATTCACCAGGACGCGACGATCTATACGTCACTCCTCGCCCCGGGCCAATCGGTTACGCACAAGCTCGGGCAGGGCCGCCGCGCTTACATTTTCGTGATCAACGGAAATTTGAACCTCAACGGTGAAACGCTCGCCGCGGGAGACCAGGCGCGCATCTCCAGCGAACGAGAATTGCAACTCTCCGCGGCACCGGGTCAAAGTGCAACGCCGGCGGATTTCCTGCTTCTCGATCTGCCGTAAGGTGACGATTAAATACTGCCAGCAACTTAGCTTGGCCTCTCCGTGCCCTCTATGGTCTCTGTGTTGAAAGCCTTTCGGAAAAAACTGAAACACAGAGGACACAGAGAAAACCGAGAACGCGGAGACCCCCGAGCTAGGTCTCCAGTTTGAAGCGCGTGGCGGCCAGACGGTAGAGCCTCTGCCAGAGCGTGCGGTTCATGGTGACAACGATGACCGACATCACCATGGTTGCCGCCAGAAGGACCGGCAAATTTCCGGAATCGGTAGCCCGGCTGATCGCCGCTCCCAACCCTCGCACGAAAAGTATTTTTCCCTGAAAATGAAAATATTCCGCGACGATGCTGGCGTTCCACGCGCCCCCCGAAGCGGTCAGCATTCCCGTTACCAGGTACGGAAAAATGGCCGGAAGGATCAAGCGCCGCCATCGCTCCCAGCGCGTAAAACGAAAAACGCTGGAGGCTTCCTTCAAATCCGTCGGGATCGCCATCGCTCCTGCGATCACGTTGAACAGGATGTACCACTGCGTGCCGAGCAGCATCAGCGCCATCGCGGCGATGCCCATGCCGCCGCCGGCGCGAATCAGCAGCAATAGAAGCACGGGAAACAGCGCCGTTGCGGGAACCGACGCGGCAATCTGGACGAGAGGCTGCGCGATCTTCGCCACCCATGGGGTCGTTCCGATCCAAACGCCCACCGGAACGGCCCAGAGCGCGCCGAGAATCAATGCGGCGTTCACGCGAAGGAACGTGAAACCCGCGTCGCGCGTGAGGAGGAGCAACTCTCGCCCGCCGAGATGCGCGATGGTAGCCAGCGCGCGATACGCAAGCCAGGCCATCGCCACTAATATGGCCGCTCCGAACGCGCGGACAAGCCATTTTCTAATACTTTTCTCTGACGGCGGCGTCTCCGCGCGCGCATCTGTTTTCTTCGCCGCAAAGGCATGCGTCACACGTTCTTCCACCGGATATATCGCATTACGATAGAAAGAGGCGAGGATCCCGGACCGGCGCAGCACCGTCAGCACGAATGACTGCGGCGCCGCGCCTTCCACTGTTTCAAATTTGAATTTGTCCGACCAGGCGATCGCCGGCCGCCAGACCAGCTGATCCAGCAGGACGATGACCGCGATCATCGCCGCCATTCCCCACACGATCGCGCGCGTGTCTCCGGCCCCGGCGGCGACTTGCAAGTAGGAACCGAGCCCCGGCAACCGGAAATCGCGCGTGCCCAGAACAAACATTTCGCACGCCATCAGAAAAAACCAGCCGCCGGCCACCGACATCATCGAATTCCAAACGAGCCCAATTGCCGCAAAGGGCAGCTCCAGCTCGGTGAACCGCTGCCACTCGCTGAAGCGATACAAGCGCGCAGCCTCGTCCAGCTCGCGCGGGATGCCTTTCAAAGAAGCGTAGAAACTGAACGCGATGTTCCACGCCTGCCCGGTGAAAATCAGCAGGATCGAACCCAGTTCGAGGCCCAATTGCCTGCCGGGGAATAGCGCGACCATCGCAAGCATCACGCCGGGAAGAAAACTCAGCACGGGGATCGATTGCAAAATATCCAAAAGAGGAAGCAGGATTTTCGCGGCGCGCTCGGACTTGGCCGCCGCGAGACCATAGCCCAGCGCGAACAGCAACGAAAAAACATACGCAATCGCAATGCGCACAAGAGAATACGCCGCATAGAGCGGCAGCGCGCGGGGACTCGTCGAAATGTTCGCCACCGGCGTGAAGGGCGCGAACCAAATCCGCCCGGAAGCAAACAACGCGTACAAAATTGCCAAAAGTCCGGCGAAAACAGACGCGTCCGCCAGGAACGTACTCTTCCATCGCGTCCGTTCGGAAATGCCGCGCAGAATGGACTGGTAGCTGAGGATAGGTTCCATTTTCATGGGCGGAGCGTTTTGCCGAGGATCACGGCTTGGTCCGGCTGAGCCGCCCCGTCACGGAATCGTAATCGAACAATTCCGAGTAGCGGCCCCACTGAATGGCGGTGTCGAGCTGGCGGCGCACTTCGTCGTCGCTGAAATGTTCGTCGAGCAAATCGTGAAAGAATTCCAGTGGCATCGTGCCGTCGGCCTTGGCCTGCAAGGCCGAAACGATCTGCTGCAGCACGGGCACATGCGCGAGCACGGCTTCGCGAAACAATTCCTTGCGCTTCTGAATGTTGCCGGTGGCGATTTCTCGTCCCAGCTCGGTGATTTCCGCGTCGCCGTGTTCCACGGTCGCGAATCCTAAGAGGACGCAGGTGTCCACGATCGGGAGCAAATCGTCCGAGTCAAGCATCAGTTGGTGCGACATCCGGTGCAGATCCTCATGCCCTCCCTGGTCCGCGAGGATTTCCAGCAAGCCGGCGATACCCCCTGGGCGCACGTGCGGCAGCATCAGGTAGCGCGGCGTAGGCGTGGTGGTGCCGGGAGGCGGGGGCGTTGGCTTCATCTCCGCCGGCATTTCATGCTGGACGTCGGGCTGCGTCAGAACGCGATAAATGTGATCGACCAAGGCCTCAAAAGGTTCGGACTTGCGGCTGCGCGGCTGCGGCAGTGTAATTTCAAAATCCTCGCGGATTCGCGCCGGGTTGCTGGCCAGCACGATCACGCGGTCGGCCAGCACCACGGCCTCTTCGATATTGTGCGTGACGATAAAAATCGCGCGCGTGGGAATTTTTCGATCGTTCCACAGCTCCAGCAATTCGCCGCGCAGCGTCTCCGCCGTCAGCACGTCGAGCGCGGAAAACGGCTCGTCCATGAACAGCACTTCCGGCTCGATCACCAGCGCGCGCGCGAATCCCACGCGCTGTTTCATTCCTCCGGAAAGTTCCTTGGGATAAGCGTTCTCGAATCCATCGAGGCCCACCGCGTCCAGAATGCGGAGCGCGCGCTCGTGGCGCTCGACGGGCGGCACGCCCCGCGCTTCGAGCGGCGCCTCGACATTTTGCAGAACCGTCAGCCATGGAAACAGCGCAAAACTTTGAAATACGATCCCGACGTTGGGCGGCTCGTCACCGAGCTTGCGCCCGTGCCAGAGCACTTCCCCCGCCGAGGGACGCGAAAGCCCCGTCAGCATCCGCAGCAGCGTCGATTTGCCGCAGCCCGATGGCCCTAGCAACGCCAGAATTTTCCCCGGCATGATCTTGATGTTCGTCGGGGAAACAACTTCGATGCGCCCGCCGTCCGGCTGCGCGTAAAATTTTTCAAGCTCGCGCCCTTCGAGAATCGGCTCGTTGTTTTCGGCGCCGGGAAACTCCGCTGCTATTGGACTGTTGTTGGTTTGCGACACGGCCGCATTATGAACGATTCAGATGGAATTTCTCAGCAGTAATGCTGGGGAGTTGTGGCTTTTAGTAGCACAGGCTTCAGCCTGTGGGTTTCCATTAGATCTTGGCAAGCGCGCGCCGCCCGGGCAAGCGAACGAAACCCCACAGGCTGAAGCCTGTGCTACTAAAATCTTTCAGGCGGGATTGCGGTCAACCGCGGGATGCCGCACGTCGCTTCCCGCGACCATGTAGATCACATCCTCGGCGACGTTCGTGGCGTGGTCGGCGATGCGCTCGAGATTCTTGGCCACCAGGATCAGCTCAAACGCGGGAAAAACGACGGAAGAGTCGCCCATCATGTAGCTGAGCAGCTCGCGGAAAATCTGGTCGCGGAGCTGGTCCACCAGGTCGTCGCGAGCGAGGACCGAACGGGCCAGTTCGATATCGCGGCGCACGAGCGAATCGAGACTGTCGCGCATCATTTTTTCTGCCAGCTCGCCCATCCGAGGCAGATCCACATAGGGCTTCACGCGCGGGTGGCGCACGATGCGCGTCGCGGATTGCGCGATGTTCACCGCCTGGTCGCCGATTCTTTCCAGATCGTTGTTGATGCGGGCGATCGCCAGAACGAAGCGGAGGTCGGCGGCCATGAGTTGTTGCAAGGCGAGCAATTGCACGACGCGGTCATCGATTTCTATCTGTAGCTCGTTGATGGCGTTTTCTTCCCTGAGCACGGTCCCCGCGAGCTTTTCGTCCGCATCGAGCACCGAATGAACCGCCTGATGCACGGCTCGCTCGGCCAAGCTGCCCATCCACAGCAGCCGTTCTTTCAGCTCTTCCAAATCGCGTTCGAAATGGCGTTCCATTCTCTACGTTCCTCTCTCTAGCACAGCCTGCACGGTACAGGAAGTTTCACCGAGCCTCATCCGAAGCGCCCGGTGATGTACGCCTCGGTGCGGGGATCCGAAGGCGTGGTAAACATATGGCCCGTCGGTGAAAACTCGATCAGGTCGCCATTCAGCATGAAAGCGGTCGAATCGCTGACGCGCGCCGCCTGCTGCATGTTGTGGGTGACGATCACCAGGGTGCAACTCGGTTTCAATTCGAACAGAAGTTCCTCGATTTTGGCGGTGTTCACAGGATCGAGCGCGGAACACGGCTCGTCCAGCAAAAGTACCTCGGGATCGACTGCCAGGGCCCTGGCGATGCACAAACGCTGCTGCTGGCCACCGGAGAGCGCGTAGGCGGACTTGTGCAGCTTGTCCTTCACTTCGTCCCACAAAGCGGCGCGCCGCAAACTCTTCTCCACGGCGTCGTCCAGGCGTCCTTTATGGCCGTTGATCCGCAAGCCGTAGGCCACGTTCTCGTAGATGGACTTGGGAAATGGATTGGGCTTCTGGAAGACCATCCCTACCATGCGGCGCAACTTCGTGACATCCAGGGTAAGTATATTCACGCCATCCAGGGCAATCTCCCCTTCCAGGCGCGTATGGCGTAGCGTTTCGTGCATACGGTTCAGCGTTCGCAACAGGGTGGATTTGCCGCAGCCCGAGGGTCCGATCATGGCCGTTACTTTGTTGGTGGCCACGTCCATCGACACATTGTGCAGGGCGTGGTTCTTGCCATAGAAGAAATTGAGTTTCGTGACTTTCATTCGCAGCGTATTGGCGCCTGATGTGGTCATAGCAGGAGTGTGAGCGGAAGTTTTATCCGTGGAGGACGCCGCGGCAGCCCCCGAATTTGCCATGAGTGGGAAGGCGGAACTCATCGTCAAGTCCTCTCATATGCGGTACCACGCGTCAAAAACGCGCGAACCAAGATGTTCGTTATGAGTACCAATCCAAGCAGCACGAGTCCCGCCGCCCACGCCTGCCGGTGCCAGTCTTCGTAAGGACCGGTCGCGTAGGTATATATCACAACCGGAAGCGACGACGTCGGCTGATTCCAGCCGGGGCTCCAAAAGCGGTTGCCGAACGCGGTAAACAGCAGCGGCGCCGTCTCTCCTGCGACGCGCGCCAGAGCCAACAGGACGCCTGTCAATATTCCGCGCGAAGCGGCCGGTAGCACGACCGTGGCGATCATCCGCCATTTGTTCGCGCCCAGCGCAAAGGAGCCTTCGCGCAGCGAGCGCGGCACATCACGCAAAAAACTCTCGGTGTTGCGCAACACCGTGGGAATCACCATGATTGCCAATGCGATTCCGCCGGCCAGGGTCGAGAAGTGATGCATCGGCATCACCACGAGGGCGTAAGCGAAAATGCCGATCACGATCGACGGAGCACCGTTCAGCAAATCCGCCGTATACCGCACCAGGAACGGCACCGTCCGCCCGCCAAATTCCGCCAGATACACGCCGCCCAAAAGCCCGATGGGCACGCCGAACAATGAAGCGAGCAGCAAGAGTTTCATGCTGCCCACGATGGCATTGGCCATGCCTCCGCCTACTTCGCCTACTGGAGCTGGCAAATGAGTGAAAAAACCCCAAGATAAATCTTTTCCGCCGTTCCACACCAGATAGCCAAGGATAAAGAACAAAGTCGAAACGGTGAGCAACGCGCACAGCCCCGTGAGCGAAAGCATGAACACATTGAGCGATTTTCTCCACGCCAGCCGGAAGCTCATGTGGGGAGCACCCCGCTGCCGCGCGCGGTCGTCACCAGGATCAAGAGACGCGCGAGCCCGTTCAAGACAAACGTCAGCAGGAACAGCACCAGCCCGAGTTCAATCAGGGCGCTCAAGTACAAATTGCCGGTGGCCTCGGAAAATTCATTGGCCAGCACCGCCGCAATCGAATATCCCGGCGAAAACAGGGATGCCGCAATCTTCGGATTGTTGCCGATCACCATCGTGACGGCCATCGTTTCGCCCAGCGCGCGGGCAAGCGCGAGGAACACCGAGCCGAATATGCCGATCCGAGCACCCGGCACCACCACTTTCCAGGTGGACTCCCATTTGGTTGCGCCGAGCGCCAGCGCAGCCTCGCGCTGGTCGCGGGGTATGGAAAGGAGAACCTCGCGTGAGACCGAGAGCACAAACGGCACGATCATAATGGAGAGAACTATTCCCGCCGTCAGAAAGCCGATCCCGTATGACGGCCCCTGGAACAGAGGCAAAAATCCCAGCGTCTTTTTCAGCGCCGGCTGAATAGTGGTTCGCATAATCGGCACCAGCAGGAACACGCCCAGCAAGCCGTAGATCACGCTCGGAACCGCCGCGAGCAAGTCGCTGACAAACGTCAGGGAAGAGGAAAGCTTTGGAGGAGCAAGCTCAGCTAGAAATATGGCTGCCCCCACACCCAGAGGAACCGCGATTATCAACGCGACCGCCGATGTCACGATCGTGCCATAGATAAAAGTCAGCGCGCCGAAATCGCCGACGACCGGATCCCAGGTCTTGGTAACGAAAAAGCTCCATCCGAACTTCGAGCGCGCTTCCGCCGAAAGAACCCAAAGCTGATACACCAGAAGGACCGTAATCAGGAGAAGCGTTCCCGCCGCAATCAGCGTGATGAGATGCGCAATTTCATCCGCGCCGGCCCAGCGACGCGACAACGTCCGCGAATTCCCAGGTATATCCGCCGGCGTTGCCGCGTTCGGTGTGGTGGCCATTTCGATCTGTTCGCCTTCCTAGCCAAAACAATTACTGAATCTGCGCGATCGCTTTTATTTCCTTGGTGACGACTTCCTTCGGCAGTTTCGCGTACGCCAGCCCTTCGCAATATTGCTGTCCATCCGTCATCATCCACTTCAGGAAGTCCTTCACGGCATCGCGCTTGGCGGTATCGCTGAACTTCGAGGGAATCAGCAGCCACGTAAAGCTCGAAATAGGATAGGCGGCCTTGTTGCCCTCCGGGTTTGTGATCGAAACGCGGAAATCATCCGGCATGGTTTTCGCCGCAGCTGCGGCCGCGGCTGATACGCTCGCCAAGTCCGCCTTCACAAATGCGCCCGAGGAATTCTTCACGCGCCCGTAAGCGATCTTGTTCTGGACGGCGTAAATCAACTCGATGTAACCAATAGAATCCGGCGTCTGCTGGATGAGCCCCGCCACGCCTTCGTTGCCCTTGCCGCCCAAACCCACAGGCCAGTTCACGGATGTCGCTTTGCCGACCTTCTGCTGCCATTCGGGGCTGATCTTCGACAGATAATCAGTCCAGATATAGGTCGTGCCACTGCCATCGGATCGGTGCACGACCACGATGTCATCAGAAGGTAGTTTTACGCCGGGGTTCGCCGACGTGATGGCCGGATCGTTCCATTTCGTGATCTTGCCAAGGAAAATTCCTCCGAGCGCCTCGGGAGTGAAATTCAGCTCCGCAGTTACACCCGCCAGATTATAGCTCGGCACGTCCGCGCCCAAGACGGTTGGGAAATGCAGAATCGGCACGCTGGCTTGCTTGAGTTGGTCGTCATTCATCGGCCCGTCGGTTGCGCCGAAATCCACGGTCTTATCGAGCAGCTGGCGAATACCGCCTCCCGAACCGATCGACTGGTAGTTAATCTGCACGCTCGGATGAGCTTGATGATAAATGTCGAACCACTTGGAATACATCGGGTAGGGAAACGTCGCACCGGCGGCGTTCAACAAGACTTGCCCTTCGGCAGCGGCAAACGTAGCAACCGCCAGCAGAACTGCAAGCACAGCCAGCACTTTTACGATTCTCATATTTTCTCCTGGAATTTCAGCACTCGATTCTGATCTTGAATTGTTACAGCAGTGTTACAAGCGAGTGAGCCCGGCATAAAATCGTCGAATCCTTATAACTGCCCTATTTTGTGGCGCCTGCAAAGAAAGGGGAGATGGGCCGGCGCCAGGGGAGCGCCGGCCCGGGGTGGGGTTGCAACACGAAGATCGCTGTTCTGCACAAAAATTGTGCAGTGCAATTTACCTTCTCTGCTCCGGATAGTTCGCTTCCTCGATAACTATCCGCGAGCGTCCGTGGCGCACGTCGAGCCCCCGAACCCAGAAAATAATGTCCTCGGCAATGTTCGTGGCGTGATCGGCGATGCGCTCAAGGTACCGCGTGGCCAGCACGAATTGAAGCTGCGGGGCGGCCTGCCGGCCGTCTTCGGTCATTCGGTTGAGCAAATGCTCGAAAATCTGGTCGCGATAGCGGTCCACCACATCGTCCGCCTCCAGCACCTCTCCGGCCAGGACCACATTGCGAAAAATCAGCGCTCCCAGGCTGCGGCCCAGCATTCCGCGGACCGCGCCCGCCATGGGCTCGAGATCGCGCGGCGTCTCGATGACATTCATTCCCGCGAGCGAAATCACGCGCTCGGAAATGTTCACGGCCAGATCGCCGATGCGTTCGAGGTCGTTGGCAATTTTCTGGGAGGCGACGACGCGGCGGATTTCCTCGTCATCGAGCAACCCGGTTCGCAGCATCCGGACGGCGTGGTCGTCGATCAAAATTTCCATTTCGTTGATGCGCGGTTCCACCAAAAACACTCGGCTGGAAAGTTCCGCCGCTGCCTCCAGATTGGGACGCATAAGCGCGTCGAGGGCGCTTCCCACGCTGCTTTCCACCGTGCGCGCCATGGAAATCAGATAATTGGCCAGCACGTCCTGATAAATCGTTTGCATTTTGGAAACCGGGGTCGCCATTGCTCCGCCTTCAGCCTAGGTTCGTGCCATAGGCAGCATAATCAGATTTTGTGACGGAAGGATGAAGTCGGGGTGAATATCCGGCGAAAGGATTGGGGCTCCCACAGTGCCGTTTAGCGAAGATAAAGCAAACGCCTTCAACAGGAATATCGGGCAGCACCTCTTGACTGGCCCTTGAGAAAGTAGGGCTGTAGGGTTAGAATGACGGGCTAGAACGCGTCCATAATCTACCTTCGTCCCCGATTGACGCGCCGGGGATTTTTGTGTACCCAGTCGCTTCCTCTCAGATTGCACCTCGTCCGGATGAGCGCCGCCGTAACCCACGGCATACTGCATCCGCCATCGTTTATGTCCACCTCGGCCCCGACAACGGTGGCATCATCATCAACCTCGGGATTGATGGAGTAGCGTGTCAAGCTGCGAGGAAACTGAACGCCAAGAAAAACACGATCTTGAATGTGCGCCTCCGTGGTTCCGGGCTGGACGTGAATCTGATCGGGGAAATTATCTGGCAAGGCGCCTCCCAAAAAGAGATCGGCATTTGCTTTAAGGATCTCCCCGCCGGCCAACAGCAAGAAATTGCCAATTGGATCGCGCAGCAAGAGCAGCCTAGCAAGACTTCGGAATTCGATGACCTGCCGCAGCCAAAGCCGATGCACGCGATGCCTGGCATCTTTGCGGCGGGAGAGAAGTTCGTCCCCCATTCGCTTTCCGCTGCGTCAACTACGCCCCAAGCGAAGCCTGCCGGCCCTCCTTCGAGCGCAGATGTGGAAGCGATCGATCCGTGCTTACCAGCGCCGGTGGAGTCTGCAAGCGGGATATCCGCCGCCACGCCGCGGCTTGACATTGTTTCCCCGATCCAAGATGGCCATGTTCCTTCCGATGGTTTGGCCGCCAACGCTCAGGGCCGCAATGCCGATTCACTGGCTCCGCCAGAGTCGTTCCAGGCCGAGCAGCCTTCGCATATCCACCCGCCTCCTGAGCTGTCTCCGATCCGGCGCCCGCGCCAAGCCCCGGCCGACAATACGACCCCGATTGTTCTTGCCAAGGAGCCAATTCCACCGGCGCGCAAGGCCCTGCCGAAGGCCTCCGCGGAATTCCCAGGCAAGACCGAACTTCGCAAAACGGATGAAATTAAGCCCATCTCTCAAGATCTGGTTTCTAGCCCGCAGGATAGTTTGCCCGCAGCCACCGCGGTAGAAAGATGGATTCCGCCGGCCCTCCTCGTTGCATGGAGGCGAGGAAACCGCCAACAAAAGATTTTGCTTGCCGCCATACCAGCAGCTTGCTTGTTGATTTTCGCCCTGATCTTTACCTTGGCCGTGGACCACATCGAAAGCTCCTCGCGCCGGTCTGCGGAGGCCGGATCTCTGCAGCAGTCCATAGCACGTCCGGCAACTGCGAGCGTCAGTGCTGATTCTACTCAGACCCGTTCACTACCTGCGCCTCCGGCTCCGAGCGCGACTCCTCAACCACAAGCTGATCAACCTTCCCTGTTTGACAGATTTGCAGTGACTTTTCTGGGATACAAACCTGAAAAACCTGAAGTAGACGCCTACATCCAGATTCCGATCGATAAGGATCATGTCCGTGTGCAGGTGTGGACCTCCAAAAGCAGCGGATACTATTACTGCACTGACAGCCCATACTACATGATGGTGCAGCCTGGCTCCTTCATGGCCCAGCGTGACGCTCTGCAGAGTGGATACCAACCGAAACTTGGCCAGTTCTGCAACTGATCAGCCACCTATCCATGCTCGCAACAGGAATGTCTTGGCACGTTTGGTTCGGGAGGCGAGTGGCGCATCCGCTGAGGCAGAAGGAAGACCTGCAACTCGGTCCGCTAGGAAACGCTGGGAATGCTGAAATGGAAACGTGATCCCTGCCCGACGGCACTTTCCACCCAGATGCGGCCGCCGTGGGCCTCCACGATATGCCGGGCGATTGCGAGGCCGAGGCCGGTGCCGCCCGCCTCGCGCGATCGTGCGGCATCGACGCGGTAAAATCGTTCGAAAACGCGTTCCAGGTCGGATTCGGGAATTCCGATGCCCGTGTCGGCAACCGTGAAGATGACTCCCATCCCGTTCGAACGCGCCGTCACTTCAATGCGCCCGCCGGAGGGCGTGTATTGCAGCGCGTTGTCGAGCAAATTCTGCAGGACTTCGCCGAGCTGCGCCCCATCCCCGCGAACCGCCGGCGCGTTCTCCTGCAAGTCGACATAAATCTCGAGCCCTCTTGCTTTCGCATTGAGGCGCGCCGTCTCGACGCATCCGTTCACAAGCGCCTCCACACGGATCGGGCGAATTTCGAGTTCCAGGCGGCCCGCTTCGATTCGCGACAGTTTCAACAAGTCATCGGTGAGCCGGGCCAGCCGCCGCGCGTGCTCGCGGATAATTTCGACGAAGCGGTTCCGATTCGCCTTGTCATCCAGTGCGCCGCTCAGAAGCGTTTCGGCAAATCCCTGAATCGCGGTCAGCGGCGTCTTGAATTCGTGAGAGACATTGGCCACGAAATCGCGCCGCACGCGCTCGAGCCGCCGCAACTCCGTGATGTCGTGGAGCACCAGGACAGCGCCATTCGCGCCGGCGGCGCGCACGGGCGCGGCCGTGACGCTAAAATTCCGACGCCGCACCGTGCCTACTTCGACCTCGCCGGTTAGTTCTTCCTCTCCCAAAAGGGCTTGCCGCACCAGGTCAATCAGGTCGGCCTGCCGCAGCGCCTCGACGAGCGTCCTGCCCTGCGAGCTTCCCTCCGGCAACTCGAGGATCTGCTCGAACGCCCAGTTGCAGTAGAGAATGCGTTCGTCTGCCGTCACCACGGCGACGCCCTCGACCATGCTGCCAAGAATCGCCGACGAGCGATTGCGTTCATCGGTGAGAGTGCGAATGGTCTGACCGAGCCCTGCCGCGGCGCGGCCCAGCGCGGCGGCCAGTTCCGCGAGTTCGTCATTGCCGTGGTCGCGCTCGAGCGGTGTGAAATCCCCGGTCCCCGCGCGCTCCGTGAATTCTTTCAAGCGGCGGATGCGCGATGTAATCGAGCGGGAAGAAAGGAAGAATGTGACTCCAGCGGCTATCAGGAAAATTGCAAGGGGAAGCCAGATCTTTGGCAAGGTTTTCGGGGAGGCCCATTCCACGGCAATCAGAATCGCCACCACCAGCGCCAGGCAAATCAAAACCGGCCGCCAGAATAGGCTCACGCGCAAGGGAAACTTACTCCTGTTTTTCGGATTGGCCTTCGCTCTCGAACATGTATCCCGCGCCGCGCACGGTTTTCAAGAAAGCGGGGTGGTCGGCGTCGACCTCGACTTTTTCGCGCAGGCGGCGAATATAAACGTCCACGCTGCGCGGCGTCACAAAGCGCTCGGTGCCCCAGACGGCGTCCAGCAACTGATCGCGCGTGAACACGCGGTTCGGCCGCGTCGCCAGGTAATAGAGCAGGCGAAACTCGAGCGTCGAAAGCGTGACCGGCTTGCCGTCGCGCGCGACGCGATACGAGGAAGGATCGATCGTCAAGCCGCGTGCTTCGATCACGCGCCGCGGCTCGTTGGTGGGCTCGGTGCGCCGCAACAGGGCCTTCACGCGCGCCCCGAGCTCGCGCGGGCTGAAGGGCTTGGTCACATAATCGTCCGCGCCCATTTCGAGGCCAACCACGCGGTCCGCTTCCTCGCCCCGCGCCGTAAGCATCAGGATCGGCAGCCGGTTCAGCGATGTGTCGCGGCGAATTTCCTTGCAGATGTCCAGGCCGGAAAGCTTCGGCAGCATCAAGTCAAGCAGCAGAATGTCCGGCGGCGTTTTGCGGATTTGGGCGAGGCCGCTGGCGCCGTCGGTCGCGGCGGCAACTTGAAAACCTTCGCGCTCGAGGTTGTAGCGAACGAGCTCGACAATGTCCCGGTCATCTTCAATCAGCAGAACTCGTTTCATTGCACCATCCCAAACTTCGGCTAGACCTCGCCCGGCACCAAACGCACTATAGTACATGGGGCTGTGGGAAGGCTATGTTACGGCAGGGTTAAAAAGAGGGAGCCTTTATTAACATCTTGTCAAAGGCCGTGGAGCAGTTCTTCATTACTATGCGATCAGGCATCGTGGTCTGGCCCGCGTTGATCCCATGGGGTAGTGCAGGCCTTGAGCGCCAAGTCAAAACCCCAGCCTTCCAAAAGGCGGAAGACTGGGGCACCCGAAACTTCAAAACCATTTAATGCCTGGGCCACCCGTCCGTAAATTCGTCGAGAGCTTCACTTACAATGCGGGTGAATCGGTTCAGTGGCCGACTGGCACCGGCGCAAGGCAAGCTGAACTGATGACCTTGTCCAACAGATCAGCGTCCTTTGGAAGCATTGGGCGATATCCATCTTCTTCTCCACGGGTGAATCTTAGGTAGCGCCATCGTTCTCCCGTTTTCAAATATCCCCAATGATCCTCGCCGATCTTGCGGCCGTGAGAAGTACGGATAGCGCTCTGGTACACGTGTACAGAATGTGCGGAAAATCCCACCAGTTCTTTTTCGAACGAAAGCCTCTCATTCGATAACTCCAACCGCTCACTTCGACCTCGGATGGTAATAAGGTGCACTTCTCCAACAGGCATGTCCCGTGTTCCCGATTCGACCATAAAATCTGTTTCTGGCACATCGAACTCGACGGCATCTGGAAAGATAACGAGCCTTGCAGAAAAGCGATGCATGTTTGGAGGAACCTCTCGACAAGGAGAGATTGTAAGCGCACGTGGAGCCTGCTGAGTGCGCGCAGCGAGTACGAAGGGATAGATGAAGGACGCGGAAAGTAGCGCGACCGCAATTAGGATCCCCGATTTCATTTGGGTGGGTGGCCCGGCCTTTCCATTTTTCCTTGTGGATGACGGCGCACGACAGAATGATACCACTTCCATACTTCCAATTTGAGTTATGAAATTGGGTTTGCGGGTGCCCCGTTCTTGGCCGCTCCCGCGGACAAGGGCGGGGTTCTTGTTCGGAGGTTTCCTCCCAACTGGAGCACGGTCTCGCCACTCAACCAATCAGATTCGCAGAAATACTTTCCCACGATAGAACGGCCACAAGAGCGCGAAAATCACGAGGACGAAAAAGACGGCGAAGGCGAGGGAGGCGTTCACCGGGCTGGCATGCGGCACAAAAAACTTGTCGTAAATCCAGCCGTGCAAGGTGGTCTCGTGGCCATGGAATTTGAGGAACTCGAAATCGGTGCTGACCTCCGAAACGAGCGCCGCGAGAGCGTACGCCAGGATCGGATTCATTCCGAAGACGAGGATCGGCGAGGTCCAGGCGCGCCAGGCGCGTACATCGACAATCCAGTAACACGCGGCCAGCGCGAGCATCGCGAAGCCGCCCGTAAACAGAACGAATGAACTCGTCCACAAATTTTTGTTGATTGGAAAATAAGGGTGGAGCATTCGCCCCGCGACTAGAAGCACCAGCCCCGCGGCCGCGAGGCCCAGCGCTTTGCGGCCCGCAAGCCTATCCGAGCGCAACCATTCGCCGGCGAGTATTCCGATCAGCAGGGATGCGATTGCGGGAAGCGTGGAGAGAAATCCTTCGGGATCCCACGTCACGGATTCGGACCACAAGTGTCCGCCCATGAGGGTGCGGTCGACGTATGCGCCGAGGTTGTCGTCCTTGCCAAGGTGCCCCGCGCCGTAGCCCGGGACCGGCACGAACGTCATCAGCGCCCAATATCCGACGAGCAAGGCGACCGCAACCGCCGCCGTCACGCGAAGATTCGCGCGCACGCGAGCGGGCCGGTCCGCGGCAGGCTCCCTCTGAAACGTCGGCAAGTAGAGCAAGCCCGCCACGAGATAGCACAGCGCAATGCGCTGCAGCACACCCATGATTCGGATGGTGCGGAGATCGAAGTTCGGAAAGCCATTCAGAAATAATCCCATCGCGAAAATCAGCGCGCTGCGCCGCACCACGTGAATCACGAGCGCCCGCCGCGTGAGGCCGCGCGCGATCCGCGACGCAAACGACAGCGTCAAGGAAACGCCGACGATGAAAAGGAAAAATGGAAAGATCAGATCCGTCGGCGTCCATCCGTTCCATTCCGCGTGTTCGAGCGGGGGATAGATGTGGCCCCAGGAACCGGGGTCGTTCACGAGAATCATCGCGGCAATGGTTGCGCCGCGAAAAACATCCAGCGAAACCATGCGTGCGGGACGCGCTGGGCTAACGGCAGGTATGGAATTCGATGCAGGCGCAACGATAGTTTCCGCCGTGGCGATGGGGAGGCCCTCCAATGGCGGCGATAGTACAGCAGCGCGGATAATGCCGCAACGCCGCAACGGCGAGCATGCTCACAAAAAAACATGGCCGGGAGGGGGGATCCCGGCCATGCCTTTTGCCAGAGGGAAGAAACTTTCGCGACTCCCGTTTACGGGGTGCGCGTCGGGCGCGGGTCCGCCGCGGCGGACGGCCCGCCCAATCCTAGTGATAAGCCAGATTGTGCGCGCCGCAGAACATGGAACTGACGAAGCTGGCGCTCTGCGGGACCCACCACATGTGACGCACCCACGAGTGCCTGCTGTACATCATTTTCCTGCCCGCGAAATCCATCAGTACCGGCCCGATCTGAATGGCTGCGTACAACGAAGCGTTGCCGGCGAACGGCCTCAGTAAGGGATTCAGTTCCTGCGCACCGTCCGTCGTGATGACGTGGCGCGTGGACCAGGCGTCAAAGGTTGCGGCGCCGCTCGAAGCAAGGACCAGGCCTTTCCACATGAGTTCCTTGCGGCGATTCTCGTCGCGCAATTGAGCAACCGTCACCGTCATGGGCTTTCCTGACTTCAGGAACGCCATCGGCGCCGGTGATGTCAATGGCATTGGCACGGGAGCATCGGGCAGCGTCTCGTTGAATTCGGCTGCGGGCTCAGTCGCGGCATCAAAGGAAGCGGTCGCGGTTGGCGCGGAATCTTCAAAGTTCATTGCGCTGGCTGAAACAGCGATCGCCGGGGGCGCGTTCATCGCGGCCTTGTCCGCCGACAAAGGAAGTGTGGTGGCAAGCTGCGGATGGATCAGAAGTACGGCAATTGCGAGAAACATTTTAGCTATCCTCAGTACGCCGCAGATGCCTGGCTGGTGGCTTGCTGCAACGTGAGTCTAGGTTAGGAGGCCGGGTCGCCCGCGCCTATAGCACGGCAGTCCCGAAACCTTAGGACGACGGTTTTTGAAGGGTTGGGACGATAGTCCTAGGACTGTTGAACTAAGGTGTTTTGCCCCCGGCAGGGCGGCCGTGGGAGTTTGCGAATCCCTGGCTCTGCGGCCATGTATGTTATTGCAATAAATATAGTTACTGTGGCATCTGAGGCGCGTCCGGCATCTCCAGGACGGCAATCTTCCCGTCTGGCGTGCGCTCGAGGGTAGGGCCGTATAACCCAATCTTGTCGCGCTTCCACCATATACCCTGTTCGCGCTTTTCCGTCCGGTCGGTGAACCAGTATTGCCATAGCACCACGCGAATCTGCTCGGGCGGATGCCCCGGGAATGGGTCCCTTGCGAATAGGGCAATCACATCAGGTTCGCCAGACAAGAGGCGTTCCTCAACCTGTATGACCCAGGGATACTGCCGCCAATTGCCCAGCGAGGCGAACCACAGGTTCCAGTCAAAGCGCGGCTGGTAGGGGGCATAAATCCTCGGGGGCGCGTGCACGTCCTGCGGCTTATTGCGGAAGGGATACGGGGTCCAGGTCTGGCCGTCATGCGAACCCTGGAATTCGATTTCGTATCGCTCGCGCGTCATGACGGCAAAAAGCCCGAACTCGTTGGCGAAGCGGAACGGTTCCAGGACGCGAACCGGGCCCGCCGGGAGCGGCGCCCCTGGGAACAGCATGAAGATAAGGAGAGCGGACGTCGCATAGAAAATCCAAGTAAGGAAAATTGCTTGCACCCACAGACGAAGATGGCTCCGCCAGTCTTTCAGTTCCGTCGGCACTGTCACCTCCGCGCCAGGCGAAGAAGCGGCGGGCCGCAAACTCCGCGGCAAAAACTTGACTAGAAATTGATCGTCGAGCAACAGGAATCCAAGGACCAAGACAATGTAATTCAGGAAGGCATAGTTGCTGGTGAGAATGATGCCGATCTGCCAGGCGGTGATCGCGAAGAACAAAACGATGCGCGAACGCCGCGGCAGAAAGATGGCGAAGATCAGCACCAGCTCCAGCGCAAGCGTCAGCACCGCCGTGGCCGCATGAAACGCATGGGGCAACTGGTGCGCATACCACGCGATCCACGTGGGCAGCGGGCCATTTTGATAATACTGATCCATGGCCGTGAAATCGCGCCACTCCGGATCGCGTCCCATCATTTTCGCGATTCCCGATTCAAAATAAATGCGAAACATCAGCCAGACGAGCAGATACCGGCTGGCGCGCGAGGGCGGCTCGGAGGTTCCCCATCGCGGCCACCATCCCGAAGGCGCAAAAAACAGGCTGATGAAACCGGCTTCGAGCAGCATTCCGTCGGATTGATAGCTCGCAAAATCCTGCGCCGCCGCGATGAACGATAGAAACGCAACCAGGCAGATCACCAGCATGCCGCGAGGGCAGAAGTTCAGCACCAGCAGAATCGACGCCACCATTCCGGCAACTACAACGGCCAGCAAAAAGCGGTCGCTCGACGACCACCAAAAAACAGTGGGCGCGTACCGGAAGCGCGCGCTTCCCAAAACACGCGCCACCTGGATGAGATAGTCCCGCGCGGGAAGGATCCCATGCGGGCCAATGAGCCCGCGAATCTGGTACACGAGGGAATAAAATGCGGAGAAAAATATCAATCCGAGCGCCCGGAGAAATATCCAGCGCGCGGTCAGATAACCTGGAGGCGTGAAATCAGGACCGAACAGACGTCCCGGAATCGCTCTAAAATCGAATTCCATTGTCGGGCATTATACAGAAGGAAGTGGCGCAGGCTTCAGCCTGTGGGGTTGGACCTTGCAAGGACTAAAACCCACAGGCTGA
>JGI12269J14319_10000364_pt1 | contig 42872 bp, 41 predicted proteins | sample PeaSoiSIISIP2007_FD_14319 | JGI IMG/M metagenome (IMG submission 14319)
CGCTTTTTGCGTGCCGCGCTGGTGTAAACTTGGAACCCTTGAGCACGTCCGCGGTTGGGACCGCTCATATACCAGAAAGCAATCAGGAGGGGGTTCTGTGAAAAGATTCATCGGGATATTCGCAGTGGTACTTGCGCTCGCCCTGACAGGGTGGGCAAGTACGGAAAAAGTGTTGTGGAACTTTGCGGGCGGCAGTGACGGCGCTGACCCCTGGAGCAATTATTTCATCAGCGACGCAAAAGGCAACCTCTACGCAGCAACGGGTGACGGCGGAACCTATGGCCAGGGAGTTGTGTTCATGCTGACTCTTGCGGGCAAGGAAACAATTCTTTATGAGTTCAAAGGCCAAAGCAATGGGGATGGCGCTTCTCCTCATGGCCGTCTGGCGTTCGATTCCAAGGGCAACATATTTGGCACCACCCAGGCTGGCGGGACCAACGGGACAGGCACCGTTTATGAATTGTCTCCACAAGCTGGCGGCGGATGGGCAGAGACGGTGCTTTACAGCTTCAGCGCCAGTGGCACGACAGACGGCGCCGACCCGTCAGCCGGAATGACGATTGCCCCCGATGGCACCATGTACAGCACTACCCCGGACGGAGGCTCCACCGGCGCGGGCGTCATTTTCAGTATGAAGAAGACGTCCAAAGGCTGGAAGCAGAAGGTGATTCAAAATCTCAACGGCTCGTCCAACGGCGGCTTTCCATACGAAGGGCTAATGATGGACACCGCCGGAAACTTGTACGGAGCAGCGCCGACCGGTGGTGCCAGCGGACAGGGCGTAATCTACCGCCTGAGCCTCACCAAGAAAGGCTGGGTGGAAACCGTGCTCTACAACTTCACCAATCAGAACGGCGACGGGTCCGGCTTGTACTGGATTGATCTGATCAGCGACAAGGCAGGCAACATTTACGGCGCGACATCGTTTGGCGGAACAAACGGTACAGGAACGGTGTGGGAACTGGTTTACTCAAAAAGCAAGAAGACTTATTCAGAAACCATTCTGTATGAGTTCGGCGCCAATGGAAGCGGAGACGGCAATAACCCGTATGGGGGCCTTGCCATGGACAGCAAAGGGAACCTGTACGGCACAACGTTGAACGGAGGCTCCAGCAATATTGGGACATCCTACAAGCTCACAAAACGGGGGACGACCTGGACGGAAACGATTCTGCACAACTTCGTGGGAGCTGATGATGGAAATGCACCTACCGGTAATCCCTATTTGGACGCAAAGGGAAGGGTGTACGGAATGACGGAGACGGGAGGAACCTCTAACCTAGGGATCGTTTATCGCATTACGCCGTAGCGAGACGGATCTTTATCTTGAACCGCTGATTGACCAGAAACAGGGCACAGCCTAGCGGCTGTGCCCTTTTTGCCGCTAGACAAGGGCGCTGCCTGATGCGCATGTCAATCAAGGCGTCAGCGAAGCGGAACAGAATTGCGCGCTCCTGACCAGTCTTCTCCGTCCTTCAATGTTCCGTCTTCGGCAGCGGAAACTCGAACACGGTACCGCAAGGGAAAGGGTTCATCCCGCCACCGGCGGAATTACATTCTTCCGAGTAGCCGTTGCTCGCGGTCGTGCCGTAAAGCTCACCATTGCCGACCAAGGACAGTCCGCCTAACGGGGTCGCGCCATCTTGGCTCGGGAAACCCTGGAAAACGTAGAGAATCGTTTCTTTCCACTGGTCACCCTGAGGACTCAGCCGAAAAATGGTGCCGCAGCCCTCAAAGGGGTAAAGCGTGACAGAGCAGTTATTTTCGTTTCCGCCGCCTTGCGTAGTGCCATAAAGATTGCCTAACTTATCGAAAACGAGATTGGAGGCGGGAGCGAGGCCATCAGTGCCTCCTTGAAAGCGATAGATGATGGTCTCCTTCCAAGGCCCTTTCGCCGAGGGGGAAAGCTCGTAGGCAACTCCGCAACCCGAGTCTTGAGTGCAGCCTACTCCGCCGCCCCACTCGGTGGTGCCATAGAGATTCCCTTTATCGTCAAACACGAGGTTGGCGATAGGATTAGCGCCGTCGTCGCCGCCCTGGAAGGCATGGAGAGTGGTCTCGGACCAGGCCGCGCCCGGTTTGGTTGGGGGGGTTAGCTTGTAGACTGCGCCGGGGAAGCCCTCTCCCAATCGAGTCGTGCCGTACAGGTTGCCTTTCTCATCCAGAATGACACCACTGTACGGCTCCGCGCCGCTTTTCGCGGCGAGGAAGTTGTAGAGTATCTCTTCCTTCCAGTGGCCACCCTTTTTGGCTGGGGGCGATAGCCGGTACGCGATGCCGCTATACCCATCGGTGTTACCACCTCTGCGGGTCGTGCCGTACAGATTTCTCTTGCTGTCCAAAGTCACGCCGGCAAAGGGCTCCGCGCCGTCACTGAAATGGAGTTGTCCACCCTGAAAGTTGTAGAGAATCGTCTCCTTCCAGTGGCCGCCCTTCTTGGCGGGAGCCGTTAGCTCAAAGACTGTCCCGCATCCGATGAGAGCACTATCGCCGATGCACAGCTGGTTGTTGGTTACGTTCCCCCCTAAGCTAGTTGTGCCGTACAAGTTCCCCTTTGCATCCGAAACCAGACTGCCTAGTGGGTTGTACCCGTCTTGGTTAGCCGCTGAGAAATTGTGAAGAACCGCCTCTGTCCACGCCCCGTTCTTGGTTGTGGGGGGCGTCAACTGAAAAATCGTGCCGCAGGGATAGATTGTGGCGGAACCGATATAGCAAACCTGAGAGCCGCCGCTGTAGGTTGTGCCGTAGAGATTGCCTGCTGCATCCCCAATGACGCCACCGGTCGGCCAAGCCGCGTCCACCCCGCTTTGCCCGACCTGACCTTGGAATTCGTATAACACTTTGTCTTTTGGGCCAGCGGCAAGAGCTATGCTTGCCAGCAGGAGAACAACAATCACAGACGTCAACAAGTGGTCCACGAGAATGAAGGATTTTCGATTCTTCATCTGGAGCATCTCCTGGAGGCGGGAAGCCTTGAGTACGGCACAGTCGGGGGAGACTAGTGGCTGAGAACTGTATACCAAGCCGGCAGCTTGTGCAACCGCATTTTTTCAGTAGAGTGCCGAATTTCTTCGACAAAGCCAGCCGCCACAGGAGCTATTCGCTTGTAAAGCAGGCGCTGCACGTGCTAACGTGCGCCGTCCTACTTTATATTGGTCAAGCCTGAACCATTTGCGAGGATTTTCCCATGAGCCCCCAAACCATTGCTCCAACCGAACCTCCGAAGAAATTCAAACCTTACGTTCCCGAAAACATGGAGATGCGGGAGTTTACGTTCCGCGCCGTGATGCTCGGATTAATCATGACCGGAATCCTGGGCGCAGCCAATGCCTACCTCGGCCTGAAGGCCGGGATGACGATCGCCGCCACTTACCCGGCCGCCGTCATTGGCATGTCTCTGCTGCGGCTGATGAAAGGGTCGCTGCTCGAGGAAAACATCGCGCGAACCGTGGGTGCGATTGGCGAATCGGTAGCGGCGGGCGCGGTTTTCACCATCCCGGCATTCGTTCTTGCGGGACTGTGGCCAAGCCTGGGTATGGAGAGATATTGGCAATCCGTGGCGCTGATGGTGATTGGCGGTCTGCTGGGCATTTTGTTCGTCACTCTGCTACGGCGCGTAATGGTGGAAGACCCGGAACTGCCCTTTCCCGAGTCGGTGGCAGCGGCTGAAATTCATAAGGCCGGACAGCAGGGATCGAAGGCGGCGAAAATCCTGTTTGCCAACATGGGCTTTGGCGGCTTGATGTACTTTCTGTCGCAGGTCAATCTTTTCTGGTACACGAAGAATATCCTGGTCAACATTCCGAAAATGGCGACGGGGCTGCGCTTGGGACGCGGCGCGAACGCGCCTATGCTCGCGACTGGTGGAATGTCGCAATTCACCTCGCCCGCAGTCAGTCCGGCTTATTTGGGTGTTGGCTATATTATTGGGCCCCGGCTGGCGTCGCTGAACTTTGCCGGGGGCGTGGTGGCATGGGGTTTGCTGGTTCCACTCCTCATCTACTTCCTTGGACCGACTCTGCCCCCGATGGCGGCGGGCGCGAACCCGGCCGCATATTGGGGAGGTATTGCGTTCAGCGTCTGGTATTCGATTGTGCGTCCGATTGCGGTGGGCGGGATGTTGGTGGGCGCCGGGTTTACGCTTTTTCGCATGCGCAAGCAACTGATGGCTGGCATGAAGCGCGCGGTCTCTGATCTCAAGAAATCCGCCGAAGCGCATAAGGCGACCAGCCGCGTGGACCGCGACCTCAACGCGAAAGTCGTTTTTGCCGGTGTAGGGCTCGTGTTCCTTGCGATGATCGGGCTCTATTATTATTTCATCGCAGGCGCGCACAACTTGAGCACAAGCAAAGTGATCGCCGGCGCAGTGGTGGCTGCAGCCGTCATGATCGTTCTGGGCTTTTTCTTTGCTGCGGTTTCTGGAAACTTGGTGGGGATGATTGGCTCGTCCAACAATCCGGTTTCCGGATTGACCCTTTGCACGTTGGTAGTCGCGGCGCTGCTTATGGTCGCGCTGGGAGTTTCGGGTGTAGGCGGTGTGGCCGCGGTGCTGGGAGTAGCGGCGGTCGTTTGCGTGTCGTCGGCGGTTGCAGGCGAGATGTTGCAGGATTTGAAAGCGGGACACATTCTCGGCGGCACGCCGGCGAAAATGCAGATGGGTGACATCTTTGGCACCATCGTGGCCTCCCTCGTTTTGTTCTTCCCGCTGATGATTCTCGATAAGGCGTATCACTTTGGCAGCGCGGCCCTGCCCGCGCCGCAGGCCGGCCTTATGGCGATGCTGGCCCAGGGCATCGTCGGCGGCAACATGGCTTGGCCTCTGGTCGTCGTCGGCATCCTCATGGGCTTCGCCATGATTCTGGTCGAAGTAAAAAGTCCCATGCTCTTTTCTGTCGGCATGTACTTGCCGTTGGAGACGACCTCGGCCATTTTCGTCGGCGGAGTGATTCGTTGGTTTACAGACAAAGTTCGCGACAGGCGCGGATACAACGATGCCCAGAAGGCGCGAGTAGACAATGCGGGGGTGCTGACGGCGTCGGGATTAATCGCCGGAGAAGCGCTGTGCGGTCTGGTGATCGCGGGCGTGGTCGGAAGTAATCATCAGCTTTGGCATATTGATATCGGAGATTTCTCTTTCTCCGGTTTGATCGGTATGGCAGTGCTGATTTTTGTCATGATGAAAGTGCCGCTCTCGAACGCCGGCAGCCCGGATGAGCCGGCGCCGCCGACGGCGATCATGTAGGTTTCATAACCACAAGGGACACGAAGTTTCACAAAGGAAACCTGGGGCATTGTGCCCGTACTTTGTGGGCTTTCGTGTGCTTTGCGGTTCAAGCTTTTTCATGTCGATTGCAGAGAATATTGCCCGGGTGCGTGAGCGGATCGCTGCGGCCGCACGACGTGCCAGTCGTCGATCCGAAGACGTCGCGTTGATGGCAGTCAGCAAGACCTTCCCTGCGGAGCGCATTCGAGATGCCTATGAGGCTGGGCTCCGGTTGTTCGGTGAGAACCGGGTGCAGGAATTCGCCGGTAAGACTGACGCACTTCGGGAACTGCACGACGCCGAATGGCATTTGATCGGCCATCTGCAAACCAACAAGGGTGCCAAGGCGGTTGAATTGTTCAGCGCAGTGGATTCGGTTGACTCGTTGCGCCTAGCACAGAAGCTGAATGCGGCCGCGCAGCAACTGAAGAAGAAACTCCAAGTCTTGATCGAAATCAACGTCGGCGGTGAGGCAGCCAAGAGTGGCGTGGCTCCGGACTCTGCCGAATTGGAGCACCTCCTAATCGCAGCACGGGAGTTGGAGCATCTAGAGTTTCGGGGACTCATGACGGTTCCGCCGTTTACTGACGATCAGCGTGAGGCTCGGCCACATTTCCGAAAGCTCCGCGAGTTGCGCGATCAGATTGCGACACGAAGATTGCCTGCCATTGACATGCACACACTTTCGATGGGCATGTCACACGATTTCGAGGTTGCGATTGAAGAAGGATCGAACTGCGTGCGCGTCGGAACAGCGATCTTCGGAGAAAGAAACCGGATGGAATAAAATCAAGACGTTCATTTTAAATTACAAGGTAGAATTTCAGACCGATTCTCGCTAACCCCTGTCGCGCTTGTTCGTCGGTACTTTATGAAACCCGTTTTTTGCCGTCTCGCATTCTTGGCTCTCACACTGTGCTTGCTGTCGACCATCGTTGCTGCGCAGGACATGGCGCCTCCTGTGCCGCAGAAGCTCACGCTGCTCTCGAGTATCCTTAACGAGGACCGCGTGGTCTGGGTTCGGACGCCCCGCGGCTACGATCAGGGCAGAGGGCCGATGCCCGTGCTCTACCTCACCGATGGCCCGGACCACATCAATGAGATCGGCAGCACCATAGACTTCCTGGCTCAGCACGACCGGATGCCATCGCTGATCGTCGTCGGGATCGCCAACACTGATCGCATCCGCGACCTCACGCCCAGTCACTCGGACGCGAAGGGTCCCGACGGCAAGGTCACAGACCCTACGAGCGGTGGCGGAGATCGCTTCTTCGATTTCATCCAGAACGAACTCATGCCAGAGATAGAGAAGCGTTATCGCACTGCACCCTATAAAATCTTTGCGGGACACTCGCTCGGCGGTCTGATGGCCATCCACATTCTGGTCACCCGTTCGGATATGTTTCAGGCGTACATCGCGGTCAGCCCGAGCTTGTGGTGGGATGACCAGCGCAGCCTGCACCAAGCGCAGGATTTCTTTGCGGCGCGCGGCGAACTCAGCAAAACGCTCTTCTTCTCGCTGGGCAATGAAGACAACTCGACCGTGCCCATGCGCGCAAGCTTCGAGGAATTTCAGAAAACGCTTACGGACAAGACCCCGAAGGATTTTCACTGGGATTCGGCACACTATCTCGATGAAGACCACGGCTCCACAGTCCTGCGCGCCCACTATGCTGGCTTGCGCACCGTATTTTCCGACTGGCCGATTCCGCGCGATCCTAGCAACGGATCTCCTATAGGTGGTCTAACCGGCTTGGAGAAGCATTACCGAGAACTCTCCAGCCGCTACGGTTATCCGATTCCCTTGCCGGAGAATGCGCTCAACCTTCTCGGCTATCAATTGATGGGAGCGAAGAAGTTGGATGAAGCTATTGCAGTATTCCAGCGCAATGTCGAACTCTATCCCGGCTCGGCCAATGTCTACGACAGCCTCGGCGAAGGGTATGAGACTGCCGGCAAGTTTGACTTGGCGACGCAGAGGTTCGAGAAAGCCATCGAGGTAGGAACGAAGACCGGCGACCAGAACCTCGACCAATACAAAGAGCATCTGAAGCGCGTCGCGGCGGAGGAGAACACAGCGGCCGAGAAGGCTGCTGGCCGTAGATGATTCAACCCGGCCCATGATCCCGCTCAACATGAGTCCCGCCGGCATTAGTTTCGGCGTGAAAGTGCACCCACGCGCGAAAAGGAACGCGATCACCGGCGAGGTTGGGGACGCCCTTAAGCTTGACGTGACCGCGCCTCCGGTCGACGGCCGCGCCAACCAAGCCTGCATCGAATTCTTCGCAAATCTTTTGGATGTTCCGCGATCTTCCGTTACCATAGCGTCCGGCGAAAGCAGCCGCAATAAAGTCGTTCGAGTCGCAGGATTGTCAGCGCAGGAAGTGCGGAAGCGGTTAGCGATCTAAAAGCACGTCCCTCGACTTGTCCTCCCTGCGCATGTGCGACTCGGATGTCCCTCGGGACAACAGAGTAGCAAGAATGGACGAAGAACAAACAGCCAGGAGCCACGCTTGACCTTTTCCGAACGCCTGCAAGAGATTCGCACTGGTTTCGAGCGTCCATTCTGGATCGCCAACCTCAGCGAGATTTTCGAGCGCCTTTCTTACTATGGAGCTTTCGCGTCCCTCGCTCTGTATTTGCAGGAGCGGCTGAATTTCTCTACCGAGCAAACCGGAACTCTGACTGGCATCTTCGGCGGGATGGTATGGTTCCTCGCGATTTTCGGTGGCGCTGCCGCGGATCGCCTGGGCTTCCGCCGCGCGCTTTCGGTGGCGTATCTCATTTTGGCTGCTGCGTATTTCCTGATCGGTTCCATCGGCGCACCATGGCTGGCTCCCATACGCAATGCCGTGCCCATCAGCCTGTTTGTGGGATTTATTCTTATCCTTCCCGCACTTGGCATTTCTCTGGTGAAACCTTGCGTGGTGGGGACGACAGCTCGGGCATCGAAGGAAAATGTCCGCTCGATCGGCTATTCGATCTACTACACATTGGTTAACATCGGCGGTGCCGCCGGCCCTTATTGCGCTTCCTGGGCCCATCGTCACCTGGGCGTCGAAAATGTTTACCGTCTTGCCGCAGTCAGCGTTTTCGCAATGTTCTTTGTGGTCCTGCTTTTCTTCCGCGAACCGCGCAAGCCCGGAGACGCGCCTCCGCCTTCGATCGCAACCGTGGCTCGAAATTTCTGCGTAGTGGTCGGTAATTATCGGCTTGTCTTGCCCGTGCTGATGATCGCCTTATTGCTGCGCATCGGCCTTTGGATCTATCCCGCGTTCAACGTTCCCTGGTGGATGTGGGCTGGGCTGCTGCTGCTGGTGCTCGCCGGGATCAGCCGGTTCATGTGGTTCCTTGTGCTGTTCACCGGATACTGGATCGTGTTCTGGCAGCAGTACATCAGTTTGCCCGGATACATCCACGGGTACATCAACCCGCACGCTGACGTCGAGATTATTCTAGTTACCGACGGTCTCACTGTGATCTGTCTTACTCTCGCAGTGAATTACCTGACGCGCAAAATCCCGGCATTTCAGGCTGTGATCTTGGGAACCGTAATTACATCCGTTGCCTGGTTGATTCTTGCCTTCCGGCCGACGATCTGGGCTGCGGTACTCTCGATATTTGTTCTTGCGCTGGGTGAGATCATCCAACAGCCGCGATACTACGAATATATTTCTCGCCTTGCGCCTCCGGGCCAGCAGGGCACATACATGGGATTTGCGTTTCTGCCAATCGGGATCGGTTCGCTGATTGGCGGCTGGTTCGGCGGAACGCTGGCCCACCATTTCGGAGAAGTCATGCACCAGCCCGAGCGAATCTGGTGGTGTGTGACAGCAGTGGGGGTGGCTACCACGGCTGCGCTTTGGATCTACGACAAGGCTTTCAGAACACCGAGTTCCAATCCCACGCAATAGCTCAGGCCATGGCCACCCGTAAACCCACTCCTGCAACCATCGCTGCTGAGATTCGGCATTTGCTCGGGCGCGAAGGCTCTGCCGAACACGCTGCCGGTGTGCAATGGTTCTTCAAAGATGAGATCAAATCGCATGGATGGTATACCGCCAAACTGCGCAGCGTAGCCGTCCGCTTCCGGCGGAAGATTCGACAGAAATTCGGGATCGACTTCCTTGTGCAAGTCGCAGACAAACTTTTCGCCGGGCGGATTCTGGAAGAAAAAGTCTTTGCCATATTCCTGCTGGAAAAACTAACCGGCGAGTTCGGTGACGCGGAGTTTCGCCTGTTTGAGTCCTGGCTGNCTCGCATTTCGAGCTGGGCTGACCACGACGGACTCGTGCACTATCTGATTGCACCGATGGTCGCCGCTAAGCCATCACGTTCCCGCAGAGTTTTCTTGTGGGCAAAGTCGCCTGGCCGATGGCATCGGCGGGCGGCTTGTGTGGCGTTGATACAGGGAACGCGCCAGACGATGTTTTTCGCCGAGATCAAACGCTTGTCCGCTCTGCTTCTTTCGGATGACGATGACATGGTTCAAAAAGGATTGGGCTGGCTGCTGCGAGAAACTGCCAAAGCCGACGCGAAGCGGACGGTGCCTTATTTGGTCAGCATCCGTCAGCGGGCGCCGAGGCTGGTGTTGAGAACGGCATGCGAGACGCTGCCAGCGGGCATCCGGCAGAAGATTCTGGCCAAGCCTACCTGATCCCGACCGCAGAGCTTCGCTCTCCGGAACTGTGCGATTCGCTCAAACCCGCCGACAGTTGTTAGAATAGCTGTTTGCCCATGAACCTTCCTGCCATACAGACTGCCCTGCGCGAGCGCAACATCGACGCCTGGCTTTTTTACGATCACCATCACCGCGATCCCATCGCTTATCGCGTGCTCGGGTTGTCGCCTGAGTTGATGGTCACGCGCCGGTGGTTCTACCTGATTCCGGCTGAAGGTGAGCCAACAAAGCTGGTGCACAAGATTGAGTCGCGCCACCTCGATACCCTGCCCGGCAGGAAACTTCAATATGCCAGCTGGCAGGAGTTATTTGAGCAAGTAAAGGTGCTGTTGTCATCGCATCGCGACGTTGCCATGCAGTACTCGCCAAACAATCTGGTGTTCACCATTTCTTTGGTCGATGGCGGCACGCTGGAATTGATCCGCGGATTGGGAAAAAATGTGGTTAGCTCAGGTGATCTGGTGGCGCTTTTCGAGGCGACCTTTACCGAAGAGCAGATCAAGACTCACTATGCGGCACGGGATGCAGTAGATGCGATTACTGCGGCAGCTTTCAAGGAAATCGGACAGCGAGTGCGCAACGGCGGGACGACCGAACATCAGATCCAGCAGTGGTTCATGGAAGCCTTCCGCCGAGAGAATCTGGTGACGGATGATCCGCCCATCGTTGGAGTCAACGCCCATAGTGGTGATCCGCACTACGAACCGCACGCGGAAAACTCAGCGGCCATTCGCGAAGGCGATTTTGTTTTGCTTGATGTTTGGGCGAAAAAGAATACGCCTGGGGCTGTCTATTACGACATCACATGGACCGGATTTGTCGGCAAAGCACCTTCCGACCGAATGCGCGAAGTCTTCACCGTGGTTCGCGATGCGCGCGACGCCGGCGTAAAAACAGTGCTCGAAGGCATCGGCAGCGGACGCAACATGTGCGGCTGGGAAGTCGACCGTGCAACGCGAAATCACATCAAGAAGTCTGGTTTCGGCGATTACTTCATTCATCGCACTGGGCACTCCATTGGAACCGAAGTTCATTCCAACGGCGCTAATATGGACGACCTGGAAATTCACGACGAGCGCCGTATCCTGCCCAATTCCTGCTTCTCGATCGAACCAGGCATCTACTTGCCCGAGTTTGGTGTGCGCAGCGAAGTCAATATATTAGTGCGGCCAAAAGCAGCCGAGGTCACCGGTAAAATTCAAGGCGAGATTGTAATCATCTGAATGGCAAATCCCTCGACAAATAAAGAAACCCCAATTGCTCAACCTGTGACGACCATGTCGGTGGTCGCGCCGGCAATTGGATGGCTGATTCCCGGCGCAGGACATCTGATCCAGAAGCGTTGGATTCGCGGTCTCCTGCTCATGGCCTCGATCGTTATCATGTTCGTACTTGGGTTGGCTCTGCAAGGACGCGTGTATCGGCCCAACGGCGGCGACATCCTCGATATTCTTGGATTCGTGGGCGACGTAGGAGCGGGGGGGTTGTACATCGTGACTCGAGCTCTCGATCTGGGACAGGGCGCCATCGCGCACGCCACAGCCGATTACGGTACCAAGTACATCATTGTCGCGGGCTTGCTGAATTTCATCAGCGCGGCCGACGCATACCATATCGCGATCGGGAAGAAGCCATGAACCTGCAACTCTCCCATTTCAGCGCCGCCGTTTTGTTTGGCGTGTTCGCTTCGGTCGTCTTTGGGATCACACAGCGCAGTACCTCCCGCGAGCAGATTCGCTATGGCCTGTATTGCTTTGCCATGTTCGTCGGGGGAGTCTTCTTGGCAGGTTGGGTGATGTGGCTGTTGCGGAGATAGCGTGAGCGAGCCAAGAGCCAAGAGCTAACCGCCAAAAGCTTCTTCACCCTTCCCACACAAACGCATCAAAAACCCGTTTCGTGTCGAATCCCAGACGTAGATAAAGATCGACGGCGCGATTATTCGCCTCGGTAACCGTCAACGACAGCAGCGAAAATTTTCGCTGGCGCAAGTTGGTTGCAGTCGCCGCCATCAACGATTCGCCAATCCCGTGCGAGCGGTACTCCGGCAGAACGCACACTTGAGTTACGTGGCCCACGTCATTGCGCACGCGGGAACACAGGATCAGGCCGACTAGGGTGCGCGTTCGTTTGTGCACTGCCGCGAAAGAGGACTCGGGATCAAACGTGCCGCATCCGGGAAAACGAACGATGTTGTTCAGAAAGCGCAACGAACCGCTCAACGTGCGGTACTGATCGTTGATCTCGGAATCCACATGCCCGCGATATGCCGTGGTGATCAGGGCCGCCGCGGGTTGATAGTCCGGTTCTGACCATGACCGGATTTCAATATCCGGATGCAACGGCGGTGCCGGCTTGCTTGCGTTTTCCAATGGCAAGGTCATAAAGAGTCGCGCATGCCGGCTGAAACCCTGCTCTACAAACGGTTGAGAAACGATCCCAGTTTCGTGCATGAGCAATTGCGCTTCGACGCGGTGAATGCCGGGAGATTGCTGCAGGGTTTCGATCACGTGCGCGAGCAGTCGAGACTCCACTCCGTGAGGATCAGGTAGCCGGCCACCGTTCGCGACAAAAAGATCTCCGATTACACCCTTGCTGCCTTCATAAACAAAAAATGCGTAACCGAAGATTCGTCCGCGATCGATAGCCGCGTAGCCCGGCAAGATCTTGGCGTCGACGTAGCGCAAGATCATATCCGCGGAGCCGCCGTAATCCCAGGAAAGTAATCGGAGCCACACGCTGGTCTCGTCCTCCAACAAGGGACGCAGATCGACGGAGGAAAAATGCCTNAGATCGAGAATCTCCACCAGCGGGCTCCTAGCGGGCGGTAGCTCAGCNATGCGTCATAAGCTTCTGGCCGCGAAAACTGAGTGTATTAGCTTCGCACGCCGCGAGGCAAACGGGAGTATCTCGAAGGATTCAGGGCGTCCCAGCAAAATGCGCGAGGATCGGCACCTGGAAAAAACCGCAGAGTTTGAGAATGAAAACCTGACCGAGTGGTGGATGCAGCTCCCAGCCTCTAGTGGCCACCGTGCACACCAGCGGCCGACACCCAGTAATAATCCAAACCTTGGGGCGCGAAACTTCCCAAGTAGGAAACGCGGCGACCCGCAACGAGCTTCGCAATCGCGGTCTGCGATCCCTCCGGTGCGACCACCAAATGCTCCCCGACAGGAACCGGTCCCGACCCATATCGATCGATGATTTGGTCGCGATAAAACGCGAGACCGAATTCGGTTTCGCGAGAAACACCGGACACGGCAAGCGGGAGGCGCTGATTCTCCAGGTGGCTGATCTCGTTCGCCAGTGGCCGGACCGAGAGCGTGCTATCGAGCGCGGGAGCGCCCAGACGCAGGATCGCAGCAACCGCCAGCACCACGGGAACCAGCGTGATAAAACGCAATGCTCCGAACCCAAGCTTAGTGCGCAGTGTGATCGCAATCCCTATCGCCAACAAAATGGCAAAGGTGAACGAGACCTCGGCCGCCTTGCCCCACGGCAGCCGGTGCTGCATAACAATGTATTGGATCATCAGTGCAGGAACGATCAGCGCCGCGGCAACAACTGAGTGCAGAACAATTAAAACGAGGCTCGGAGTCTCGCCGTCCGTGACACGACGGCGCACGTACTCGGCCAGCAACAGTGTGCCCGCGGGCAAGGCCGGCAAAATGTAGCCGGGAAGCTTCGACTGAGAAAGAGAAAAGAATACAACCGGGACAGCCAGCCAGATCACCAGGAACACATTGAGGGCATCTTCCGACTCAAGCATTCGTCGTCGTTCAGTCCACCACACGCGAATTGTTTCTGTCAGCGACGCCGTCACAAACACGATCCAAGGAATCAACCCAAGAAGGACGACGGGCACGTAATACCAGAACGGCTCAGAGTGGCGATAGAGATTTGTACCAAAGCGCGCTAAGTTGTGCTGAAGAATAAAGACGCGAAAGAAATCTTGATTCTTAGTCTGTACGGCGATGTGCCACGGCAACGCGAGCGCACAAAACAACAAAATTCCGGGAGCCCAGAGGGTCCTCCAAAGCAAACCGAAATCACCTTTCGCAACCGCAAAGACCACGATGACTATCGCCGCCAACAAGGGCGCCACGGGCCCTTTCGCCAGCATCCCTAATGCCAGGAAACCATAGAAAAGTGCCAGATGACGACGGGATTCGCTCTCATACCACGCGTACCACGCGAGCAGTGCGATGGTAAACATCGCCGCCAGCGGCATATCGGTGGAAGCCGCGCGAGCGAAACCGACGACTCCCGCCGACGAGGCGGTCATCAGCGCGCCATCGAGTTCAAAGCCTGGGCGAACGCGTTTCAAAAAAAGATAAATCGCGAACACCATGAGGGTCGCGTCTACGGCGGAAGGCAGGCGCGCGGCCCAATCGCTCACGCCGAAAACGCTGTAGGCCAGCATCGCCTGCCAGTAGTAGAGAGGCGGTTTTTCCAGCCACGGTTTTCCTCCGAGCGTAGGCGTAACCCAATCGTGACGGGCCAGCATTTCTCTCGCGACCTGTGCGTAGCGGGGTTCATCGGCCCCGATCAATCCGAAGTATGCTAGGCCGAAGAAAAACAGGAAGCCGCAGAACCCTGCCAGCAGCAGCCAATCGGTGCGTGAACTCTTCACTCATTTCCCCTTGGCCTGGCTAGCGCATACACGCTGATCAGAACCCAGGTCACTTCGAGCACGACGAATCCGACCTGAAAGGGACGAAAAGCAATGTAGGCAAGAATAGCGGAGCCGGCAGCATTCAGAATGTTGTACCCGGCCTTGCGGGCGTTCATCCAACTCATCTGGTGACCGACATACGCGATCAGGATAAGGAGCGCGCCGACAAAGGAAGCGACCTGCCTTGCGACTGAAATATCCATGGAGAGCTATTGTACGGAAGGATTGATTCGAAGTTGCGCCATCACGCGCGCCACGGCGGCTGGCAAGGGACCGTCAAGAGAACAACCGCTGGCACATGCATGTCCGCCACCGCCGAATTGTTCGGCGACTCCGGCAACATTCCGTCGCCCTTTGCTGCGCAGGCTCACGCGGTATCGACCGTCGGGCAACTCACGGAAAAATGCAGCGACTTCAACATCCTGGATGGAGAGCGCATAGTTCACCAGCCCTTCGCAGTCTTCTTCTTTCGCGCCAAGGCGCTCCATCTGTTCGCTGGTGACAGAAATCCAGGCCAATGCACCTTCACGGTGCAGGTTCGAAAGCGCCGCGCCCAGCAGGCGCATCTTGGCTGTGGAATGTCCGAAATAAACATTGCGGGCGCAGTGCGATGGGTCGGCGCCAGCCAGAACCAGTTCTCGCGCCAATGCAAAGGTGTGCTCGTTCGTGCCTTCAAACATGAACGAACCTGTATCAGTGAGCACAGCTGTGTACAGGCAGGTTGCGATTTCGGGAGAAATCTTCACGCCAGCTTCCCGCGCCAAACGATACACCATCTCCGCAGTGGCAACCGCATGAGGATCGATCCAGTTCACATTGGCGAACGGCCGGCCGCTGACATGATGATCGATGCTGATCAGAAAGCTGTTTTCCAAACCCTCTAGGCGGGTGCGCTGAATGCTGTCGCACTCGAGAATGATGGCGGCGTCGTAATTCCCATTCACGCGGTCAGCACGCACGACGGTGTCGGCAAACGGCAATGGCTGATAAATGCGAGGGACCCCATCGTGCAAAACCACATCAGCTTCCTTGCCCATGCAGCGCAGGACCTGGCAGCAAGCGAGCGCCGACCCGACTGCGTCCCCATCCGGACGGGCGTGCGAAGTCAGCAGGAAGCGGTCACGCTGTTCGATGTGTTTGAGAACCTCTTTCAACATGTTTGCCGACTCGCTAGCGGCTCCTTTTCTGGTTGCGTTTCAAAAGCTCATCGATTCTTGCTGCGTAGGTCTGCGAGCGGTCCAACTGAAAATACAACTCGGGCGGACGTCGCAGATGCAAGCGCTCCGCCACTTCACTCCGGATGAATCCAACGGCTGCAGTCAGCCCTTCCAATGTGCGCTCGGCTTCCTCATCGTTCCCCTGGACTACCACAAAGATCCGGGCAGAGCGGGAATTGCTTCCCATCATCACACTACTCACGCTGGCCAGCCCGATGCGAGGATCACCCAATTCCCCCTCCACGATCGTCTCGATCTCCTCGCGCAGCGCCTCCCCCAGCCTTTCCCGGTGAATCTTGACGGTACGCTTTTCCACGGCTTTTCCCTCAGAGTAAAACGAATGAGAATATCAGAAAATCCAGCTTGTGACCTCAATATCGGCAAGCCTTTTGGGGTACTTTCGTGTCCCGCCGAAAGTGCCGTGAATAGAATGGATTACGGCCGGCGAAAGCGGCTGACGTTTTCAGTGGGCTTTCAATTTCCGACTCAGGCCCTATAGGAATTCCACAAAAGAATCCGCGACATCAGCTCCACCGTTATTTGCGATGCGCGTTGCCTGGCGTTCCACGTTTTTCATAAGGCCATCGAGGTAATCGCGCGAGTCAGAAATGCTGACCACGCCCACGGTCGCGCGATTCCACAATCCGCTCGCGTCCAATTCGGCTACTGCCACATTGAAGTGCGCCCGCAGCCGGTCTTTCAGGCTGCGCACGACTTGCCGCTTGTCTTTGAGCGATTGCGCTGCTTCGATGTGCAGTTCGAGGGTGAGAAAAGCAATCATCGGGTCGTGGGTCTTTGGTCGTCAGTCGTTGGCGAAAGCAAACCTTCGGCCGGGCTAACGACCAACGACGAACGACCAACGACTGCTCTTATGCCATGGCTTCTGCCGCAACTTTCTCGGTCACAAAAGCTTCAATCACATCGCCAACCTTGATGTCTCCGTAGTTGGCGATGGAGATGCCACATTCCATGCCGTTGGTCACCTGGCTGGCGTCGTCCTTGAAACGGCGCAACGAGCCGACCTTTCCCTTGAAGACAACGACGTTGTCGCGCAGCAGGCGCACTTCGGAGTCGCGCTTGATGAGGCCATCGGTGACCGAGCAGCCGGCGATAGTCCCAACCTTGGGAATGCGGAAGGTTTCCTTCACCTGAGCGCGGCCCTGATAGGTTTCCTTGATCGTCGGTTCAAGCAGGCCGGTCATGGCGCGCTTGATCTCATCCTGCAGCTCGTAAATGATCGAGTGCAGCCGGATGTCGACTTTCTCCTGGTCCGCCAGTTCCTGCGCCTTGCGTTCCGGACGCACATTGAATCCGATAATGATCGCGTTCGAAGCAGAGGCAAGCAGCACGTCGGTTTCGGTGATGGCGCCCACTCCGGAATGCAACACTTTCAAGCGAACCTTGTCGTTCGATAGTTTGGAGAGCAGGTCGCTGAGCACTTCGACCGAACCGCCAACGTCGGCCTTCAGAATGATGTTGAGTTCCTTGGTACCAGCCGTCTTGAGCTGTTCCGCCAAACCTTCGAGCGATACGCGTGAGCTCTTGGCCAGTGTCGCTTCCCGAGTCTTCTGTTCGCGGTACTCGGAAATGCCTCGCGCTTTGTCACGGTCGGCAACCACTACGAACTGATCGCCCGCCTGGGGCAATCCTTCCATGCCGAGAATTTCAACCGGCGTCGAGGGTGGAGCTTCTTTGAGCGAACTGCCACGATCGTCAAACATGGCCCGCACTTTGCCGTAGACGTTGCCGACCACGAAATTGTCACCGTCATGCAACGTGCCGTTCTGCACCAGCACGGTCGCAACCGGTCCGCGGCCACGATCCAGCTTGGCTTCGAGCACGACGCCTTGCGCCGGCCGCTCCGGTGTCGCTCTGAGTTCCTGCAGATCGGCCACGAGGACGATCATTTCCATCAAGAGGTTCAGATTTGTCTTTTGTTTTGCCGAGACGTCCACGAACACCGTAGTTCCGCCCCAGTCTTCCGGCATCAAGCCACGGTCGCCAAGTTGTTTCTTCACGCGATCGGGCAGTGCGCCCGGCTTGTCAATCTTGTTCACCGCGACAATAATCGGAACCTCTGCCGCGTGTGCGTGATCGATTGCTTCAAGAGTCTGCGGCATAACGCCATCATCCGCGGCCACGACGAGGACGACGATATCGGTAGCTTTGGCTCCACGCGAACGCATACGGGTAAACGCTTCGTGACCGGGAGTGTCAAGAAACACAATCTGGCGGCCATACGCCGGAGACTGCTTGTCCTGAACGCTCACTTTGTAAGCACCGATGTGCTGCGTGATTCCGCCAGCTTCGCCTCCGGCTACATCCGTGGAACGAATCGAATCGAGCAGCGTGGTCTTACCGTGATCCACATGGCCCATAATCGTGACCACCGGCGGACGCGGCACACCTTCGCTGGCTGCTCCTTCTTCGCCCGCAGCAGCGTCGGAAACTTCCTTGGCGGCTTGCTCTTCGAACGTGATTACGTTTGTATCCGCTCCGAAGAAGCGTGCCATCTCGCTTGCCAGTTCTGCATCGAGCGTCTGGTTGATGGTGGCAAATACACCGCGAGCCAGCAAGCGCGCGATCAAATCCTTGGCGCGGATCGTCAACTTCTCAGCCAGGTCTTTGACGCTGATTCCTTCCGTGATGGTAATGCTCCGCGAAATCGGCTGCGGCTCGTTCGAAAGCGATAGCCGCGGCGGCGGAACAAAGCCCTTCATCGGACCTTCTTTTACGCCGCGCGGAACATAGCGCTGGCCGGGCCGGCGCGCGGGCGCTCCTGGACGCGCACCCGGACGGGTCGTGCCCGGCGGAGGCGATCCTGGTCCAACTCCGAGCGGACGCGTGCCGGTCGGCGACTGCCGGGTTGGGTGCATCGGACGACGCTCGCCGGGCCGCAGCGGAGGACGCGTGCCCGGAGCCCCCACACCGCCGGGCCGGGGACGCTGGAAAATCGGCTGTCCCGGTACCGGTCGTCCTGGAACCGAACGCGCGCTTGCTCCTGCCTGAGCCGTTGGCCCAACGGAACCGGGCGGCGCTTTGTACACCGGACGCGGCCCCGTATGCGGGACGATCATACGCGGCGAGGGCGCTTCCGGACGCGCGGGCGCAACCGGAGCTGCCGGTTTCATTGTCACTGCAGCCGGTGGCTGTGGCGGGGCGACCGGCGAGGGCGTCACAGAAACGGGAGCCTCGCTTTGTGCCACAGGTGGGATCGCTGCCGCCGGATGAACGGGCCGCGACGGAAGCGGCACCGTTGGCGGCGTCGCAGCAGACGCAGGTGGCGGAGCAATTGGTGGCGCTGGAACGGAAAATGTCGGCCGAACCGCAGTCGACGGAAGCACGACCCTTGGTGGCGGAACCGCAGCAGGGGCGGACGTTGGAGAAGCTTTCACTGTCGAGACAGGCGGCGCTGCTGTTGTGGCTGGAGCGGGCGGACGCATAGTCGGAGTAGCTGCGCTCACCGGCGCCTGTTGTTTACGGATCGCATTCAGAACGTCGCCCGGCCTGGAAATATTGGAAAGATCGATCTTGGTCTTGATCTCGTCGCTATCGACGCGGATGGGGCGCGAGTGTTTCGTAGAGGTCTGCGCTTCGCCGGCAGCGCGTAAGTAAGCGCGCACCTTCACCGCTTCGTGCTCTTCCACGGAACTGGAGTGCGTCTTCTTCTCCGTGACGCCTACTTCCGGCAGTGCGTCGAGAATCGCTTTGCTTTTGACTTCCAGCTCCCTGGCCAGATCGTTAATTCGAATCTTGCTCATCCGCCCTTTCTCTCTTCCGGACTGTCCCGCTAAGTCTTCATATCAACCTCACGGTGTCGGTTTTCGGCTGCACGCTTCGCGGGTTTGCGGAGAGTGCGCAACGTTCTCATTACTCTTTACCTTCGGAAGAAGCAGGCCCCTCCGCCGGTTCTTGCGTGTCTTCATTGGTTGCTGGCGCCGTTTCTGTCGGTTCGACCTGGGCGGCAAACTCAGCCGTTTCATCCGCGTCTGGATCTCCCGGCGTTGCCTCTTCGGCGACTAATCCCTCAGGCGCTGCTTCCTGACCTTCAGGGGACTCTGCAACGACCTCTCCCTCAACCGCCGCTGCTTCACCGCCTTCAAGGCTGGAGAAATAATTATTGACCGCCAGACTGATTTTTTCCACCGTCTTCGGACCGATACCTTCGATGGCCTCGAGTTGCTCAGGTGTCATGTCCGCCAGTGCTTCGACCGTGGTAACGCCAGCCGCGCTTAACTTCTCGATCAGGCCCTCGCCCAAACCAGACACGTCTGCCAATGGAGTCGAGGCCGGAGCCACGAGTTGCGACATCTGCTGTTCGACTTCCTGGCGCTTCTCTTCTTCGCTCTTGATGTCAATCTTCCAACCCAGCAGTTTTGCCGCTAGGCGAACGTTCTGCCCCTTCTTGCCGATCGCAAGTGAAAGCTGACTGTCATCCACCACCACTTCGAGATGCTTCTCACTGCCCTCGAGCACGCTGACGCGACTCACCTTCGCAGGCTGCAACGCCTTCTCGGCGAAAGTTACGGCATCTTCGTGATACTCGATAATGTCGATCTTCTCGCCTCGCAGCTCACGGATGATCGACTGCACCCGCATGCCCTTCATGCCTACGCAGGCGCCAACGGCGTCAACATCTTTGTCTTTCGACATGACGGCAATTTTGGTGCGTTCGCCGGCTTCGCGCGCAATCGCCCGGATGACCACCGTTCCGTCGTAAATTTCCGGCACTTCCGTCTGAAACAAATGTTGCACCAGTTCCGGCGCAGCACGCGAGACCACTACGGCAGGGCCTTTCGAGGCTCTTTCCACTCGCGCAATCACTACTCGCACGCGCTCGCCGATAGCGAACGACTCCAGGCGAGACTGCTCCTTGCGCGGCATCCGCGATTCCGCTTTGCCGAGATCGAAAATCACATCCGGACCTTCAATGCGCTTTACCGTGGCATTGACAATCTCATTGACGCGGCCGATGTACTCGTTGTAAACCGTATCGCGCTCGGCTTCGCGCACTTTCTGGAAAATCACCTGCTTCGCCAGTTGAGCCGCAATTCGCCCGAGAATTCCTTCCGTCGCTTTGGGAATTTGCAGTTCGCCGCCAATCTCAATGGCAGGATCTACTTTTCGAGCATCGTCGAGCGTGACCTGCAGAAGAGGATCCTCGACCTGCTCAGGGGCCTCGACCACCGTCTTCACCGCAAATGCGCGAATTTTACCCGTATCTTTGTCGAGTTGCGCGCGCAAATTTTCCTGCGTCTTATAGTATTTGCGCGTGGCAACCACGATGGCATCTTCCACCGCGCTGACTACAATCTGCGGGTCAATGCCCTTTTCCCGGCTGAGGGCGTCGATCGTGTTGTAAAGCTCGCTTGCCATAGAAAACCATTTAGTAATTCGGTAATTCGGTAATTCGGTAATTTAGTAATTGAGTAAATTGGAACTTCAAATTACCCAATTATTAAATTACTCAATCGCACTAAATCTCCGGCACCAGGTTCGCCTTCTCGACGTTGGCGAACTCAATTTCCAATGTCTGCGGTGCCGCGTCACCCGGACGCGCCTTCTTTCGCGACGCACCCACTTCCAACGTCAAACGTCCCTCGCGAAAAGCCTGCAGCCGTCCTTCGAAATGCTGGTTCCCGTTCACCGGATTCCGCGTCTTCAACTTCACTATGCTGCCGGTGAAGCGCTCGTAATCAGCCGGACGCAACAGCTTGCGATCCAACCCCGGAGACGAAACCTCCAGCAAATACGAGTTGCCCGGAATTACATCCTCCACATCGAGGATGGTGCCAACCTCGCGGCTCAAATTCGCGCAATCCTCGTGAGTCACGCCGCTAAGCCTGTCGCTTTCACTTGCCGAAGACCCCTGAACCTTGTCGATCACGATGCGAAGCATGCGAGCCTTACCTGCGCCGCGCAATTCCACTTCGACCACCTCTAACCCGCTGCCGGTGGCCACGCGATCCACGATTGCGCGCACTTGGTCGAGCTCAAATCCCATGAAACCAATGAGTTATCGGGCTGTTGGGAAGTTCCGAAAGCACCGCAAACTAAAAAGTGGGCTTGCGCCCACTGGTGTGCTCCGCCAAAATCTGGTACCTACACAACAGTTTCCAAGCACCAATATACGCCGCTCACCGCCAAAAGACAAACGCCCCGACCGGTCTGCCGCGTTTAAACAGCGACTGAGTAATTCGAACCGGAGCGGTTGTGCGAACGCGGCTTGCCGGGCACCTTTCTCAGCGACTTTCGGGGGACACGACCGGCGGACCATCCTGTTTACTCGCTCTCGGTTCGCCACGTTTTTCCTGGGAATCGACCGAGAACAGCATGAAGTGATCGAAACTATGCCGTCGGAGGTAGTGGTGGCGGCGAAAGTCGAAGTAGATTTCTGCACTCTTGGGCAACCAAAGCTCCACGCTCTTTTTTTGGAAGAGCTGCGGCGCGTAGTCGACATCCATATGCTCGCTGAGAAGTTGAATCTCTGGCATTGGCCTCACCAAGTCCGATTCCAGGTGTAAAAGGTGAAACGTATCCGCGGAGATCCAGGCGCGGCCCTTCAGACTCACTGGATAGGATCGCCCACCAATTTTGTAGTCTTGAATGCGGTGCGGACGATTGTCGCGCTGCTGAAATCGCACCAGCCAAGTCGCCTGCCCATGCCAGTCACCAAGACCTTCGCAATCCATCTGGAAGTCATCGCGTTCGTCCGGATGAAAGATGAGCGCTAACGCAGGCAGTCCACGAGTGGCGATCTGGTCCGGAAAATCGTCGGTGCCGGAACGCTGATCGCGAAACTCGCCGACATCAAAGAAACCCGGCCGCGGCTCCGAAATTGATGCAACGTAATTGAACTTGAGCACGGTTCTAGTGATGGGATGGTCAAGTTCGTCGAGGTCTTCGTGCAGCAAATCTTCGATGGCGTTAAACCGTCCCACGTCGTCCACCAATTGCTTGATGCGTTCGCCTGCGCCATCGATTACCTGATCAGAAGGGCAGGTGACGCCGGCGGCGACCGATGGCTTTACGTCATCGATGCTAGGTGGCCCCCAGCTTTTTACGGACAACCCAGGGGCGCTGGTGGCAAGCAAAGCATCGGCGACTTGCGAAGAAGACACGGCTTTGGGCGACTCCGAGTATGTGACCGGATCAGAAACTCGCTGCGCAAGCTCGTTATACATAGTGCGCACCTGCTCCACCATCGGGCTTGAGGGCGAGTCCTGCACGAAACGTTTGTAAGCCCGCAGCGCTTCCTGGTCGCGCCCAAGGTTCTCGAGCGCCTCCCCGAGCACGATCCGCGCCGAGTCGCCCGCACCCTTGCCCTTGTCAATCGCCAGTTGCGCCTGCTCGCGGGCCTTCTCGTATTCCTGCTGCTTCAGGTATGTCTCTGCCAGCAGGCTGTGCGCCGTCCAATATTCGGGATCGACCGCGATCGCTTGTTCCAGCATCTTTCCCGCCGCGGCGTAATCCTTTCGCTGGATTTGCAATCTTCCCAGCAAAGTGAGGGCCTGAACGTTATGGGCGTCAAGCGTGGACGCGTCGGCCAGGTAACTTTCAGCCTGCTTGAAATCCTCTTGCTGAAAGCACGTGTACCCTAACAAGAACTTCACGTCCGAGTTGTAAGGAAAAAGTTCATCGGCCGCATCCAGGTGCTTGCGCGCCTGTTTCAACTTTCCCGACTTAAGTGCGGCAACTCCTTCGCTCATTTCTTTGCGCGCCTTGGCGGGCATCTCCTGCCGGCTCGACGCGCTTAATTCGATGGCGGAAGGGTCCTTCTTCATCGCCACGTGTACCCGGTAAAGCGTGTGTGCGTCGGGAATCTTCACTTCCAGGCTCGAAGTCAGATATCCGACAGCGCTCACTTCGATCTGATAATCTCCGGCGCCCAAATCGAGAGTGGCCTCGGCGGTGCGATCCGTGGTTTGCCAAACCACGTTCTGGGTGGCTTTGTCATAGGCTCTGACCACAGCCTGACGGTCAAGTGGCGCCCGATTTTCGCCAATCACTGCCACCTGCAAGCCTCCGATATTACTGTCGGTGGTGGTCGAAGGTACGACCGGCGTGACCTCCACGTTTTGCGCCACGGCGCCGGCTGCCAACAGCACAAACAGCATCTTCACGATCCCCGAGCGTGAAAAGTGGACACTCATAAAGACAATGCTAGTGGAGTCCGAGACGAAGATCGGAGCCGAAGCAGACCCTCACTACTTAGGAGGACGGAGGCTGAGATAATTAGTTAGCGCTGATTCGCCGAATCGATGGGACGAACGGTGCGGTTAAGAGGTTTCCAAATCTCGCGTTTCCCGCCACTTCGCGTCTCCCAGAACAACGGAGGTTTCCACCTGACGTTCGGGGATGGTCCAATATTTCTTGAGCAGCCGGTCCTTCTCCTGCGCATCCACCATTTGAAAGCCGTATCTCTCGTAAAACCGAATCGCCCACACCGCAGCCGCCCACGTGCCGATCAGTACCGGCCCGCTCGTCAGCCCCCGCAAATGGGCCAACAAACGCCCTCCGATCCCACGCTCCTGGCTGCTGCTGCGGACATAAGCGTGCCGCACCAGGGTTACGTCCTTCACCGGCTGAATGCCCATTACGCCTAGCAGCGTCCCAGCCTCCTCGTAACCCCAGAACACAACCCCGTCTGCAATTTCGTGCCGCAGCTTCTCCCTGGACATGTACGGTTCGGTCCAGCGATCTGCCGGAATGATTCCTTTGTATGCCCGCGCGCCGTCGTTGATGATGTCCCAAATCATCTCAAAGTCACGTTCATCGCAGCGGCGCACTTCGACCCGTTCAGTAGGTTGCTTCGTAACCTTGGAATTCAGACGTCCCATACGATCCCACGATCTGCCGATGGTCGTTCAAGCCACAGCCGTACGTTTCCCCTTTGCCCTTCGGGTCGTCAAAGACGTAGTAGGTGGTGCCCAAAGGCCTACGCCTCGACTGGGGTGTCGCTCTGCACGGGAAGACTTGCCTGCTGCCAGCTGTCGAAACCGCCGATCACGTTTGTAATGTTTCGGAAGCCGGCTCGTTGCAGGAGGCTGCAAGCGATCATGCTGCGATATCCGCTCTTGCAATGCACCGCGATGGGCCGGGTGCGGTCGATCTCCGGCGGAGAAACTTTGAAATTATCCAGCGGCCACCAGGCTGCTCCCGCGATGTGTCCGGCCTGCCACTCGGATTCGCGGCGTACATCGAGCACTTGAGAAGCGTGAGTCTTCAGTCGATCATGCAGGGTTTGCACCGTGACCTGGGGTAGCTGGGCGAGTTCGAAACCTTCTTGTTTCCATGCGGCAACGCCACCGTTCAAATATCCGCGCGCATCTTCGATGCCCACGCGCGCCAACCTGAGACGAGCTTCGGAAAGCTGCTCGGGAGAATCCGCGATCAGCACTGGGCGAGCAGACAAGCCCATAACCGTAGCCGCCCATGAGGCAAACTGCCCTGATAGGGCGATGTTCACCGAGCCGGGGACGTGCTCGAGCGCGAACTGATCGCCGCCGCGGACGTCGAGGGCGAGCACGTCCTCGTCCAACATCGACTTCAACTCGCGAGCAGAAATCGGGGGCAACTCGGGGAGAGCGGAGAGCGTGGGTGCGCCTGCACGATTGATTTCCGCATCCTGCAGAAAATACTCGGGACGTGCCGGCAAGTTCGCGGTCAACTGCCGAATGAACTCTTCCCTGGTTCTGATTTGCAGTGCGTAGTTGGTAAGCCGCTCAGTGCCGATTGTCGACGACCGCTCGGCCCGCATGTTGCGCCCGCATAGCGAACCGGCCCCGTGCGCCGGATAGACGAGAACGTCATCGGCGAGCGTGAGCAGCTTGCGATGCAGACTATCGTAGAGCATGCCCGCCAGTTCCGCGGGGGCGTGCGTCCTCGAGAGGTCGGGCCGTCCAACATCGCCAAGGAACAGCGTGTCGCCGGTCAGAACCGCCCAGGGGTTGGGAGATTTTTCTTCATCTGTGACTACGAGGCAAACGCTTTCCGGGGTGTGTCCCGGCGTATCCAGCACCTTGAGACGTGCTTTGCCTACCAGTAACTCGAATTCATCATGCACGTCGACGTGGGGGAACTTGGCTCCGGCCCTGGCTCCGATGTAAATCTTGGCCCCAGTGCGCGCGGCAAGCTCATTGTGTCCGGAGACAAAATCAGCGTGCAGGTGTGTTTCGAAGATATGGCGGATCGTGGCCCCGTTTTTCTCCGCAGCTTGCAGGTAAATTTCCACATCGCGCTGAGGATCGACCACGACTGCCTCGCCCTGTGATGCCAACATGTAGGAAGCGTGTGCCAGACAACCCAGATAAAACTGTTCGAAGTACATGATCGTCGCCTCGTCCAATTTCAGAGAATAACCGAGAACCCAAACCAGATCATCCTCATCATAGCTCCACCATCAAAGGATAGGGAGACTTCCCGTGGCATAAATGAAACACAAGTCTGTCGTTCTGATGTTTTCCTGGGCAGAGGAAAACTTGGCACGATTGCACTCCGATTTTTGCGCTACAATCAAGTTCGACGCTCTGGCTGCCTCACGGCCGAGGCCAAGGCGAAGACGACAAAATCCTGTTCTCCCCAGGAGGTAGTTCGATGTACCGGCCCCCTACTGACAGTATTGGATCTAAAGGATTGCTCGATGTCGAATCAACGATTCGCGGACTCACCCAGGATTTCTGCACCGCATTCAACACCGGCAACTATGATCAGGTAGCAGCATTATTCGCTTCCGACGGCGTGCTTATGCTTTCGCATCGCGAGTCGTCGCAGGGATCGAAAGGGATCGAACGCGTGCTGCGACAGTACGGCGACTCGGGATACCAGAATTTGCGCTTTGAAACCATGCGTGTGGATTATTCGGGTGACATGGCGATTGAAATGGGACGCTACACAGTTTCTCTCGAGATGGGAAAAACAACTGCCTCCGATGCCGGAAAGTTCCTGCGTGCATGGCGTCGCCTCGGCGCCTGGCGGATTGTCGGCGATTCCTGGAGCAGCAGCTCGCCCATCGTTGGCCAAGAAATTAAAGATCGGGGAATAGGTCTCGGCGGAGACGCGAAAGTTGCGTAGCGGGATGAACCGAGTTTGCAATTGCGCGACGGCAATTTCCCGCTGTAAGTTTCGACAACCATGAGTGAACCGGTTTCCGGCCCGATCGCTTCTGGAACTCTCAAGTCCGCTGCCGAGCTGACCGCCATCGATTGCGGCGCGGCGGCGCGCTTCTGCCCGAATTGCTCTGCGGAACTGCAAGAGCATCGCTGCAAACTGAGTTGCCCGCGCTGCGGGTTTTATCTCAGCTGTTCCGATTTCTACTGATCGAAGCCGCAGTCGGCGTTTCAACTTGCTCGAAGGCCGGGTGCTAACTTCTAGTGCTGTACCAGGACGACCTGACAGTGCCCCACGCTTCCATCTACAATAATGGGGGACACCAACTCATCATCGAGGATAGAAAAATGCAACGCAAGGCAAGCGCAGTCTGGAAGGGCGGACTGAAGGATGGCAAGGGCGCTGTATCATCATCGAGCGGTGTACTGAACAGCACTCCTTATTCTTTCAGTACGCGATTTGAGAACACTCCGGGCACGAATCCTGAAGAATTGATTGCGGCGGCACACGCCGGTTGCTTTTCGATGGCGCTTTCCGGCCAGTTAGGCGCCGCCAACCTGACGGCATCCAGCATTGAAACGACGGCCACCCTTACCATGGAAAAACTCGATTCTGGCTGGACGATCACTGCCGTGCATCTGGATGTGATCGGCCACGTACCCAATGCCGATCAAGCTGCGTTCCAGAAGGCCGCGGATAACGCGAAGAGTGGCTGCCCGGTGTCGAAGGTTCTCAATGCGAAGATTACAATGACGGCGAAGTTGGAAGGATAAGCTCAAGCCTCAGGCTCCAGGCGCTGAAGCCGGTAGCTTGGAGTCCAGAGCCTGGAGTCCAGAGCCTGAAGCTTGTCTATACGTTTGACAGCCAACTGTGCCCCTGTAGAATATTGCTTGTGGTTCTCTCCTGAAAGATGGCCCGCAAGGGTTGTCCTGTAACCGAATCACTTTTTGCCATCGTGGCGGAATTGGCAGACGCGCATGGTTCAGGTCCATGTACCCGCAAGGGTGTGGGGGTTCGAGTCCCTTCGATGGCACCAACATTTCCCTCTTGCATTTTGCGTTGGTCGTCAATTTCTTGACGATGCGATGACAAATGATCCGATGGCCCTCCCGTATAATTGCTGCGACTTGCCATGTCTGCCAGCCTCGATCAGATACTTGCCGCAACCCGGCGCGGAGTTGCCGGGACCAAAGCCGCGGCCGACCTGCGCCAACTCGAGCGGCAGGCTGGAAACCACCTTCCGCGCGGCTTTCGGCGCATTCTGGAATCGATTAGCCACAGTGGCATTGCGGTCATCGCGGAACTGAAACCAGCTTCGCCGTCGCGCGGCCTCATTCGTCCTGACTTCGATGCCGCGAGCCTGGCGCAAGAACTCGAAGCTGCGGGTGCGGCCGCTTTGTCAGTCTTGACGGACGTGGAATTCTTTCAGGGATCGTTGGACAATCTGCGGCGTGCGTCGGCCAGCACAACACTGCCGTGCCTGCGCAAAGATTTCATAGTGGATGAATTTCAGTTGCTGGAAGCGCGAGCCAACGGCGCCGACGCAATTCTGCTGATTGTGGCCGCGTTGTCGCAGGCGGAATTGAAAAAGCTGTCTCACCGCGCCGCCGAATATGACCTCGACGTTTTGTGCGAAGTGCACGACGCGGAGGAACTACAACGAGCCGCAGACTCAGAGTGCACGCTGATTGGCGTGAACAATCGCAACTTGCGAACTTTTCAGGTCGACCTCGAAACGGCAATGCGCTTAGAGCAGTCGATTCCGAAGAATGCGTTTCGTGTCGCGGAGAGCGGAATCCACTGCGGGGTGGATATCGCTCGTCTCCTTTCGGCCGGTTATCAGGCATTTTTGATCGGTGAATCTCTAATGAAGGCAAAATCGCCCGGAGAGGCACTGAAGGGGCTTCTAGTTGACGCGCAACGCGAACTTCACGCGCCGGTCAAGAAATGAGTCTCGATCAAACTTGGAACTGAGAACAGAGAACTGGATTTTATGACGTGGGTAAAGATTTGCGGAATCACGAATCTTGAGGACGCTCTAACCGCGGTCGAAGCGGGCGCGGATGCCATTGGATTCGTGTTCCACGACAAAAGCCCGCGCAACGTCGGAGTGAACGCCGCGCGGAATATTGTCGAAGAGTTACCGGACAGAGTGGAGAAAGTTGGAGTGTTTGTAAATCAGCCCGAGGATTCCATTTGCTCGGTCGCAGACCAGGCTGGACTGAGTGCGATCCAAATGCATGGAGACAACGAGGATCCTCACGTCGCGGATTTGATTGCACAACGCCGACCCGATCTGAAAATTCTGGTTGCTATTTCGATGCGCGGACGTGAGCCCGACGGTCGGGCCATGATGTGGAGCTCGCAGGCAGTTCATGCTTTCCTCGCGGACTCTGGCGGCTCGTCAAGACTCGGGGGCACAGGAGAGGCGTTCGACTGGCAAAAGGAGCGGAAGAGAATTGGAGTCATCGCCAGCCTCGGAAGAGTTATCGTCGCCGGCGGGCTTAATCCCGATAACGTTCCTGAGGCAATGCGAATATTGAAACCCTGGGGGGTGGACGTTTCCTCCGGCGTTGAGTCAAAGCCAGGCAAGAAAGATCCGGCAAAAGTTCAAGCCTTCGTAGCTGCCGTTCGTCAAGCGGAGGGGCTTATATAAGAGATGGCAACCGCAACAATCGCGAAGAGCAACAGATCGGGCAAATTCGCCCTCAAAGGCCGCTTCGGCGTCTACGGTGGACGGTACGTCCCGGAGACGCTGATGGCTGCGCTTGAGGAGCTTGAGCGCGAATACGAGAAGGCGAAACGAGACCGCAAATTCCAACACCGCCTGGATGAACTCTTGCGCACTTATGCCGGGCGGCCGACACCATTGTTTTTCGCACAACGGCTAAGCGGCAAACTTCGTGGTGCGAAAATCTATCTCAAGCGCGAAGATCTCCTTCACACCGGCGCGCACAAAATCAACAACTGCCTGGGGCAGGGCCTGCTCGCCGAACGCATGGGCAAGCGCCGCATCATCGCCGAAACCGGCGCGGGACAACACGGCGTCGCAACCGCGACGGTCTGCGCTCTGCTCGGCTTCGAGTGCGTGGTCTACATGGGCACCGAGGACATGCGACGGCAGGAGCTGAATGTTTTTCGCATGCGCCTGCTCGGAGCCGAAGTTCGCGGCGTGGATTCGGGCTCCCGCACTCTGAAAGACGCCATCAATGAGGCCATGCGCGATTGGGTGACCAACGTTCGCACCACGCACTATCTTCTCGGCAGCGTATTGGGCGCGCATCCGTATCCCACGATGGTGCGTGATTTTCACAAGGTCATTGGTCGTGAAGCGCGCGCGCAGATTCTCAAAGCCGAGGGCAAGCTGCCCGCGGCGATTATTGCTTGCGTCGGTGGCGGGTCGAATTCCATCGGCATCTTCCATGATTTCATCNAGGACACGCGAGTCAAGCTCATCGGCGTGGAAGCTGGTGGACGGAGCGAGCGCCTGGGTGAACATGCCGCGCGTTTTCACGGAGGTTCACCGGGAGTGTTGCAGGGAACCTACTCATACTTGCTGCAAGATGCGGCGGGGCAGGTGTCGAATACGCATTCGGTGTCGGCCGGTCTGGACTATCCATCGATCGGCCCGGAGCATGCGGCTCTTCATGATTCGGGACGTGCGGAATATGTTTCAGCATCGGACGCGGAAGCGCTCGACGCCTGCACTCTGCTGGCTCGCACCGAAGGCATTATTCCAGCGCTCGAGTCGGCGCACGCTGTCGCCGAGCTGGTAAAACGCGCGCCCAGTATGAAGAAATCGGAAATCGTGATCGTAAATGTTTCCGGACGCGGAGATAAAGACATCGGAATCTTAAGGGAGAACCTGAAACTGGACAGCTAGATCGATTTGGATCTCCAAATTGACGAACGCCGATTCTTGATCATGCCCTTGTGCTTTCAAACTCGTCCTTCTCTGGTCGCCTACGTCACTTGCGGCGACCCGGATCTGGCGACCACGCGAGATATCGTTCTATCTGCCATCGAGGCCGGTGCCGACGTAATTGAACTGGGCGTGCCGTTCAGTGACCCCGTGGCTGACGGCCCGGTCATTCAGCGCGCCAGCCGGCGGGCGCTCGATCAAGGCACGACATTAGTCGATGTGCTGAAGCTCGCGGCGGAAGTGCGCCAGCATGCTCAATCAACCGGGTTGATTGTCTTCTCGTATTTGAATCCGATTCTACGCATGGGATTGGAGAAGTTTTGCAGGGTAGCGCGCCATGCGGGAGTTGACGGAGCACTGCTTACAGATTTGCCGGTGGAAGAAGCGGGCGACTACCTGCGGGAGATGCGGCGAAACGAATTGGCCACTGTGTTTCTCGCGGCCCCGACCAGCACCGACGAGCGCTTGAAGCGCATCGCGGAAGCTTCGACGGGTTTTGTCTATGCGGTATCGCGCACCGGTGTGACTGGAGCCCGCCAGCAGTTGGCAAAAGATGCGCGGAAGCTTGTCTGTCGCCTCCGCAAGCACACGAAACTGCCGATTGCCGTCGGGTTCGGAATTTCAACCGCCGAGCAATTCGCAGCAGTGGGAGAATTTGCCGATGCGGTAGTGGTAGGCAGCGCCATTGTTGAAACGATCGAGCGCAATCCCGGCAAAGAAGCGGTGCGTGTGGCAGAATTTATTCAACAGCTCTCAGCCGTCAGCTCTCAGCGTTCAGCTAAACAACGGTGAGTCTTGCATTTGAGTTTGTGGTTGAACTGAGAACTGATAGCTGACGGCTGAGAGCTAGTAGCGTCTTATGGACATTTCCGATTGGCGTAAGAAAATCGACGAGCTTGACCGCCGACTGGTGGAATTGTTGAGCCAGCGCGCGCAGGCGGCGCACCAGATTGGCAAGTTGAAACGTGACATCGGCATGCCCATCTACGAGCCCGATCGCGAGCATGCCGTATTCGAGAACGTGCGAAAAGTGAATTCGGGGCCGTTGCCCGATCGTGATCTGCTCTGCATTTACGAGCGCATCATGGACATCATGCGCCAGATTCAGCAAGAAGAAATTGCGCCCAAGCAGACATCGACTGCAGGCTCCGGTGATACAGAATTGGATTCAGAAGTGAACGACTGAAATAGCTATCAGCTTTCAGCGGTCAGCTCTCAGCAGAAGACGACTGAGCCGGCCGCCACGAACTGATAGCTGACGGCTGAGAGCTTCCCCATGATCGTCGCAATGCAAGAATCGGCAACTGAGCAGCAGATCCAGCAGGTTGTGGAACACCTGATCGAGATGGGCTTCTCAGTGCATCGTTCTACCGGCGCACGGCAGACGGTTGTCGCTGCGGTTGGAGCGCGTGTCGATTTTGATATCCGCAATCTCGAAGTGCTGTCAGGAGTCGAGCACGTTCACCGCATCAGCGCGCCTTACAAGTTGGCGGGACGAAGTTTCCGGCCGCAAGGCACAACAATCGAGTTCGCCAACGGAGTGAAAATTGGTGGCGAGCAAGTAGTCGTGATGGCAGGCCCTTGCTCGGTGGAATCGCGCGATCAGCTTTTCACCACGGCCGAGCGCGTCGCGAAAGCCGGAGCGCGCGCGCTTCGTGGCGGCGCTTTCAAACCACGCAGTTCTCCTTATTCGTTTCAGGGACTCGGCCTGGAAGCTCTAAAACTCTTACGCGAGGCCGGCGATCGCTTCGGTTTGCTCGTCATCAGCGAGGTCATGGAGATCTCACAAATAGCCACAATGCTGCCTTTTGTGGATATCTTCCAGGTGGGCGCGCGCAACATGCAGAATTTCAATTTGTTGCGTGAATTGGGAAAAATCAAGAAGCCGGTTCTGCTCAAGCGCGGCATCGCCGCGACTTTGGAGGAACTTCTACTTTCCGCCGAATACATCATGGCTGGCGGGAACTACGACGTAATTCTATGCGAGCGCGGCATTCGTACCTTCGAGACCTACACTCGCAATACGCTTGATATCTCGGCAATCCCAGTCATTCACAAGCTCTCGCATTTGCCCATGGCTTCCGACCCTTCGCACGGCACCGGCATTCGTGACAAAGTTGCTCCAATGGCGCGGGCTTCCGTAGCTGCTGGCGCAGACGTGCTTTTGATCGAGGTGCATCACGATCCCGATAAAGCATTGTCGGATGGTGCACAATCGCTCTATCCCGATCAATTTTCCGAGTTGATGGATCAGTTGCGCATCATCGCGCCCGCCGTTGGCCGCAAGATTGCATGATTCTGTATTCGTTGGTGAAAGCAGTCGATGTCTATTCGCCAAATCACGATCATCGGCACCGGCCTGATCGGCGGATCGCTCGCTTTGGCTTTGAAGAAGCACCGGTTCGCTGGACGAATCATCGGCTGCGATCGCGCGCCTGTGCTCGAACGTGCACGAAGTAAGGCGGCAATTGACGGCGGACACTCTAATGCTGCCGATGCCATTCGCGGGAGCCAGATCATCGTTCTGGCAACCCCCGTTAGCGGAATCATCGATTTGATCGAGCGGCTCGGCCCTGCGCTCCCTCCAAAAGCTTTGCTCACGGATGTCGGCAGCACTAAACGGGAAATTTTGGAACGTGCAACAACGGTCTTTCAAAAGAGCACCAGGCTTCGGTTTCTTGCCGCGCATCCCATGGCCGGCAAGGAACAGTCTGGCGTGGAATTTGCCGATCCCGATCTTTTTCAAAACGCACCCTGGTTTGTGACTCCGGTTCCTGGGCAGAAGATTTATAACGATCTGAGCGGAGAGTATCTGGAGTGGGTGGAAAAGATCGGCGCACGCATTGCCAGCATGGATGCCGATGAGCACGACCAACTCTGCGCGTGGATCAGCCATCTGCCGCAGATGGTCTCAACCGCGCTGGCCGCTTCGTTGGTCGATGAATACGGCTCGGATGCCCCGCTGCTCGAAGCTGGTGGCCGCGCATTGCGTGAGATGACGCGTATATCGAGCAGTCCTTATTCTGTGTGGCGTGACATTGCGCTCACTAACAAGACGAATATTCGAAACGGACTTTTAAAACTGGAGCAGCATCTGGCGCACATCCGCGAAAACCTCGACACGCGTGAGCTGGCGATGGAGTTTGAGCGGGCTCACCTGCTGAGAAAAATTGGAGTCACAAAAAAGAAACAGCTGGATTGAGTCATTGATTCATCGACAAAGCGGGCAGATAGGACAATGATTCGACGATCCGATGGCTCAATAACTCAATTCTCATTTAGAATCTCTTTTTCATGAACAAGGTCGTTGACAATGCCGACGAGGCGATCTGCGATATTTCCGACGGCGCCACCGTCATGGTTGGCGGCTTTGGGCTCTGTGGGATTCCCGAGAACTTGATCCGCGCCCTTGTCCGCAAGGGCGTGAAGAATCTAACTACAATCAGCAACAACGTCGGCGTGGACGGCTTTGGCATGGGCCTGCTGCTCTCCGCCGGGCAAATTCGCAAACACATCGGAACCTATGTTGGCGAAAATAAGCTGCTGGAGCAGATGGTTCTGCAAGGAAANATTGAGCTTGACCTGGTGCCNCAAGGAACGTTTGCCGAGCGCATGCGAGCCGGCGGCGCGGGAATCCCGGCCTTCTTCACACCCACCGGCGTGGGTACGATCGTGGCNGAGAACAAGGAAACTCGCGAATTTGACGGCCGCATGTATGTGATGGAGCGCGCGCTGAGAGCCGATTTCGCATTAGTCAANGCCTGGAAGGGCGACAAGTGGGGCAACCTCGTGTATCGCAAAACAGCCCGCAACTTCAACCCGATGATGGCAACTGCCGCCAAGGTTACGATTGCGGAAGTCGAGCATCTATGCGAAGTGGGCGAACTCGCGCCCGACCTCATTCACACACCCAGCGTCTATGTGAATCGCATCTTCCAGGGCAAGGCGTACGAGAAGCGGATCGAGAGAAGAACCACAAGAAAGGCGCAGGCCAACCAACAACTATGAACAAAACCGGCAAAGACGTCGAAAAACGCGAGCGCATCGTGAAACGGATCGCGCAAGAACTTTGTGACGGCTTCTACGTCAACCTCGGCATCGGCATGCCTACGCTGGTTGCGAATTACGTTCCTTCCGGCATCGACGTAATCCTGCAAAGTGAAAACGGAATGTTGGGCATCGGACCTTTTCCGGTCGAAGGGCAAGAGGATTGTGACCTGATCAACGCGGGCAAAGAAACCATCAGCGAAATGGCAGGCACAGCCTATTTTTCGAGTGCCGATTCATTCGCCATGATTCGCGGCGGCCACATCGACCTGAGCGTTCTGGGCGCCATGGAAGTCGACGAAGACGGAAACCTAGCGAACTGGATGATCCCCGGGAAAATGGTGAAAGGCATGGGCGGCGCGATGGATCTGGTTGCGGGCGCGCGCCGCGTGATTATCGCCATGGAGCACACGACCAAAGACCTTCAGGCAAAGATTCTGAAGAAATGTACACTGCCGCTGACCGGCGTGAGGGTGGTGAATACAATTGTCACGGAAATGGCCGTCATTCAAGTGACGCCTAAAGGTTTGATGCTGGCGGAAATCGCGCCCGGATTGAATGCTGACGATGTACAGCGCGTGACCGAACCAACGCTGATCGTCAGTCCTAATCTCAAGACCATGGCGAACTGACATCGCCCTACTGCGCACCAGCAAAGCTTTTCATTCTTGCCGCTTCAAACTCATCGCCCTTTTGCCAGCTCACCAATTTGCTTTGGGACGCGGCCTCCCATCCCAGCACAAATCCAAATCGCGCCATCGCGGCATCGCCAGTGAAATCCATGCTCGGATGGGGGAATCGGGACGAATTGTCAGGCGGAAAGTTTTCGCCATCGCCTCGACCTCAGAATAGAAATTCGTGCGTTCCGCTCCAGAAACTTCCACTTCCTCAGGCGAGCCCAGCGGCGGTATATCGTCGTAGTTTAGATCGAGGCTGATCTTGCCCGCTGGGACGGGCGGATGCTTGCCCAGATATTCCGATCCCAACAAACCCTGCTCCTCGCCCGTCACTGACGCAAACAGCATGGACCGGTGCGGCCTTTGCCCGGCCTCAGCGTAGGTGCGCGCAATCTCCAGCAAAATGCCACAGCCGGTCGCGTTATCGTTGGCGCCGTTGTAGATGTTGTCGCCAGGCATATCCGGGCGAATGCCAAGATGATCGTAGTGAGCCGTATACATCACGGCTTCGCTTCTCAACCTGGAATCTGATCCCGGGAGCATAGCCAACACGTTGTTCGATTCAAATGGACGGATCTTGCTGACCATGTGCGCTTTCAATTTCACGGGCATAGCTACCGGGTGAAAATCGCGCGAGCGCGCATCCGTCATCATCTTGTCGAGGTCCATGCCGGAAGTGTTCGCCATTTGTTTCGCCACCTCGAACTGAACCCACGACGCAACCTTCAACTTCGGTGAACCGTCCAGTTTGAGATACGACTTCTCTCCGGAATTTGAGTTGCGCACAACCTCCCAGGGATAACTCGCCATCTCAGTCTGATGAATAAGAATCACGCCCACAGCGCCTTTGCGCGCCGCTTCTTCATATTTATAGGTCCATCGTCCGTAATAGGTCAGAGCTTTCCCTTTGAAGAAATTCACATCGTCAGAGGGCGGCTCATTGACCAGCACCAGCAGAACTTTGCCGCGCACATCGACGCCCTTGTAGTCGTCCCATTTATATTCAGGAGCTTCGATTCCGTAACCCACATACACGATTTCCGCATCCACGTCAGACTGTTGCTGTTGCGTCTGGTCGTAGGCGACGTATTCGTCGAGCGGCTTGAGGCTCTTCCCTTCACCGTGCGCCGCTATCAGAGAGAATGTCGTTTCCGGCTCCGGCGTGATGCCAACCATCGGAACTTTCTGCAGATAAGTGCCGTTGTCGCCGGCCGGCTTCAGACCGTAAAGCGCAAATTGAGTGCCGATGTATTCCGCGGCAATGTCACCTCCGCGCTGCCCGGTGCCGCGACCTTCGAGGAGGTCATGAGACAGAAAGCGCACATGCGCCCGGATGCGCTCGGGATCGATTTTCTGCATAGCCGCGAATGCGGCGCCCGGCAGCCGCACGGAATCGGTTGATGTTCTGGAATGCTTACGCGATGACTGCGCCGCGGAAATGTTCGACAACGCTACAATTACGAAAAGCGCAACGATGCCAGCATGAATCCTCAAAGGCTCCCCCAAGAGTCACGACTCGGATAAGGTTTTCATTGTACGGGAAAGTGGCAGAAAGGCAGCGTTACCAGTGGAGTGCCTTGGGTTCGATCTGGATTGGTTGTGGTCCTAAGGGACGCACGTACCAATTCCCGGCGCCGAACCCGGACTTTCGTCCCTCAACCCGCGCGAAAATCAGGGATCTGCTCGCCGGCAAAGAAAACCGGTTTGGGCCCTTCGCCCACGGCTTTCGCAGCCTTTCGGTTGATTTCTTCGATCTCTTTCCGGTCCCAGCCCACGCTTGAGATTTCAATCTCTCCATCCTGCGCAATCCAGAAAATGGAGGGCACGTTCGTGAGGCCGTAGGCGTTCGACGCGGGATAGCTGTTCGTGTCATCCAGCAATACCGGAAAAGTCAGGCCGTATTCTTTGATAAACGCAGCCGTATCTTTCTTTTCGTTCTGAGAGACGCCGACAATGGTTACATTTTTCCCGCCATGAGCTTTGTAAATCCGCTCAAGAAACGGGAAGGTGTACTGGCACACAGGGCACGAGATTTTGAAAAAAGCGGCGACCACCGGACCGCGAGTAAGCGCTTCGCGCAAGGAGAATTGCTTTCCATCCATCGTTTGCAGCTTGAAATCCGGTGCGGATACTCCCGCGTTCAACGCAGCCATGTTTGCTCCTCCAAAGATGTTACGAAACCATTTCACAGGTGCACCCATCTTAGATGATCTCCGCCGCCCGCAGGATTTTCCGGGCCAGCCCCGTCAAAGGCAAAGTCGAAAGTCGGGATGTCTGTACCCAGCGCCCGGCCAAGCCAGCAGGAGCCGGGCCAGCCACTACTCGAACCACATAGTCGGTCACCGTGATCGAATGGCGAAGAGTGAGCCACCCGGCAGTGGAACCGTTCGCACCGGCAATCTCCGGCAACTCCCACATGCCGGGCATCAGCGTGGCGGCCTTCGAGCGCTGAACCATGAAGATCGCACCGTCGCGGAAACTGAGCGCGTAGCGAATTTCCCGCTTTGTCTGCCTGGTTCTCTGCGCTGGCCTGGGCCGTTCTCCGCGGGTCGCGCACAGTTCAGACACTGGGCACAGCGGACATTGGGGCTGTCGCGGCAGGCATACGGTTGCGCCCAGTTCCATCATGGCTTGATTGAAATCACCGGGACGGCGGCGACTAAGCAGTTCTTCCGCGGAGCGCCACAGATTCTCACCTGCCAGATTTTTCCCGTGCACCCGCTGCAACACGCGCTCGACGTTTCCATCGACTACGGCGACAGGCTCATCAAAAGCGATGCTGGCAATCGCCGAAGCGGTGTAGCGGCCAATTCCAGGCAGCGCACGCAAACCCTCCGCCGTCTCGGGAAGTTTTCCTCCATGCTCCTTCACAATCTTCTTTGCCGCCGCGTGCAACATGCGGGCACGTCGGTAATATCCAAGCCCGCTCCAGGCCGCCAACACTGACGATTCGCGGGCCGAAGCCAGCTTCTCGATGGTCGGAAAACGTCGCAGAAATTTGTGGTAATGATCGGTGACCGCAGCCACCCGAGTCTGTTGCAACATGATTTCTGAAAGCCAGACACGATACGGATCGCGATCGCGACGCCAGGGCAAATCTCGTTTATTGCGGTCAAACCATCCGAGCAGACGCTTCTGAAACCTGCTCGCGTCTGCCGCCTCCAAAGCGTCTTGTGCTGTCATCTACGCTCGCATACAACCTTCGCGCCATTAAACACTACAAACCATCGAACAATTTCGGAGGCGCCGCATGTCGCGATTCTACTGCAAACACCGGGGGCTGTCGGAAGGTGTTCCTCGCGTTTCCTTCGGCGCGGAGGAGTGTGACCGGGGATGCCTCCCGTTGACCTTCGCCACTCGAGAGAGAATAATGACTGAGCCTGGTGTCCGCAATCCACGAGTGCCGGTTTACGCGCTCAAGAAATCGAAGGAGTTCCATGAACGACTTCAACCGCAAGGTAGAAGAAGCTTCCGCGCGTATCAACAAATCGGTAGCCGAGGCCGCGACCACCGTGGAGAAGGAAGCGGCGGAGTTGATTACCTATCTGAACGACGAGGTAGTGCCCGCTGTCCGCCAGCACTCGACCAAGGCATTGCGAATCGCGGCCGAGAAATTGGCCAACCTTGCGGACTACATGGAGAAGAATCAGTCTCCTCGGAAGTGAACAGTTTGTCCCTTCGCTATTCTCCGCGCACGATTCGCTATGGCAGGAACCGTGAGTCGTCCTTTGCCATCATGGTCGCTGTTCTTTCTGTCTCTTTCCTGTTGACCGGCTGTGGAGAACACAAGCAAGCGCACGTCGACGTTCCGCCCCCGCCGCCCATCAGCGAACCCGAACCCCACGCAAGTGCGAACTCCGAGCCACCAGCCAAGACGACCATACCTGCACAACCAGACGAAGACGCGTTCCGGATTCCTGCGGACGCGAAACCCATTTCCGTGGAGACCGGCCTCGCTAGCTGGTACGGAGGACCATATCACAATCGCCGCGGTTCCAATGGCGAGATCTACAACATGCACGCCATGACCGCTGCCCATCGGACGCTTCCGTTGGGTTCAATTGTGCGCGTGACTAACGTCAAGACCGGAAGCTCTGCGCTGGTGCGAATCACCGATCGCGGTCCGTTTATCGAGGGCCGCGTGCTCGATCTCTCGCAGGCTGCGGCCAAGAAGATTGACCTTCTGCAGGCAGGCGTTGCCATGGTTCGCATCGAAGTGTTGCGCACGCCATCGCCTTTGGAAACGGGCGGAAGATGGGCGGTGCAGATTGGCGCCTTCGACGAAGAGCACGCCGCCGATAAGCTGGCTGACCATCTGTCGCACCGCTATCAGACTGCGAAGGTGCAATGCTTCAGCAGCCCGGTCGGCGACTGGTGGGTGCGAGTGCGGGTGCAGGACGACGATCGCAAACTCGCCGAAGAAGTCGCACGCAAGACCCAAACCTCCCAAGGTTCGATCTTCCTGGTAAGACTCGACTAAGAAGCCTGGGAAGCGCCCGAATCTCAACCGAAACCTCCGACATCGAATTCGCCTGCACCAGCAACCGCACTGCTAATGTCTCGTCCGATCGGGTATAGTAGGCACGCGCTTCCCCCGTCCTGGCGACGCCCGCGCTGCGGCGCGTTGTGTCTCCAATCTCGAACTGTGGACGTGTCATGAACGACTGTCTGTTCTGCCGCATCATTCGCGGAGAAATACCTTCCAAGAAAGTCTACGAAGACGATCACACCTACGCCTTCGACGATATCAATCCGCAAGCCCCGACGCATGTGCTGGTCGTTCCCAAGAAGCACGTCCGCGGACTGAAGGAAGCGATGGCTGAGGATGCCGAGCTAATTGGCCACTGCCACTTGGCCGCGGCGAATATCGCGCGGCAGCGCGGCATCGAGGACGGCTACCGGACCGTGCTCAACGTCGGCCCACGCGCCGGGCAGTCAGTCTTTCACCTGCACGTTCATTTACTGGGTGGCCGGAACTTGCAGTGGCCGCCGGGATAGGGCTGCGCCGCCTTTGCGCTTCCTCAGGCTTGCGCTTCTCCGACATTGCGTCGGGGCGTGCATTCTTGCGTTGGTTCCTGCACATATTCCGGTGCAGAATTTAGCTCAAAAAAACTCTCAATTCCGCCTAAAATCTAGAAAACAAACGATTGGGATTTTTTCTGCCTCCTAGATCTATGGTTCTTAAGGTAGTTAGAGGCAAAATCTTGGAAACATGGGAGTTAGCGTCTCTCCCGGCTGCGCGTAGTTCCGTTTTGGCACCGTGCGCAGGATGTGCACTCGTCGGACTCAGCGGGTATGCGGTGCGGAAGCCGCGCACGCTATCAGGTTGTCAAAGATCGACGATTATCTTGCAGATAACTTCTGCGTCTCTATGATATCCGAGATGATGGATTGAGTTCAAGGACAAAGTGAAGGGATCGCGGATCTGGTTCCCGAATTGGGAATTTCGGAGGAGCCCGCCCGCTCTACGGCGTGAGTTTGAAGGCGACGCCGTCGCCGCCGAGGCCGCCGGTGATGGTTGTGCCGTAGAGATTTCCCTTGTTGTCGAGGATGAGGTTGGCGTCGGGTTGGGCGCCGTCAGAGCCAATGAAAGTGTGCAGGACGGTGTAGGTCCATTTGCCATTCTTGCCCGGGGCCAGCTTGTAAACCACGCCGCAGCCGCAGTTCGGATCGCCGCCGGCGATGGTGGTGCCGTAGAGCACTCCTGCCTTGTCGACGACCACGCCCCCGCTGGGATGGTCGCCGTTGGCTCCGCCCTTGAGGTTGTACAAAACGGTTTCTTTCCAGTGGCCGCTGGAACCGCGTGACATCCTGAAAATGACGCCGTAGCCGGTGTTGCCGCCGTCTGCGGTGCCGTAGAGGTTACCAGCGCTGTCGATGGCTAATGCTCCCAGCCCGGGGAACGCGCCGTCGCCCGTGCCGCCGAAGTTATACAGGATGGCCTCCTTCCATTTTCCATCCGACTTGGGGGACAGCTCATACACGGTGCCGCAACCTGCGCCGCACGCGTTGTTGTTGCCGCCGTGTGCCGTGGTGCCATAGAGATTGCCGGCAGCGTCCATGATCGGGCCAGCATAGGGTTCGCAGCCGTCACCATTGCGGCATGTGAATTCGTGGAGAACGCCCAAACTCCAGCCGTCGGAGCCCGGGGACAGCTTAAAGGCAGAACCGCCGGTGCCGTAAAGATTTCCTGCGCTGTCCATCAGCAGGCGGTCGCTGGGCCCAGCGACACCGTCCTGGTATCTGAAGTTCTCAATCACGGTTTCGCTCCAGTCGTCGGTTCCGGGCGAGAGCTCGAACGCCGTTCCATACCCGTATAGACCGCCGGTGGGCGCGCCACCGTAGAGGTTACCCGCCGGGTCGAAGATCAGGCCCCCGTAGTAGCCGCCGACGTTCGAATTGGAAAGGACCTTGACCCTCCACTTGCCGTCGGAGTGCGGCGTCAGTTCGAAGACGGTCGAGACGGTTGTTCCGTAGACGTTCCCCTTGGCATCTAGCGTGAGGCTGCCCCACAAGCCACCGCCGTCCTTGCCGTCGGTAAAAGCGTGCAGGACTTTGTACTTCGGGGCCGCGTGCGCCGTGACCGGCACCAGCGCCGAAAGCGCAGCTAACGCCAGCGCGCAGGCGAAAGCATGGGGCAGCAGTTTCGGGTGCATCAGGCACCGCCTTTGCCGAGGAGCCCGTGGGAACAAAAATACCCCCACGGAGGTTCATCAGCATAGCCGAGTTGGGGCAAATTCGCCAGCCCGGAGAACTGGCCCGTCACCGGGCCAGCTCCAGCGCTGACTGCGTTAGTCGTCGTCGGTAACGTCATTGTCCGGATCCATGGGGTAGTTTGTGAAAGTACCCGACGGGTCCAGGAAGTCGCTTGTGGGGTAGTTCGTCCCCTTGATCAGCACGAAGTCGCGCTCGGCATTAGTCCCGAATGGGGTGAAGAAGTCGGCGAGTGACCACGGCTGTGGGCACTGCGATGGCACGCAGGAAGACAGCGGAGCCCGATTCCGGAAATCGCGCGCAGTGTAGCACGCTCGAGTCTTGGCCGATGAGAAAAATGTTTTCTGTTACGAAATCGGAACAACGATTACGGGGAGCGTCGATTTTTCTGCACGGGCGCGGACGCCCGCGTCTACATTTGGGGGTTAGCTTGGAGGGGCGAGGACGCCCGTCCTCCATCTACTTACTTTACTCGGCGGCGGCTTCGTCTTCTGGGGCGCCGTGGCGGCGGAGCAACTGGGGCAGGTTCTGCGAGAATGCCGAGCGCGGCAAAACCATGTCGCATCCTAC
>JGI12269J14319_10000365_pt1 | contig 42786 bp, 42 predicted proteins | sample PeaSoiSIISIP2007_FD_14319 | JGI IMG/M metagenome (IMG submission 14319)
GTCTCGGTGTGCTGCGAGATATCGTGCCGAGATCTGACGGAACAAAGACGCTGCAATCCGAAAGTAATAGATTCTGTTGAGAAATAAGATTTCGGACACAGAGTAAGGCAGGACGTATGCAAAGATTTCTGCTCCAGTGCGTAGCTGTTGGGCTGGTTGCGCTGCTTGCGGCCGCTCCGGCATCTGCGGAAAAGACTGGCGGCGTGCTCCGCATCTATATGCACGACAGCCCAGCGAGCATGTCGATCCACGAGGAGGCACTCAACTCGGCCCAGAATCCGATGATGGCCGTGTTCAACAACCTGGTGATGTTTGACCAGCACGTCGCGCAGAACAGCATGTCGACGATCGTGCCCGACCTGGCGACAAGCTGGGCTTGGGGCGACGACGGCACGACGCTGACCTTCAAACTGCGCGAGGGCGTCAAGTGGCATGACGGCAAGCCGTTCACCGCCGCGGACGTCAAATGCACCTGGGACCTGATCCTGGGCAACGGCGCGGACAAACTTCGCGCCAACCCGCGCAAGGCTTGGTACCGCAACCTGGAAGCGATCAGCACCGAAGGCGACACAGTGACGTTTCACCTGAAGAGGCCGCAGCCGGCCTTTATTGCCCTGCTTGCCTCGGGCTATTCGCCAGTTTACCCGTGTCACATATCGGCGCAGGACATGCGGCAGCACCCAATCGGCACCGGACCGTTCAAATTCCTTTCCTACGAGCCAAATAAATCCATCAAGCTCGTACGGAATGCACAGTATTGGAAGGAGGGACGCCCTTACCTTGACGGTATCGAGTGGACGATCATTCCGAACCGCTCGACGGCGATTCTAGTTTTCATCGCCGGCGAATTCGATCTGACGTTCCCATTCGGCGTTACCGTGCCGCTGATGAAGAACATAAAGATAGGGGCGCCAAATGCAGTCTGCGATTTCGAGCCGGCAAACCAAAGTACCAACTTGATTGTGAACCGCGATGCGCCCCCCTTCGACAATTCGGAGATACGCCGGGCAATGGAATTCGCGCTCGACCGCAAGAGCTTCGTTGATATTCTCGCCGAAGGGCAAGGGGATATAGGCGGTGCGATGCAGCCGCCGCCGCAAGGCGTCTGGGGGATGCCGGCCGAAATGCTAAGGACATTGCCGGGCTATGATCCCGATGTCGGCAAGAACCGCGCCCAAGCGCGCGAGATCATGGAGAAGGCAGGTTACGGACCGGACAAACGGCTCGCCGTCAAGGTGTCCGTCCGCAACACCCCGCCGTTTCGCGATCCCGCTGTCATTCTGATTGATCAGCTCAGAGACATCTATATCGACGGCGAGCTTGAAGCGGTCGAAACCGCCAACTGGTTTCCAAAGGTTTACCGCAAGGATTACAAGATTGGGCTAAATCTGACCGGCGCTGGGGTAGACGACCCCGACGCGCAGTTCTATGAGAATTACGCCTGCGGTTCGGACCGTAATTACACCGGCTATTGCAATCCCGCGATCGACAAGCTGTTTGACCTGCAGTCGATGGAGCCAGATCAAGTAAAGCGCCGGAATCTCGTTTGGGAAATCGACAGGAAATTGCAAGAGGATGGTGCTCGACCGATCCTTTATCACAACCGCTTCGCGACCTGCTGGCAACCCCAGCTAAAAGGGCTGACGATCATGGTCAACAGCCTGTTCAATGGCTGGCGCATGGAGGATGTTTGGCTCGATAAATAGCGGGCACTTCGCAGCTGCGATCACTCGCTAGCCGGCATCCTAGGACGTGACCCCCGGGGAACGGCGGGAATTGATGTCATTACTACCGCTGGTGCGCGCGTGAGCGAACGACCGTGTTCCACCTTGCTGCGACCTTGCGGCTGGCCCTTAGCATTGACCGCACTGGGGCAAGATGAGCCGTCGTTGTCGACCTCTGCGACCGCCGCGTGGCGTCGCCTTGAGCCATTCCACAACTCTTCCATGGTCATCGCAAAGCCGGTCGCCGTCGATCGGAATTGATCCGCGTCAAAGAAACAGAACCGCTTTTCAGCGATGCATATGACCGATCTGCCGAACGGGGAGAGACGTGGAATACCATGCCGAGGTGCTAAGGGGCGGGGTTTGGCACCAGCGGATCCCGAGCTGGCGGGACCTGATTGCGATACTACTGGTGCTGGGCATCGTGATCCTGGTGGGCACCGGTGCCCATCAGATGGTGGCTCCGTTCGTCGCCGAGCATCAGCCCGAGATTTCGCTCTCACCGACGGCCCTGCCGCTTTACACGCTGCGCACCGTCATGCGGATGCTGGCGGCCCTCGTCGCGTCGCTGATCTTCACCTTCACCTATGCGACAGCGGCGGGCAAAAGCCGGCGGGCCGAGATGGTCCTGATCCCGTTATTGGACGTGCTGCAATCGGTCCCGATCCTGGGTTATCTCTCCTTTACGGTCGTGTTCTTCGTTTCCTTGTTCCCGGGTAGCGTTCTGGGACCCGAACTCGCCGCGATCTTCGCGATCTTCACGAGCCAAGCCTGGAACATGGCCTTCAGCTTCTACCAGTCGCTGCGAACCATGGCATCAATGATATTTTCCCGGTTGCCGCGGCCCTGCACATCCTCCAGTTCGCCGAACTCAAAGACGGTGCGATTACGTTGACCGCCGCCGGCCGCCTCTTCGCTGAAGGCGGGACGGAAGCGCGCAAACAGCTCTTCAGTGAGCACCTCCTCCGCTTCGTCCCGCTCGTCGCTCACATTCACCAGGTGCTCGACGAGAGGGAGGATCACCAGGCGCCGCGCGCACGGTTCGAGTTCGAACTCCAGGACCATTTACCCCCGCCCGAGGCTGAGAGGACGTTGCGGGTGGCCATTGACTGGGGCCGGTATGCGGAGCTGTTTACCTACGACGATCGAATGCGGACGTTCGGTCTCAAACGAGCTATGCAGTAATCGCTCGTGCTTGGCGTCGGCGGCGGCAGGGGGAACAGCAGGCTATACCTAGTCCCCCGGAATACGGGCGATCTTCGCGTAGACGCCCGTCGCCGTGACGATGGTGAGTTGGTAGGTGCCGGGAGGTAGATCGACAAAGTGAATCCCGTTCGCGGTGAATGGGGTGAGCACCTGTACGAGCGTCACGCCATCCTGTGCTTGCTTTTTGAGCGTGACCGAGCCACCACCGAACGTGGCGACGACATCGACCTCGTAGCTGCCGCCGCCGAGTTGGAAGTTGGCTGGTGTGGCGCGGATGTTGTTCCAAGTTACGGCCTCGTGTGGGCGCATGGTGCTCTCCTTTAGCGACGGGGCGGCGGTGCGCTCGGGGCCCTGTTCAGCGGCTCGTCGGCGTCCACATCCCTCCCAAACTGCCGCGATGCGCCGTCGATATCCGGGGTTGCTATCGTCGCTTCGCCAAGTTCGCATTCGCCAAGTTCGCAGCGGATCGCTTCGGGCAAGAGAAGATCCTTAAAACCTAGTAGTAATAGAATCAATTTCTACTTGCGTGGTATCAACTTAATGTTCAAATCGTAAATGAACAATCCCAATAACACGAAGCTGATTACCAACACGATCCCAAAATCACTCATCACACCAAGGCCTTATTGCTGCCACGCGCGCTTCGCTTCCACGTTAATCGGAACATGTGACCGTCCTGTGTCAGCCCGGAGAAGTCCTCAGCCGAACCGCCCTGTCACATAGGCTTCGGTATGCGGGTCGCGCGGGTGGGTAAAGATTGCCTCGGTGGCAGCGAACTCGACGATCCTGCCCAGATACATGAACGCCGTGTGGTCTGAGACGCGCGCGGCTTGCTGCATGTTGTGGGTAACGATGACGATGCAGTAGTCACGCTTTAGCTCGCCGATCAGCTCTTCGATGTGAGAGGTCGAACCAGGATCGAGTGCCGAGCACGGCTCGTCGAACAGGATGACCTCCGGATTGAGCGCGATGGCACGGGCAATGCAGAGGCGCTGCTGCTGACCACCAGAGAGAGCCAAACCATTCTGGCCAAGAATGTCCTTGGCCTCATCCCATAGCGCCGCGCGCCGCAGCGCTTGCTCAACGCGCTCGTCAAGTTCGCCTCGCGATAGCCTTTGATAGAGCCCGATGCCGAACGCGATATTCTCGTAAATCGACATCGGAAAGGGCATCGGTTTCTGGGCGACCATCCCGATGCGAGCGCGGAGCCGGCGCACGTCGATAGCGCCGTCGAGGACGTTGATCCCGTCGAGGAGCACCTCCCGGTCGCGTGCTGCTCAGGGTAGAGCCCGTAAATGCGATTGAGAACGCGCAGCAGCGTCGACTTGCCGCAACCAGACGGGCCGATCAAAGCGGTGACGCACTTATCGTAAAACGTAACGTTGATGCCGAACAGCGCCTGGGCACGGCTGTAGTAGAAATCCAAGTTGCGGACGATCACCTTCTCGCGGGGTGTTTTCGGCCCGACGACACGCCAGGCAAACTGATGAGGTGCAGCGAGCCGCGGCGGCGGTCCGGGCACCAGGGGGCCTTTTGAGATCGGCACTTGGCTCATCGGGCTCACTCGACACAGCGAGAGTTCGGGATGAGCCGTATAAATTAAGATACACAATATTCGCGTTGATCCTGATCAATTTTTTGAATGTGACGTTAATATGACAAATATAGATATGCCATATCTTGAAAATATACAGACATAAAAGTGTCATTTAAAAATAATGGATACTATTATAATTGTGATTTAGATCAATGAGGCCCATCCAGAAACTTCTTAGCCTTTGAAAATTGAACACGCCACTGGGGCGTGGCAATGCTGGAGGTATCAAATGCGCGATTTTGCTAGGTCCGCCGCTCTCGGCGCCGCGATCCTTACCCTCGGAGCCCTTGCAGCGAATGCCGACCCGGTGGGTCGGACCAACACTGCCGCGACGCCGCCGCAGATTTCCGCTCTTCCGTCGAGCACTCCGGTACCGGTCATACAGTTGCCGCCCGTCAACGTCCCCGGTTACGTCCCATCGACGCATTACCAAGTGCCGCCGGGTTATGACGCAGACGTCGCGATGCACCCCTACACCAGCGGCCTCGGCCCGTGCACCGAGGGGGCTTCGCCCAGCCAGGGTTGTCACCACGACACGGGCAAGCCGATCTCGCCCTCGCACTACAATGACATGGCGTGGTTCAAATAGCGGTTCCTCGGGGCGGCGAGCAGTAAGCTTCGCCGTCCCGATACGCCTTCCCGGCTGCAAGCCGATCGTTTCGCTTTAGGTAATGCTGCTCTCGGCAGGTGATGCTGTTCGCAGCGCGGAAGCCAAGATGTCGAAGACGCGCATCATCGATTTGCTGGGGGAGAAGGGCCTGCTCCTCCCGGCGCTGCTCAATGCGGCAATCCTGGCCAACGAGCGCGCAAAGTATGTCTTGGCACTGTTGCAAATGGCGGCTGCCAATGCCGACAGCCCGAGCGTCGAGGCCGCGACCCTACGCGCGGAGCGCGATGCCTGCGGCATAGCCGAAGCGCAGCTTGACCGCGTTGTCGCGCGCAGCGAGGCACTCGGGCCTGGCGTCTATCATATTCCAGAAGCCGCGCATCTTATCGACATGCTGACAGAAGCGCTCGACGCCATGCTCGCGCCAATCGCTCTGGTCGACGTCGAGGGGTCGGCGCGGCACCAGGCCGAACGAAAGAGACATCTGCTCGACGCAATTGCGCCGATCGAGGGTGACGTGGTCGAGGGCGAGACGATCGCTGCGTTGACCTCCGGCCGCCCTGACGCCGGCGACGGCATCCATCTGCTGGTTATGGATCTGCACAAGGAGATCAATCGACTGCAGGCGCTAATCGCGGAGGAAGACGTCGATGGCGCGAAGGCTTATGGGCTCGACGCAGGCGACCGGCCGCTCCTCGCCGCCTTTATGAAGGGTATGCGGCGTACCGCGGTACTCAAATTCGATCATCCGGGGCTCGCCACCACCGCGGCGCGTAGCAATGGCACGCTGCTGATCCAGAACGACATCGGCGAGACCGACGCGCATGTGCTGGTTCTCAAGGTGACTGGCCTGACGGCAACCGTGACCTACACCGATGTGCACGCCCAGCGTCTCCGCTTTTTCCAGAATGCGCTCGCGGTGAACGGGACCGTCTGGGAAGAGGCGCGTGCGCGCCAGGCTGCAGGCCTGGCCGACAATGACCTCTTCTACGTCGCGGCGGGCAAGCTCGTGGCGCCAGACGAGAATGTGCTGACCGCGTTTCTCGAACGGCTCGGTTCACGCATCGTCTTCCTGATCGACTGGAATCGAGCGCGCAAGCGGTTGGGCCTCATGGTGCCGAACTCCTTGGCGGTGGAACTATTGGAGTGGGCGGCCGAGCAGGATCTCGGCCACCGCGCCTTTCTCCAGCTGGGTGGTGAACGGCTGATCTATGACGCGCTCGAACAGGCGGTGCGCACGCCGTTACGTTACGGCGAGAAGCTCCACGAAATGATCGGTATCGAGGCGGCTCGTGACTATCTGCGCTTCGTCCTCGAAACGGCGTCGGCAGGCATGCGTGACGGCCGGTCGCAAATGTTAATCCGCGACCGCGTCCGGGCCGAGCTGTTCAATCATTTCCGCTCGGCGCAACAGCGCCTGCTTGCCGAGACGGGAAGCCACGCCGCGATCGTTGAGCGTCTGGCCGAGGGTTTGTTCGAGGCTGTTCGGGCGGGCGCGATGCTCGGAAGTGAAGCCTTCGCGCGCAATGCCGATCACGCCAAGCAGCTTGAAAGCCAGGCCGACGACATCGTCCGGACAATCCGCTCTACTGTTCAGCATATCGCCGGCACCGAGATTTTCCGTCGCATCGTGGAGATCGCCGACGATGCAGCCGACGCGTTGGAAGATGCAGCCTTTCTTGCCGCCCTCGCGGTTGATGGCGAGGTCACGGCACAAGTACCGGCACCGCTTGTCGAGCTCGCCGAATTGGTGGTTGAAGGCGCAAAGTCTTTCCAGCGCGCCGTAGAGGCGGCGCCCCTCGTGCATCGTGGCGGCGGCCGCGACCCGGTGCAGAATTTCCTCGAAGCGGCAGACCGCCTGGTGACCGTAGAGCACCAAACCGATGCGCGAGAGCGCGACGTCACGGTTGCGCTGATGGGTTCGACGATCGATTGCCGCCATCTCTATCTGGTTGGGGAAATCGCGCACCACCTGGAAGAAGCGGCCGACGCGCTTCTCCGTGCCGGTCTAACGCTGCGCGATCATGTTCTCGGAGAGGTGATGTTCGACTAAGCCGAGATTGCGCCGCTTGCACCTGCCACAATCGCGAAACAGATAGCTGATGTGCTGGTGACGCCCGCGTGATGCTCATTCTACGGCTCGGCACGCCATGCCGAGCGGCTCGGTGACGAGGATTTTCATCGCGTGCTCGCCCTCGCGCAAAACGAGTTGGGACCTCCGCTTCTTCGAGGAACTCTCCTTTTTAGCCAGGGGTTCTACCGCTTTGGCGCAAACGCCACGCCGCAGATCACCTCGCCGAGCGCGACCGCTGCAGCGTCGCGAAATGCTCCTGCCCACGCTCATCGTCGAACCGGGAATGATCCTGGTCGGTCGGCAGATGCGTCGCATTCGGCGGCAGTCCGCCGATCTCGGTGGAACGGCCCAAGGCGACCTACAACGGCTGTTCGCCAGACTCTAGGTAATTGGCTGCTCCTAACCCTAGCGGACTTTTGCGCCATCGCCGTGCGATCAGGCGATCCTGGCCAGCGTTTCAGTGCTTAGAAACCGCTCGATCAGCAGCATGAACGCGATTGAGGGGGCCAGCAGGATCAACGCGGTGACCGCGGCAATCTGGTAGTTCCCACCGATGCTGGCGTTGAACATCATCAGCGGCAATGTTGTCACATCGGGCACCCCGACAAAATAGGTGCCCGTGAACTCGTCCAGCGATTCGAGAAAGACAAAGATCGCTGCCGCGATCAGCCCCGGCGCGGCCAGCGGCAACGTCACGGTCAGGGCGGTGCGCAGCGCTGACGCCCCGATATTTCGGGCCGCCAGCTCGAGCTCGGCATCAACCGCCGCAAAGGCCGCGGCCGCGATCCACACGGCGATGACGAGACCGTGCGCCGCATGCACCAGCACGACGCCGGTGATCGTGCCATTGAGCCCGACCCGGTAGAATAGCCGGGCGATGTTCAGATAGACCGCGACGCTCGGAAACGCCTGCGGCAACAGCAGGATCAAGAGGATTACCCCGCGCCCCGGTAGGCGCCGGCGGCTCAGCGCATAGCCGGCCGGCACCGCCAACAACAGACAGACGACGACTGTGATCACCGCGATCAACACGCTGGTGCCCAGCGAGGCGAGGGCATCGCTCGTCGGCTTGAATACGTCGCCCCAATATTTGAAGCCGTAAGTCAGCGGCAGTTTGTAGGGAAAATACCACTGGATCGCCACCGCCCACAAAACGAGGTTGGCGAGCGGGCCGAACACGGTGAAAGCAATGAGGCCGAGCACGCTGCCGCGCCACAGCCAGCCAATCGCCGCCTTCACCGTGCGACCTCGCCGGCCACGTTCCGCCGAACATAGGCCCAACCCACCGACCCGGCGATCAGGTACGAGATAAAGCCGAGAGCGTTGGCAACGCCGTAGTCGCTGTACGAATTCACTCGAAACGCCATGTCCACCGTGATCATCGTCGGCGTACCGCCGCTGATCATGATCGGCACCGACAGCACGGACAGCATCGTCACAAACGCGAGGACAAGAGCGACCGTCATCGCCCCAGCGACCTGCGGCATGATGATTTCGGCGAGAATGCGTAAGCCACTGGCGCCAAGATTGCGAGCCGCCTCGATGCCCGCACGGTCAAGTGCCGCCATCGCTCCCCCAACCAGCAACGCGACAAACGGCGTCTCCTTCCACACGAAGGTGACGATGATCCCGCGCCAGTCGAGCAGCCCGGACAGGGTGCCGACGTCGACGACGCCGAGCGCGTCGAGAGTATTGTTCAGCATGCCGTTCTTGGCGAGAAAGGTCCGCATGCACTGCGCGGCGACGATGAACGGTACGAAGAGCGGCCAGCGGTAAAGCCATTTAAGGAATACGACCGCGACAGGGTGCGCGCCTAGCACGAGATAGCCGCCGATCGCCGCGGCAAAGAGGCCGATCAGCACGCTCGAAACAGTGATGATCACCAGCGTGAAGACGATGTCGGTGCCGTAGAGTTCGAAGGTCTTGGCGAAGTTCTCGAGGCTGGCACGCCCGTCGCTGGCGGTGAAGGCGGAGACGAGCGAATAGAGGACCGGATAAGCGAACAGCGCCAACACCATCGCCACCGCTGGCGCGACCAGCAGCAGAAAGACGGGGCGCCGATCGTCCATGCCAGCCCGCTGCGCGCCCCGCCGCTATTTCACCTTGCGCTCGTAGGCCTCCAGAATGTCCTTGAAATAGGGCGCAATCGGAAACGGCTTGCCCTTGGTCGCGAGATCCTGCGGCGTCACGTCGACAAACAATCTCTGCCAGGTTGCGTCATCGAGCTGCGATTTCACCGCCGTGGCATCGATGCCGGGATACCAGTTAAAACGCTTGACGATGCCGTCCGCCTGCACCCCTGGGCTCGTGGCCAAGGCGATGAATTCCTCGGCAATCTTGGCGTTCGCGGCCTTCGCCGGCACCACATAGTACATCGGTTGGCCGGGCATCCCCGGCCCGATCAGGGTCAATTTGACGGTCGGCGGGATCTTACCCTCGGCCTGCCAAGTGTAGAACATGTCGACCCAAACCGGCCCCATCGCAATCTCACCGCGATTGAGCATATCGAGGGTCCCGGCATTGCCCGGTGTCAGAACCGCGTTCTTGTTGAAGGCCGCCAGCTCAGAAAGCGCCTGATCCCAGCTTGTTTTGGTCTCCGGATTATAGGGGCCATTGATCAGCTGGTCGGGATTGGCCGAGTAGGCGTAAATCCAGCCGACGATAAAGGCTACCCCGGACATCCCGCCCTTGATCCCGTTGTAGCCGAACTTTTGCGGGTTGGCCGCGACCCATTTGGCGAGCGCCGCATATGTCGTGGGCGGGTCCGTCACCATCGTCGTGTTGTAGGCGATCACGGTCTGGCTGTTGAACATCGGCATCACATAGCCGTCGACATTGGCGCCGAGCGCCAGCTTAGCCGCCGGCGAGGTAACCAGCGCGCCGGTCGGCACATCTGGCACATAGCGCGCGAGGAGCCCGTTCTGCACCATCTCACCGGCCGCCTTCTGATGGATCACGGCGACATCGATATCCCAACTGGCGTTCGCCTTTTCGGCGTCGAGCTTCTCGTAAATCTTCTGCGAGCCGGCATCGCCTGGCCCAGTGCCGACCGACTTGACGGTGACGCCCGGATGCTCTTTCTCGAACAGCGGGCCGAGGTAGTCCTTGACGTAGTCGACCATGTTTTGGTCGCCGGCGGTAACGACGCTGAGCGTCACCTGCTGCTGCGCGCTCGCCGGCACGGCGGCGCTTGCCGCCAACGCAATGGCGCCAATCATCAGGCCAAGTTTCATTGCTGCCCCCTGTCAGTGTGTTTGTTTGTAGAGATGCAGTGCGGTTACCGGCACCGCGATCCCGACTGCGTCACCTGGCGTGAACCGGCGCGCGTCGTCGACGAGATGCAAATGCGGCCCAACCCGCACCGCATATCGATAGACCCCGCCCGGATAGGAGGACTGCGCGATGTCGCCGCGCAAGACAAGGCAACCTGGGGCGGACTGATTTGGCGGGCACAGGTTCGCGTCCTCACTGCGGAAATGGGCGTCTACTTGCGTCTCAGCGCTGCCGCTGCGCAAAGCGCGGGCCGCGGCGAGTTCCGGATCGATGTCGATTGCATCGCTGAACGGGCCCTCGGCGATGCGCACCCGTTCGCCCTCGTCGCGCACGACTAGCGGCACGATGTTGGTCGCGCCCATGAAGCTAGCCACAAACGGCGAATTCGGGCGGTTGTAAACTTGCTCGGGAGTGCCGATCTGCGCCGCGCGGCCCGCGTCGAGGATCGCAATCCGGTCGGCCATCACCATCGCTTCCTGCCGGTCGTGGGTGACGTGAACCGTGGTGATGCCGAGATTTTGCTGGAGCGTCTTGATCTCGTGCCGCACTTCCTCACGGATGCGCGCATCAAGGTTCGACAAGGGCTCGTCGAGCAGCAGGATTTGGGGATTAATGGCCAGTGCACGGCCGAGCGCGACCCGCTGGCGCTGGCCACCCGAGAGCGCCGTCACCTTGCGCTCCGCCAGCCCTTCCAGTCGCAGCATCGTCAGCAATTCCCCGATCCGCAGCCCGATAGCCGCCCGACCAGCGCCCCGGAGCTTGAGGCCGTAGCCGATGTTCTGCGCGACGGTCATGTGCGGCCACAGAGCATAGGACTGAAATACCATCGCTACGTTACGTTTATCGGGCGGCAGCCCGCTTATCTCGCGGCCGCCAACTGCGATCGAGCCGCCGGCCAATGGCACGAACCCGCAGATCGCCCGCAACAGAGTGGTCTTGCCGCAACCCGACGCGCCCAGCAGGGCGATGAATTCGCCGCGTGCCGCGCTCAACGAGACCTGATCGAGCACGCGGTTAGCGCCATAGAACACGGTGGCGTCGCGCACCTCCAGCGAGACGGCGCTCTCCGCCATGGCGCTAGGGGAGCAGCCCGAGCGCGACGAGCTCGGCGCGCAGCGCGTCCGGCGTCGTGAAGTGAATGCCGTGGATGCCGAGCGCCTTCGCTGCGTGGGCGTTGATCGGCACGTCGTCGATGAAAACGGCGCGATGCGGGTCGATCGCGTAGGTGTCGAGCAGCGCGTGGAAAATCTCGGGGTCCGGCTTGATCGCCTTGACGTCGCCCGACACGACGACGCCGCGAAACCATCGCAGGAACTCGAAGCGGGCGAAGGCGGGCGGATAGGTCTCGGCCGAGAAATTGGTCAAGGCGTAAAGCGGCGTGCCGCGCTCGCGCAGTTCGGTGAGGATTGCGACCGAGCCGGCAACGGGACCGGGCATCATCTCGTCGAACCGAGCGCCATAGGCGTCGATCAGCTCGGCCTTGTCTGGGTGCTCGGCCTTAAGCAGCCGCGCGCCCTCAGCAAAGCTGCGGCCGGCATCCTGGCCGCGGTTCCACTCATGGGTGCAGACAGTCGCGAGGAAATGTTCCATCGCCGCCTCGTCGCTAGCGAACAGCTTGCGGTACAGGTGCCGCGGGTCCCACTCGATCAGCACGCCGCCGAGGTCAAAGATCACGATATCTCGGTACGGGCCCGCCATCACCTGCCTCGATTGCTAACCTCGCGCGGCACGATAACCGGCAGCGCTTCACCGTCGCAATCCTAGCCCTCGTCACGCTCCCGTCGTTTGCTCCAGAATGAGACCGGGCGCGCCGCTCGCTGTGCGGAAATTAGCGCGGCGACCGCCGGATTTGCCTTGCAGCCGCCCGAAGGCGTCCCGACGGTGATGCCAAAGCGCTCAATCTCATCGCTGGCGATGCGCGCTGTTGCGAGAAGTCGGCACAACAGTTTGAAATCTTCAGCGTTTTCAGAGGCCGATTGCTCCCCTGCGTGCAACGCCGGCCCGTGCAAATCCCAATAGCGCCGCGCCTCTGGCGACAGATCGATTGGTTTGCGGAGCCATTTTGCGCGGGTCACAAATTATGGTTTATGGAACTTTGGTAGCCGCCTATGGCCGGGCGGCTGGCGGAGGGAGTGGGATTCGAACCCACGATACGGTTGCCCGTATACACACTTTCCAGGCGTGCGCCTTCGACCGCTCGGCCATCCCTCCGGGAGCGGGGGAGGTTAGAGCAAATCGCGCCGCCACGGAATCCGCTTGCGTCACTGGCATAGCCCGCCCGCCTTCACTAAACTCGCGGTAGAACAGCAGGATCGTCCCCCATGCCCGCGCGCATCCGCACGGTGGCGTTTCACGGCGTCGAGGTCATCGATGTCGAGGCCCAGGTGACGCTCACCCCGGGCATCCCGGCGTTTCATGTCGTCGGGCTGCCGGACAAAGCGGTCGCCGAGTCGCGCGAGCGGGTCAGGGGGGCGCTGGCGGCGCTGGGCCTAGCGTTGCCGCCGCGCCACATCACCGTCAACCTCGCCCCGGCCGACGTGCAAAAGGAGGGCAGCCATTTCGACCTGCCGATCGCGCTCGGTCTGCTCGCCGAGATGGACATCCTTCCGCAAGACGAGATCGGCGGCTATCTCGCGGTCGGCGAATTGGCGCTCGACGGCTCACTGACCAGCGTCGCCGGGGTGCTCTTGGCGGCGCTTGCCGCCGCGGGGCGCGAGCTCGGCATCATCTGCCCGGCCGCCAGCGGCGGCGAGGCGGCCTGGGCTGGCGAGGTCGAGATCATCGCCGCACCGAACCTGCTGGCGATCATCAACCACTTCAAGGGCACCCAACTCTTGCCGCCGCCCGAGGCGAAACTGGCGCCGCCGCGCGCCGCCGGGCTCGATCTGAAGGATGTCAAAGGCCAGGAAAGCGCCAAGCGCGCGCTCGAAATCGCCGCGGCCGGCGGTCACAACATGCTGATAGTCGGTCCGCCAGGCGCCGGAAAATCGATGCTGGCGGCGCGGCTCCCCGGCATCTTGCCGCCGCTGGAGCCGGCCGAGGCCCTGGAGCTCGGCATGATCCAGTCGGCCGCCGGCGGCTTGCGCGGCGGTGCGCTGTTGCGCGAGCGGCCGTTTCGCGACCCGCATCATTCCGCCTCGCTGCCGGCGCTGGTCGGCGGCGGCATCCGGCCGCGCCCGGGCGAGATTTCGCTCGCGCACCACGGGGTGCTCTTCCTCGATGAACTGCCCGAGTTCAACCGCGCCGCGCTCGAGGCGCTCCGCCAGCCGCTCGAAAGCGGACGGGTTACTATCGCTCGGGCCAACGGTCATATGACGTACCCGGCGCGCATCCAGCTTATCGCGGCGATGAACCCGTGCCGCTGCGGCTATCTCGCCGCGCCCGGCCGCGCCTGCGGCCGCGCGCCGCGCTGCGCCCAGGAATACCAGTCGAAACTGTCGGGGCCGCTGCTCGACCGCATCGATTTGCACATCGACGTACCGGCGGTCGCGGCCAGCGACCTCGCCCTGCCGCCGCCCGCCGAGTCGAGCGCCGATGTCGCCGAGCGCGTGCGTATCGCCCGCAAGCGGCAGTCCGACCGCTATGCCAAACTGTCGGGCGAGCGCCGCATCCGCACCAACGCCGAGGCCGACGGCACGCTGCTCGATGAGGTCGCGACCCCGGAGGAGGCCGGCCGCACACTGCTCACCCGCGCCGCCGAGCGGCTGCGCCTGTCGGCGCGCGGCTACCACCGGGTGCTGCGCGTCGCCGCACCCTCGCCGATCTCGACGGCGCCGCCATCGTCGCCCGCCGCCACGTCGCCGAGGCGATCTCCTACCGCCGTGGGTTTGCCACGCCTGATGGAGCGTGAGGCCTTAGACCGCCGCTAAAATCGCCATAATCGGGGTTTATGCGGTGACAATCGTCTGCTGCTTTGTCCAGGGCGGTTGGCACGTCGCGTCCTGATATTGCCGAGTCGCCCTCCTGTTGCTGAAGCCGATAACAGGACGCGGAACAGGAGGTGACCTCCTGTTAAAAAGGCAGATAACAAGCAGGCCGCGGGCGGGGGTTCGATACGCCAAAGGACGACTGTTAACCGTTGCGACAGGTTCAGCTCCTAAAATTCAGAAGAACGTTCTTCTGTGGCGACGGCTGGCGTCGCAAGGCGGGTCGGCGCGATGGCGGTCGTCGAAAGCTCGACCAAATCCGATTTCACCACGTTCGCCGTGCACGGCGGAAGCGTGGTCGCTCGTCTCGCCGTGCTCGATTCGCTGCGTGGTCTTGCCGCCCTGTCGGTCGTTGCTTGCCATTATCTGATCCTTCTTTCCGCGACGCCGTTCGGACGGTCTACCTCGTGGTGGCTAGGGATCCCGCCGCTCTCTCTGCTGCGGACGGCTTACGGCTCGGTAATCCTGTTCTTCGTCCTCAGCGGTTATGTGCTGGCCCTCAACTTGATGGGCGAGCGTCGCCCGAGCTGGCTCGGATTTGCCGCGCGGCGTTTTTGCCGGATATGGTTACCCTTTGCCGCGACGATCCTGATTTCCTTTGCAATCGGTTGTATCTCCCTAGCGGAGAATCCGCTTCTGCCGGCGATTTGGCAGGCGAATATTTGGCAGCCCGGCACCGTGACTGTCGATGCGCTGGTCGAGCAGATCGCCATGCCGTCGATCCCGATCGGTCTTGACCTGCCGGCTTGGTCCCTGGTTCACGAGCTTAGGATATCGCTGTTCTTTCCGCTGCTGTTCGTCCTCGTTCGGCGCGCACCGGCGGTAGTCCTGGCGGCATCGCTTTGTCTGAATATCGCTGTCCTGCAGGCGCCGTCGTGGCTCGGGCAGTTGGTGCCCGGAACGGCGGCCTATATCGTTTATTTCGTCGCCGGAGCTTGGCTTGCGATCAACCGAGACCGGATCGCCGAGCTGGCCGAGGCGGTAAACGGATACGCAAAGGCGCTGATCGGCATCGTTGCCCTCCTGCTCCTCGCGGTGCCCGGCGACGATCCCCGCGCTCCCGTCATCGCCGGCGTCGGAGCGGTGCTAATGATCGGCTTGATCGCCGCCTCCCCGGCGACCGTGCGCCTTCTCTCAGCATGGTGGTGCAAGTTTCTGGGGCGAATCTCATACAGCCTCTATTTGACCCATGTCGTCGTGCTGATGGCGCTCGGCAGCCTGCTGGGCGGGTGGCTTCCGGTGTCGCTGATCCTGGCGATCGCGGCGCCGATCATCGGGCTGGTCGCGTGGATCGGCTATCGTTGCGTCGAGCGCCCTTCGATCCGGCTGGGGCGTAGGCTTGCCGCACGCTTCGCCGGGTGAGTAGACCGCAACTCACACCCTACGGGAATTCGCTTGCCGGAACCGGGTGGCATGGTCGACGATCACCGATAGAGGGCACATCCTCAGAGGACCCGGGCATGACCGACCCTTACCTGCGCAGCGGCATCTTCATGGCGCCGTTCCATAACCACGACGAGAACCCGACCCTGTCGATGGAGCGGGATCTCGAATTGCTCGAGCATCTCGACAGGCTCAACTACCACGAGGCGTGGATCGGCGAGCATCATTCGGGCGGGTTCGAGCTGATCGCCAGCCCGGAGATGTTCATCGCCGCCGCCGCGCAGCGCACGCGGCATATCCGCCTCGGCACCGGCGTCGTGTCGCTGCCCTATCACAACCCGTTCATGCTCGCCGACCGCATGGTCCAGCTCGACCACATGACCCGCGGCCGCGCGATGTTCGGCGTCGGCCCGGGCGCGTTGGTGCATGACGCGCTGAAGATCGGCATCGATCCGTCGAACCAGCGCGAGATGATGGAGGAATCGTTCGACGTCATCGTCCGGCTCCTCAACGGCGAGCTCGTCAACAAGAAGACCGATTGGTTCAACCTTACCGATGCCCAGCTGCAGCTGCGCCCTTACACGCGGCCGACGATGGAGCTTGCGGTCGCCGCCGCGCGCTCGCCGTCGGGTTCCGTGCTGGCCGGCCGCTACGGTGTCGGCATGCTGTCGATCGGCGGCACCAGCCCGATGGCGATGGAGCGGCACACGGCCAATTGGGGCCTCTACGAGGAGACCGCGCGCGCCAACGGTCATACGCCGAACCGCAAGGATTGGCGCGTCGTCGGCTTTTTCCATATCGCCGAGACGCGCGAGCAGGCGCGCAAGAATGTCCAGTTCGGGGTCGAGTCCTTTGCCCAGTATTTCCGCGACGTCGCCACCTTCCCGATCATCCCGGGCGACGTCGAGAACGCGGCTGACTGGCTGATGGAGACCGGCACCGCCTGCATCGGCACGCCGGATGACGCGGTCGCCTACATCGAGCGGCTGATGGCCGGCTCGGGCGGGTTCGGCGTCCTCTGCGAGCTAGCGCAGAACTGGGCCGACTGGGAAGCGACCAAGCGGCATTACGAGCTGATGGCGCGCTTTGTCCATCCAAAGTTCCAGCAGAGCCGCGATCTGCTGCAGGGCAGCTACGACTACGCCGCCAACCGCCATGTCGAGTTCGGCGGCCAGGCTGCCGCGGCGATCCAGAAGGCGATCGACCGGCACGAGGCCCGCCAAGGCAAGAAGGAAGCGGCGGAGTAGGGGACAGCGCCGTGCAGAGCCAGAACCGCTTCTTCGACGATATGGCTCGCGTCGCCGGCGGCGCGGCGAGCGCTCTCTCGGGCGTGCGGGACGAGATCGAGGCGCGGCTGCGCGGTCAGCTGGAGCGCATTCTCGCCGGGATGGATCTGGTAAGTCGCGAGGAGTTCGATGCGGTCAAGGCGATGGCGGCGAACGCGCGCGCGGAGCAAGAAGATTTGCAGCGTCGCGTCGCCGAACTGGAGGGGCGCGGCAAGCGACGCGCGGCTGCGCGCCCGGCCGCGCCCAGAAAAAAGCGAGTTATCCCCTAAATTCTGCGGCTATCTCGCGAGACAACGCTACATCTAGTCTTGCAACTGTCACCTGGCTTTGGCAGCGTAGCCCCGCGGCACGGTAATCCACGTCGCTTGGGCAATTTTCCCGATTGCCGCCGCCGCAAAGTTGTTAAAAGGGTGGCCGCGCCCCATGGCGTGGGTTAGCCCGAGGAGGGCGCGATGACCTCTCTTTCCTACGAAGAAAATCGGCCGCACGCCGGCAATCCGATCGACCTGGTCGAAGAGATCGTCATCGCCAATGATTGGGCGCACGATCGCGCCGGGGAAGACGAGCTGATCGTCGAGATTCCTGGGCGCTGGTGCGACTACCGGCTCTACTTCCTGTGGCAAGAAGAGCTTACCGCGCTGCACTTCTCGTGCGGCTTTGACATGAAGGTGCCAAAGCGCCGCCGCGGCGTGCTGTACGAATTGCTTGCGCTTGCCAATGAGCGGCTGTGGCTCGGCCATTTCGACCTCGCCGCCGGCGATAACTCGCCCTCCTTCCGCTACGCCGTATTGATGCGCGGCATGGCCAGCGTCAGCAGCGAGCAGGTCGAGGATCTCGTCGATATCGCCGTCTCGGAATGCGAACGGTTCTATCCCGCCTTCCAGCTTGTCGTTTGGGGTGGCAAGCCGGCCGATGACGCGATGGCGGCGGCGATGATCGACCCGATCGGCGAAGCCTAGTCTCGGAGGCTCCTTCATGAGTGCCGGTACGGTTGTCCTCGTCGGCTGCGGCCAGATGGGCTCAGCGATGCTGTGCGGCTGGCTGGCGAGCGAAGCGGCCCAGCATTTCCACGTGATCGAACCGGCCGGCGCTCCCGCGGCGCTTGCCGCCTCGCCGCGAGTCAGCGCGCGCTCTTCGCCGGACGAGCTTGCCGCCGATCTCGCGGTTGATGCGGTGGTCTTCGCGATCAAGCCGCAAGTCGCCAACGACGTCGTTCCGGCCTATCGCCGTTTCGTCCGGCCGCAAACCGTGTTCCTCTCGATCGCCGCCGGCAAGACCATTGGCGGGCTGGCGCGGCATCTGGGTGACGCGGCGATCGTGCGGGCGATGCCAAACACCCCGGCCGCGATTGGTCGCGCGATCAGCGTCGCCTGCGCCAATCCCCGCGTCACCGTGGCGCAACGGCAGCTCTGCGAAGGGCTGCTCGCGGCGATCGGCGAAAGCACCTGGGTCGAGGACGAGGCGCTGATGGATGCGGTGACGGCTGTCTCCGGCAGCGGCCCGGCCTATGTCTTCCTGTTGATCGAAACTCTGGCGGCGGCTGGGGAGAAGGCCGGTTTGCCGGCACATCTCGCGCTGCAACTCGCCAAGGCGACGGTCGCCGGTTCCGGTGAGCTGGCGCGCTCGTCGTTCGATACGCCGACCAAGCTGCGCGAGGCGGTGATGAGCCCGGGCGGTACGACGATCGCGGCGCTCAATGTGCTGATGGGTGACAAGGGCCTCGCCGAGTTGATGGACCAGGCGGTGGCCGCGGCGACCCGTCGTTCGCGCGAATTGGCAAGCTGATGGCGCAAGGACGCAGACGCGCTCGATCCGGTGGCCGCACCGCGCAGGCGGCGGCGAGCGATGCCGACTGGATCATCGACACGACGATGGCGCTGATCGCTACCGGCGGATGGCGGAGCGTGTCGCTGGCCGCGGTCGCGGAAGAAACAGGGCTGACGATCCTCCAGGTCTACCGCGTCTTTGCGTCCCGCGCCACGATCCTGTGCGGCTTTTTTCGGAGGATCGACGAGGCGGCGCTGGGAGCGCCGGTCGAAACCGAAACGGGGGAGCGGCCGCGCGATCGCGTGTTCGACCTCCTGATGCGGCGTTTCGACGCACTCCAGCCCTATCGCGCGCCGCTGACGGCGCTGCGCCGCGACCTTCCGTTCGATCCGCTGAGTGCGCTCGCGGCGGGTGCGGCGCTGCTGTGCTCGATGCGACTCACCCTCGAAGCCGCCGGCATTTCAACCGATGGCATCGGTGGGGTGATCGCGGTCAAACTCGTAGCGGCGGCATATCTTTTTGCCTCGCAGACCTGGGCGCGCGACGAGTCGCCCGACCTCGCGCCCACGATGGCCTCGCTCGATCGCAGGCTGCGCGGGATCGAGCGGTTTCTCGTTCCGCGACGGCGCGCCGCCGATAGCAGCGAGGCTGCTGCTTAAGCCTTCGGTTGGGCTGCCAAGGCGGGATTGCCCGTTTTGTTGCATCGCAAAAGCCTCTTGACGAAAAAAGAGGCACCGGTCATATAAGCCATTGTGCACTGCACAAAACGCTTCCTTGCCCTATCCTCTCTCCATTGGAATCCCGCCATGTCCGACGCACGCAGCTTTTTCGATTTCGATGTGACCAAGATGTTTGCCGATTTCAAGCTGAAGCCATTCGATGTCGAGGCGGTATGGGCGGCGCAGCGGCGCAATCTTGAGGCGCTGAGCCAGGCCAATCAGCTCGCGGTCGAGGGCGTTCATGCGGTGGTCAAGCGTCAGATCGAGATGACTCAGCAGTCCTTCGACGACCTCTCGACACTGATGCGCGAGATGACGCAGCCGGCCTCGACCGAGGACCGCATCGCCAAGCAAACCGAATACACCAAGAAGGCGATCGACAAGGGCCTCAACCATGGCCGCGAGATTGCCATGATGGCGACCAAGACCGGCACCGAGGCGGCCGAGGTGTTACAGAAGCGCACGACCGAAGGCATCGACGAGCTCAAGGCTTTCGCCTGCAAAGCCGCCGCCTAGATATCCAAATATCGCCCCGGGTGGGTTACGACAAAGGCCGGTGCCGCGATCGGCAACGGCCCTTTTCGTTTGTTGTGCTGCTAAAATCGTCCGATGACGATCCCTTACGAAACTTTCGCTCAGGTCGATATCCGCGTCGGCACCATCGTCGCGGCCGAAGATTTCCCCGAGGCGCGCAAGCCGGCTTACAAGCTGACCATCGATTTCGGTCCGAAGATCGGGACGAAACGGTCCTCGGCGCAGCTCACTGCTCACTATCGCCGTGACGTGTTGATCGGCCGGCAGGTCGCCGCGGTGCTCAATTTCACACCGTGCCAGATTGGGCCTTTCATGTCCGAGGTGCTGGTGCTCGGTTTTCCCGATCCCGATGGCGCCGTTGTCCTGATCGCGCCGGATGAGCCCGTCGCGAACGGCGGCAGGTTGTTCTAGCCCGACTATTTCGGCAGGTGCACGCGCGCCCGCAGGCCGCCCTGCGGCGAGGTTTCCAGTCGCACGTCGCCACCGTGGCTGCGGGCCACATCGCGGGCGATGGTGAGCCCAAGCCCGATCCCGCCGGTTGATGGATTGCGCGACGAATCGAGCCGGATGAACGGCTGGAACACGTGGTCACGCTCGTTGGCCGGGATGCCCGGTCCGTCGTCGTCGACGAGAATGTCGACCCCATCATCGACCGCCCGGCTGGTAAGCCAGACGTGGGTCCCGTAGCGGGCGCCGTTGGCAATCAGATTGCCAAGGCAGCGGCGTAGGGCGTTCGGCCGGATCGGCACCACCAGCTCGGCCGGCTGGTCGAGCGACAATTCCGTTCCCTGACGCCGCATTGTCGCGGCGAGGTCTGCGATCAGCGGCGCGATATCGGTCTCGACCGGAGTTTCGGTACCCTCGCCGCGGGCGAAATCGAGATAGAGCTGCACCAGCCGCTCCATCTCGATTACATCCGATTTCAGTTCGGCGACGATCGGGTTGTCGCCGAGTAGCTCGAGCTCAAGCTTCATCCGCGTCAGCGGCGTGCGCAGGTCGTGCGACACGCCAGCCAACATCTCGGTGCGCTGGCGAATCTGGCGCTGGATGCGGTCGCGCATCTGGATAAAGGCGACCGCCGCCTGGCGCACTTCAAGCGCGCCCTCGATCTTGGAGAACGCGACCGGCCGCCCTTTGCCAAAGCCTTCGGCGGCGACGGCGAGCCGGCGGAGCGACTTCACCTGGTTGCGCAAGAAGATCGCCGCAACGATCAGCAAAACCAGCGATGAGCCGATCATCCAAAGGATGAAGATGTAGGTTGTCGGGGTGGTGAGGCGCTTGCGCGAGACCACCGCGCTAAGTACGCCGCCTCCCTGAACCGGCACCCGAACGAGGAAATCGCTGGAGTTGTTGAGCGTCTCGGTCTGGCTTAAGGCGCCGAGGCGGTTTTCTACGGCAATGCGGAGCTGCTCCTCCGCCCCACTGCCGTCTCCCGGCGCGAGCGGCGGCAGGCTCGCATTCTTGTCGAAGCTGAAGCTGATTTCGGTCCTGAGCGATGCCTGCTCCAGCAGCTTTGTCAGATCGGCATCCCCGGCGACGAATTTCATCGCCTCGATCGTCACCCCGATGTCGCCTGCGACGTCGGCTGACAGCCGCCGCGACATCGTTTCCCAGTGCCGGGCATAAAACGCCCAGGCAGAGACGATCTGGACGATGATCAGCGGCATCACGATCAACAGCAGCGAGCGGCCGAACATCGTCGTCGGCAGCATTCGCTTGATCCAGCTCCGCTGGCGGATGGCGCGGCTGTCCGGCAACACGGCGGGAAGATCGAGCGGCAGATCGTTCATCGCCGATGGCTCACTCCGGCCGCAACGCGTAACCGGTGCCGCGCACCGTTTGCAGGAAGCGCGGGTTGCGCGGGTCCGGCTCGACCTTGCGGCGCAGCCGTGTCATCTGCACATCGACATTGCGGACATTGCCGCTGAACTGCGCCGATTGCGACAGCTCATCGCGCGACACCGGCTCCGGGGCGTGCTGCGCCAAGCTCGTCAACAGCGCAGTCTCGGCGGCGGTCAGGCGGACAAGATCATCGCCGTTGAACAACTCGCCGCGGGAAAGGTCGAAGCGTAGCCCGGCGAAGCGGATGTCCGGCGCCGGCGCGGGTTCATCAGTGGGCGCAGGGCGGCGCTGCAGGATGTTGCGGATACGCAGCACGAGCTCGCGCGGCTCGAATGGTTTGGCGAGAAAATCGTCCGCGCCTTGCTCCAGCCCGTTGATGCGATCTTCTGGCTCGGCCATTGCAGTCAGCAGCAGCACCGGCACCGGCCCGGAGGCGCTCGACTCGCTGCGCAACGCGCGGGTTAGGTCGAGTCCGCTTTCTCCTGGCATCATCACGTCGAGCACGATCAGATCGAAGGCGAAGCTTATCAGATGGGTGCGCGCCTCCGGCACGTCGGCGGCGCCGGTCACGCGAAATCCGCTATCCGACAGATAGCGGCGCAGCAGCTCGCGGAGCCGCGCATCATCGTCGACGACGAGGAGGTGAGGTTCGGTTTCGCTCATCGCCGTGAAATATACAGGAAAAGGCAGGTCAGCGCCGGGTCGGGCGCTTCCGGTCGAAGCGATGGCGATCGTCGGCGCTGGCGATGATGTTGAGCAGCACCTTGCGGAACCCCTCGACCGCCCCGGCTCCGGCCTTGCGGTAGGCGGCGGCGACCCGGGCACGCTGCGGCGCCGACAGTTGGCGTTCGAGTTCCCGGCCCTTCTCGGTCAATTCCAGCAGGCGCTGCCGCCGATCCTGCGCGCCGTGGTGCTGGACGATAAAGCCTTGGCGCACCAGTTGGCCGAGCACCCGGTTGAGGCTCTGCTTGGTGATCTGCAGGATCAGCAGCAAATCGCCAACCGTCATCTGCGGCCGCCGCCCGACGAAATGCACGACCCGGTGATGCGCACGGCCAAAATCGTACCGGGTCAGGATCGCGTCGGGCTCAGCGGTGAAGTCGCGATAGGCGAAGAACAGCAGCTCGATGCCCTGCCGCACCTCTTCGTCGCTGAGAAAGGGTGCCTCACTGGGCGGCGCAACCGATAATTTTATGTCAGTCATATTGACATATTCTGTAAGGATCGGTACAACGCGACGTTGGCTGCGTTATAAAGTTTCGCAAAGGCCCGGCGCGGGAGGAAATGTCCATGGCTGGTGATCTGCTCCCCTTCGATGATCGCGACGGCTTCATCTGGTATGACGGCCGTCTTATCCCTTGGCGCGATGCCAAGCTGCACGTGCTCACCCACGGGCTCCATTATGCGAGTTGCGTGTTCGAAGGCGAGCGCGTCTATAACGGGCACATCTTCCATCACGAACAGCATAACGAGCGGTTGATCAACTCAGCCAACATCCTTGGCTTTGAGATTCCCGCCAGCATGGACGATTTGAAGAAGGCGAGCGAGGAATTGATCGCCGCCAACAAGATCCGCGATGGCTATGTGCGCCCGGTCGCCTGGCGCGGCGCCGAGCAGATGGGCGTGTCGGCCGAGCTCAGCAAGATCCACCTGGCGATCGCCTGCTGGGACTGGCCGGCCTATTTCGCGCCCGAGGCGCGGGCCAAGGGCATCCGCATGATGCAGTCGAAATGGGCGCGTCCGGCGCCGCACACCGCGCCGGTTCATTCGAAGGCCTCGGGTCTTTACATGATCTGCACTCTGGCAAAGCACGAAGCGAATGCGGCCGGTTATGACGACGCGCTGATGCTCGACTGGCGCGGCCAGCTCGCCGAGGGCACCGGCGCTAACCTCTTCCTCGTCATCAATGGCGAGCTGCACACCCCGATCCCGGACTGTTTCTTGAACGGCATCACCCGGCAGACCGTGATCGGCCTTGCTAAGGCGCGCGGGATCAAAGTGGTCGAGCGCGCGCTCATGCCAGACGAACTGTCGAAGGCGCAGGAAGTTTTCCTAACCGGCTCCGCTGCCGAGATCACGCCGGTTGGCGAGATCCACGGCGCGATCGGCAAGTACCGCTTCACCCCGGGCGCGATCTGCCGGCTGATGTGGGAAGACTACGACCGCGCCACCGGCAAGGCTGCTACCGCCGCCGCGGCGGAATAGGCTACCGCTCCTTCGTCGCCTTCCACTTCTGGGTCGCCTCGTCGTCCTCGCTGCGCGTGGCGACCCAGCGCTCGCCTTTGGGTGCCTCCTCGCTCTTCCAGAACGGCGCGTCGGTCTTCAGCCAGTCGATGAGGAAATGACAGGCGGCGAGCGCGGCCTCGCGGTGCGGCGAGGCGGTCGCCACCAGCACAATGCGGTCGCCGGGCTCCAGCCTGCCGTAGCGATGAATGATAAGGCTGGCGTCGAGCGGCCAGCGCCGGTTTGCCTCGACCTCGATCTCGGTGAGCTTCCTCTCGGTCATGCCCGGATAGTGCTCGAGGGTGAGCGCCTCGATCTTGTCGCCGCCGCCCATATCGCGCACCAAGCCGATAAAGCTCGCGACCCCGCCGATGCGTGGGTTGCCCCGCGACAGCTTTTCCAGCTCTGCGCCGACATCGAAATCCTCGCGCTGTACGCGGATCATCTCACCCTCCGGTCACCGGCGGGAAAATCGCCACCTCGTCACCGTCGTGGATTGGGTGCTCCGGCCCGACATAGTCCTGATTGACCGCGACCCGCACCGTCTTAAGGTCCTTCAGCGCCTCCGCGTAACCCGGTCCGCGCGACTTAAGCCATAAAAGCAAGGAGCTAACATCGTTAACCTCAGATGGCAGATCAAACTCCTCCTCGGCGGTGCCGATCTTGGCGCGCAGCCAGGCGAAATAGAGGAGCCGCACTTCAGCCTCGCACTCAGCCGATGATCTCGGCATAGGGGAGGAAATCGACCGTCGCGCCGGGTTGCAACCCATCCGCATCCTCGTCGAGGATGACGAACCCGTCGGTGCGGACGATCGACGACAGGATGCCGGCGCCGTCCTTCGGGTATTTGTGCGCGACAACCGCATCGCCGTCGCGACTGAGGCTGGCACGGACATACTCGCGCCGTCCTGGCCGCTTCTGGTAGGAAAAATCCGCGCGCACCCGGAACGTCGCCGGCTTCTCCTCGGCGGCGCCGGCAAGGCGCAGGATCAGCGGTCGCCCGAGGATCGCGAAGGTCAGCGCCGCGGCCACCGGGTTGCCCGGCAGTCCGATCAGGGGCACGCCCTTGATGTGCCCCAGCGCGACCGGCCGCCCCGGCTTGATCGCCAGGCGCCAGAAATCGAGCCGCCCCAGCCGCTCGATCGCGGCGCGGACATGGTCTTCCTCGCCAGTCGACACGCCGCCTGAAGTCACGATCAGATCGTGCTCTTTCGCCGCCGCGGTCAGCGTGTCGGCGAGCGCGGCGGCGTGGTCGGGACGGATGCCGAGATCGCTCACCCGACACCCCAGCCCCCGCAGTAGCGAGGCCAGCATGACCCGGTTGGCGTCGTAGATCGCGCCGGGCGGGAGCGGGATTCCGGGCTCACAAACCTCATCGCCGGTTGAGAGCAGCGCGACGCGGAGCGGCTCAAAGACCGTCAGCCGGTCATGGCCGAGCGCAGCGGCGAGGCCGAGATCGACCGGCTTCAACCGCCGCCCGGCGGGAAGGGCGACCGAACCCTTCTCGACATCCTCGCCGGCATGGCGGCGGTTGGCGCCCTTCTTGATCCCGGGCTTCAACGTGACCTTGCCGCCGGAAAAGGTGCAGTCTTCCTGCATCATCACCGTGTCCGCGCCGTCGGGCATCGGCGCGCCGGTGAAAATGCGGATCGCCTCGCCGCGCTCGATCACGCGGTCCAGCGGATGACCGGCAGCGGCGCGTCCCGTCACCGGCAGCTCCGTGTCGCGATCCGACGCGAGGTCGGCATGGACGATCGCGTAGCCATCGACCGCGCTGTTGGCGTGCGGCGGTACGTCCATCCCGGCGATGAGATCGGCCTGGAGGATGCGGCCCGCCGCTTCGGCGAGCGGTACGGTCTCCACGCCGACGACCGGGTGTACGCGTTCGGCGACCAGCGCTAGCGCCGCGTCGACGCCCAGAAGCGTCCCACCGAAGGCGAAGCAATCGTCGCTCAGTTGCGCCATGCGCCTAGCCCATCCTATCGAGGATGAAATCGGCAATGGCCGCGGCATCGGCAAGAGGGAGTACCGGCAGCGGTGCCGCCAACGCCTTGTCGGAGGCAATCGCGACGATATGCGGGTCGTCGGGATAGAGGAACGGTTTTCCAACCGAGGGGCGGTACACTTCAAGCTTTGGATGAGGTTCGCGCTTGAACCCTTCAACCAGCAGCAGATCGACCGGCGCCATTCGTTCCACCAGTTCGTGGAGCGTGGGTTCGGGTGCATTGCGCAGCTCGTGCATCAGCGCAAACCTTCGCGACGAGGCGACCATCACCTCGCTGGCGCCGGCCTGGCGGTGCACCCAGGAATCCTTGCCCGGCTGATCGATGTCGAACTCGTGGTGCGCGTGTTTGATCGTCGAGACGGTGATGCCGCGCCCGACCAGCTCCGGGATCAGCGCGGCGAGGAGGGTGGTCTTGCCGCTCCCGCTCCAGCCGGCGAGGCCGAAAACCCGCATTCCCTCACGCGAGACGCTGGGTCTTCCCGCGCGCGTCGGCACGCGGCGGCCGGGCAATATGCGACAGCCCCGCCCGCAGATAGTCGTAGCCGGTGACCAGGGTGAGGACCGCGGCGAGCCACAGCAAGGTTTCGCCGATCGCGACGACCGGGATGACATGCCAGCCGGCATCGCCGACGATCAGCACGCCGATCGCCACCATCTGGATCGCGGTTTTCCACTTGGCAAGGCGCGACACCGGTACGCCGACGCTGAGCCCAGCGAGATATTCGCGCAGCCCAGAGACTAGGATCTCGCGGCACAGAATGACCAGCGCCGGCAACAATGCCCACTCGGTCGAGAAGCGGCCCTTGGCGACCAGCATGAACAGGGTTGCCGACACCAGTAGCTTGTCGGCGATCGGGTCGAGGAAGCGGCCCAATTCGGATTGCTGCTCCCAGCGCCGGGCCATATGGCCATCAAGCCAGTCGGTGATGCCCGCCGCCGAGAACAGCGCGCAGCAGAACCACCGCGCCGAATCTCCCGACAGATAAAAGGTCCCGACCACCAGCGGGATCGCCAGGATCCGCGACAGCGTCAGCAGGTTCGGCAGACTGGTCAACGGCACCCCGGCCTCCGGACAGCAATTCCGTGGAGAAACGAGCTTTATCTTAAGCGATCCCCGTGAAAGTGGTCATAGACCTTTTGCGCGACAGCTTTGCTAATGCCGGTGACCCGCTCGATCTCGGCGAGCCCGGCGCGGGCGATGGTGCGCGCCGAGCCGAAATGGTGCAGCAACGCCTGCTTGCGCCGTGCGCCGATGCCGACGATCTCGTCGAGCGGCGATTGGCCGATCGCCTTGGTGCGTCGGGCGCGATGCGTGCCGATGGCAAAGCGGTGCGCCTCGTCGCGCAACCGTTGCAGGAAATAGAGCACGGGATCGCGCGGCTCCAAGGAAAACGCTGCCCGGCCGGGGATAAAAAAGCGTTCGCGGCCGGCATTGCGGTCGGGCCCCTTGGCGATGCCGACCAGCGCGACATCGCTGATGCCGAGCTCGTCGAGCACCCCCTGCGCGGTGCCTAATTGGCCGAGACCACCATCGATCAGCACCAGATCGGGCCAGGCGCTGCCCGTCCGCTCGGGGTCCTCCTTTATCGCCCGGGCGAACCGCCGGTGCAGCACTTCGCGCATCATCGCATAGTCATCGCCGCCGAACCCGCCGGGTTCCACGCCTGCGACGCTTTCAGCCGGCGCGACGCGCTCACCGCGGATGGTGAACTTGCGGTACTGGTTCTTCATCAGCCCTTCGGGTCCTGCGACAATCATCCCGCCGACCGCGTTCGACCCTTGGATGTGGCTGTTGTCGTAAACCTCGATCCGATTGAGCGGACCCGCCAGCCCGAGCGCCGTGGCGACACCGTCGAGCAGCTGGCGCTGCGTGCTGCTCTCGGCGAGGCGCCGGCCGAGCGCCTCGCGCGCAGTCGCCTCGATGCGTTCAATGAGCTTTTTCTTGTCGCCGCGCTTCGGCACGACGAGCGTCACTTTATGGCCGCCCAGCGACAGCGCCTCGGTGACCAAGTCTTGCTCGACCAACCGATGGCTCAGCAACACGTAAGGCGGCTTCAGCCGGTTGTCGTAGAACTGGCCGACAAAGCTCGTCAGCACCTCCTCGACCCCGAGCTGGCGGTCATGACTCGGGAAATAGGCGCGATTGCCCCAATTCTGTCCGCCGCGGAAGAAGAACACCTGCACGCAGGTGTGTCCGCCGGCCTGGTACGCGGCGATCACATCGGCATCGTCGATGCCTTGCACGTAAATGTCTTGGTGGCCCTGCACCATCGACAGCGCGCGGATGCGGTCGCGCAGCATCGCCGCCGCCTCGAAGTCGAGCGCGGCGGAAGCGGCTTCCATCTCGACCGCGAGCCGCCCTTGCACATCGGCGCTGCGGCCGGACAGAAAGCCTTTCGCCTCCTCGATCAGCGCCGCGTAATCCTCGGGCGAGATCCTCCCGACGCAGGGCGCGCTGCAGCGCTTGATCTGGAACAAGAGGCACGGGCGGGTGCGGTTGGCGAAGACGCTGTCGCTGCACGAGCGCAGCAGAAACGCCTTCTGCAAGGTGATCAGCGTGCGATTGACCGCGCCGGCCGAAGCGAAGGGGCCAAAGAACGCGCCATGTTTGTCGCGCGCGCCGCGATGCTTGGTAAGCTGCGGGAATTCATGGTCGGCGGTGATGTGGATCAACGGGAACGACTTGTCGTCGCGCAGCAGCACATTAAAGCGCGGCAGCAACCGCTTGATCATGTTGCATTCGAGCAGCAGCGCCTCGGCCTCGGTCGCCGTGACGACGATCTCGAGCGCCGTTGTCTCCGCCACCATCCGCCGCAGCCGGTTCGAGAGACCGGCGACGTGCGTGTAGTTCTGCACCCGGGTTTTTAGGTTGCGCGCCTTGCCGACATAGACCGCATCACCCTTGCGGTCGAGCATGCGGTAGACGCCCGGCCCGGCGGGCGCGTTGCGCAACGCCGCGCGCAAAACCGCGACGCCGTTGGCGATACCGCCAGCCGGCACCGGGCCGGACGCCGGCTGGGCCGACGCGATGTCGAGCCCATCCGGGCCCCGCCGCGGGTCAAACGATTCGGGCTCGGACTGACGTTGCCGCCGCGGCGCTCGCTTGGCCGGGTCGACCGGCTTCGCGGAGGTCGCATTCTCGGGTTGTTGCACGCTCGTGGGCATATCCACCGAATCTGGGGATAACTCTGTCGAAAAACCCGGTTCGCTGCCACCCAAGGGCAATGAAACCGAATGTTTCAAAGGCTTGCCTAAAAAAAAGGCAAAAAGTCAAATCATTGAATCTTCGAAATGTTTCCCGTTTGAATTATGAACAGCCTGTCACAATTGGTCTTAAACCGTGGAATCGCAAGGGTGTCACACGTAGGTAACATGCGCTGTGAACAACTTTAGCATCAGCGCCCAGAGTCGAGGCGAATCCGGGGCTTAGCTGAGGCATATTGTCACCCGCCTTATTCGAGTAGTTTAGCGTCTCCTATTCTACCACGTGAGTGTCGCGCGGCTGTGCCCAGCCGAGATGCTGGCCACCGTCGAGGGCGATCATCTGCCCGGTCATCGCCGGCGCCGCTAGCAGGAAACGCAATGCCACGGCAATCTCCTCTGGGCCGGTGCCACGCCTCAGCGGCATCGTTTCGCACTGGCGGAGGAACTGCTCGTGGCTCTGCCGCGGGCTCGGCAGAGTGGGACCGGGACCGATGCCGTTGACCCGGATGCGCGGCGCGAGCGCCAGCGCCATTGTCTGGGTCAACGTCCATAACCCAGCTTTGCTAAGGGTATAGGAGACGAAATATGGAGTCAGATTCCAGACTCGCTCGTCCAACAGATTGACGATCAGCCCGCCGGCCTGTTCGGGCAGATGGCGGGCGAATTCCTGAATCAGCACAAACGGCGCCCGCAGATTGACCGCGAGATGGCGGTCCCAGCTTTCGCGGCTCGCGGTCGCGACCGTGTCGCCCTCGAACACGGAGGCGTTATTCACCAGCACCCCCACTGGCCCGAGCTCGGCGGCGACGCGCGGCAGCAGCGATACGACGGCGCCTTCATCGGCCAGGTCGGCGGCGATCGCGACCGCCTTGCCGCTCTTGTCGTGGATTGCGGCCACGAGTTTTTCGGCGGCCTTTCCAGACGCATTGTAATGCACCGCCACCGCGAAACCGGCCTCGGCCAGGGCCAGCGCGCAAGCGCGGCCGATGCGCTGGCCCGCACCGGTGACGAGCGCTGCCTTCGGTATCTCCGGCGTCGGTAACGCGCCGCTTGGCGTCTCGTCAGAACCGGCGGGCACGGCGGTCCTTTTTCGCCCGCATCTTGGCGCGCATCACGTCGCGTGCCGAGACACCGGCGCGCCCGGCGATCGACCGCCCGCGCGCGCCCTCGGTGCGCCCAATTCCCGCCGGTGCGGTGCTCGCCGCGAGGCCGAGTTCGGCCTGCTCCAGCCGCTTGATCTCGTCGCGCAGGCGCGCGGCCTCCTCGAATTCGAGATCGGCCGCCGCGGCGCGCATCCGCTTTTCGAGGTCGGCGATGACCGATTTCAGGTCCTTGCCCTGGTAATGCGCGGCGTCGCTTTCGCCGAGCCCCACGGTGACGTGATCGCGCTCATAAGCGCTGTCGAGGATGTCGGCGATGCCGCGGCGGATGCTTTCCGGGGTGATGCCGTGCGCGGCGTTGTATTCCTGCTGCTTCTCGCGCCGCCGGCTGGTCTCGGCGAGCGCTGCCTTGAGGCTGTCGGTCATGTGATCGGCATAGAGGATCGCGCGACCCTCGACGTGGCGTGCGGCCCGGCCGATCGTCTGGATCAGCGAGGTGCGTGAGCGCAGATAGCCTTCCTTGTCGGCGTCGAGGATCGCGACCAGCGCGCATTCAGGAATATCAAGCCCTTCGCGCAACAAGTTGATGCCGATCAGGATGTCGAACACGCCAAGCCGCAGATCGCGAATGATCTCGATGCGCTCGATTGTATCGACGTCGGAATGCAGGTAGCGGACGCGCAGCCCGGCTTCATGCAAATATTCGGTCAGCGCCTCGGCCATACGCTTGGTCAGGGTGGTGACCAGCGCGCGCTGCCCCTTGGCGGCGATCTCGCGGCACTCGGCCATCAGATCGTCGACCTGGTTCTCGATCGGGCGGATGATGCAAGGCGGGTCGATGAGACCCGTGGGCCGCACGATCTGCTCGACGAAGACGCCGCCGACCCGCTCCATCTCCCAGCGCCCCGGGGTCGCGGAGACAAAGATTGTCTGGCCGCGATAGGCGTCCCACTCCTCGAATTTGAGCGGCCGGTTGTCGGTGCACGACGGCAGCCGGAAACCGTACTCGGCGAGCGTCGTCTTGCGCGTCCAGTCGCCGCCGAACATGCCGCCGAGTTGCGGCACCGTGACATGGCACTCGTCGACGATCACCAGTGCGTCGCGCGACATGTATTCGAAAAAGGTCGGCGGTGGCTCGCCGGGCTTGCGGCCGGTGAGATAGCGCGAATAGTTCTCGATCCCGGCGCAGCTGCCGGTCGCCTCGATCATCTCCACATCGAAGGTGGTGCGTTGCTCGAGCCGCTGCGCTTCGAGCAGCCTTCCGGCCTTGAACAGCTCGTCGAGCCGGATCTTCAAATCGCGTTTGATCTGCTCGATCGCCTGGAGCAGCGTCGGGCGCGGCGTCACGTAGTGGCTGTTGGCGTACACCTTGATCGATTGCAGCGGGGTGATCTTCTCGCCGGTCAACGGGTCGATTTCGTGGATGCCCTCGACCTCGTCGCCGAACATCGAGACGCGCCACGCGCGGTCCTCGTAATGCGCCGGGAAGATCTCGATCGTGTCGCCGCGCACGCGGAACGTGCCGCGCACGAAATTCGTGTCGTTGCGCCGATATTGCATCTCGACGAAATGGGCGAGCAGCCGGTTGCGGTTGATCTTCTCGCCGGTGGTTACCGTCTCAGTCATCTGCGAATAGGTTTCGACCGAGCCGATGCCGTAGATGCATGACACCGAAGCGACGACGACCACGTCCCGACGCTCGAGAATCGCTCGCGTCGCCGAGTGGCGCATCCGGTCGATTTGCTCGTTGAGCGAGCTCTCCTTCTCGACATAGGTATCGGAGCGCGGGACGTAGGCTTCTGGCTGGTAGTAGTCGTAATACGAGACGAAATACTCGACCGCGTTCTCCGGGAAGAAGCTCTTCATCTCGCCGTAGAGCTGCGCCGCCAAGGTCTTGTTCGGCGCCAGCACGATCGCCGGACGCTGCAGCCGCTGGATGACATGCGCCATCGTAAAGGTCTTGCCCGAGCCGGTGACGCCGAGCAGCACCTGGTCCTTCTCGCCGCGCGCCAGGCCCTCGCACAATTCGTCGATCGCCTGCGGCTGGTCGCCGGCGGGCTCGAACTCGGAGGATATCCGAAACGGCTTGCCGATATCGCCCGTCGGGCGCTCGGCGATGAAAAGCGGCTGGAGCATTAGTTAAAGATAAGACCGCCATCGTCGAGGCGCCAGCAGTGATCTCGCTTCCCGTCCGGATGCCAGCCGCTATCCGGTGACCATCACCTTTCTCAAGCGATCCATCAATTTGACAGAAATTGCCTTCTCGCCGATTCCGCAGATAGAGCCGAGCGCAAATGCAAGGAAGGCGTCCTTGGTGAAGCCCGATAAGGCTATACCGCCAACCGAAGTCGAAAGCAGGCCGACCTGAAGAAGCACCCCGAGCACGATCGCCAAAATACCGACGAAAAGAATGCGAACGAACGGCTCAAATCGATTGTCGAGGTAGTCGAGGATGCTATCGAACGAAATCGCATTGCGCTTCACCGCGACCGAGAGCCAAACGCCGGACATCGCTCCGACGATCATCCAGCCGTAGCCTGTCAACGACGGCGCCACAACAGGCGCAACGTAGGCCGCAACAAGACCGACGGCGACGCCCGCCAGACACCACCCCGCAAAACAGCAGAGATTCCGGTAGACGGTAGGCCGGCCCACGCGCCGCGTGATATCCGTGCGAATTTGATCGAGCGCGTCTTCGGCCAATCCCGGATTGACGTTCACCGCGCAACAGCCGCCGGTCGCAGCCTGACGGAGGCGGTTGACGAACTCCTGGAACGTTGGCTCATCGTTGGCAAAGCGGTTACATCGCTTCAGCAGAACGAGAATGTTTCGTATCTCGTAAACCTCTAGGCTTACTTTGCGTTGATCGCGCGGAATGGCGGTCGCGAGGTTGTCAGCAGGCCGCAGATCGAAATTTTCGTTATCGCCGGTAAGCTGAAACGCGCCTCTTGGCATGGTTCTACCTCGCGCCTAGCCGCAGCGCCGCAAGACGACTTCGATGCAAGCGGCGAACGCGGTGAAGGCCGCCAGCGAGTCCGCACCGCTGTTGTCGGCCTCCTCGCGCGTCACGATCGCTCCCCCAGATTCCTCGATGGCCCGGACGATCATCAGATTATCGATAAGCTGGAAATTTTCGACGAGATGCCCCTGCGCGTCTGTCAGTAAATGTGTGGGAGCGCCAGGGCCGGCGACACGATCTCGGTAGAGAACGACCGTATTGCTATAGCCGAAGAGCGGCTTGCCGCGTTGGAACAGCACGCCGAGCTCGAAGACCGTACCGGGATCGGCACTCGGGCCGCGAAAGGGCGACAGGTTGAACAGACCGATTTCGGCCTGGTCGAGCAAGGCGCGATTCGCTGCAAAAATTGCGCGGGCGTCGGTTTCGATTTCGGGACTCTGGTCGAGAGGAAACAAACCCTCCAAATCAAAAGCCGCGCAAATCTCCTGTTTGCGCCGACCGATCTCGCGACCGTTCTTGAGAAATACGTCGGGGCCGGCGAGGTATATTTTCTTCATCGCTACCTGTCGCGGCATCGGGCAACGCTGGTGCGCGCGACCAAGGGTAGCGGCGACGCCCCGGCTGCGCCAGCGAATGATCGCCGTCAAGGCCGTGCGCGATCCCTCCGATGAGCCCTTGGCGCCGCCGCATCTTCACACCCGCGCCCCTCCGTATTAAGGTCGGACAGTAATTCCGGGCCTTTCTTGCCGACCGCCTCGCGCGGGTCAAAGCCTCACCCACGATGGCCATCACCGCGCTCGCCTATAGTTGGCTAGCCGTCCTTGCGGCAGGCGTGGTCGACGCCCTGATCGGGCCTAAAAGGTTCCCGCTCATGCCCATACCGGTCAATGCAGCCCCAGCGTCCACCCACATACCAGGAATGTTCGCCGTCCGAGGCCAGCTTGCAGTCGACGCAGACAGCCGCCCAGCCCTCCTCAAAGGGTAAGGCTCCGTCGTATCGAGCGGGAATAACCAACGCCAAATTGCGGTTGATGAAGCCGATTTTGCTGTCGACCGGAGATCTCGCGAGGCCGTCGGCGAAGGGGTCGGCCCCGTTGTCCATCGCCATAACGGGAGCCAATCGGCCATCGCGCCGCACGTAATACCATCCGCCGACGTAGACGCTCGCGAGGCCGTACCGGTCAAAGTCCAGCGCCAGGAGATGCTGACGCTTCAGGTGGAGGTGTCTGGCGGCGTCCGGCCATGCGCAATGCTCGAACTGAAGGACATCGCCCTTGGCTTTCACCCAGTAGGTGCAACTGAGATCGGCGTCGGCCGCCAAGCTCGTCTCAGACCATGCGATCCCGGCAAACATGACCGAGAGCGCGAACGCGCAGCCCAGCGCCAGTCTATTGAAGGTCAGGACGGTTACATCCATTCGCGCCTCGATCGTAGCAGACAATCGCCAGTTCCGCAGAGGGTCGAAAGCTGAGATTTGCATGCGATCGCAGGTCGGGGACTGTCGCTGAGGGCTGGGCGCGGCGGCGTCTAGGTTGGCTTGTCGCCGTGTTCCAGACCACGCCATCTTCACACCGCTCGCCTGTCGCATTACCATCGGTCGGTAATTCCCGGGAAAGCAAAACCATGGCCTTTCTTGCCGACCGCCTCGCGCGGGTCAAAGCCTCGCCCACGATGGCCATCACCGCGCTCGCCACCGAATTGAAGGCGGCGGGCCGCGACATCATCAGCCTGTCGGTCGGCGAGCCCGATTTCGACACGCCCGAGAACATCAAGGAGGCGGCGATCGCCGCGATTCGCCGCGGCGACACCAAGTACACCGTGTTCGACGGCCGGATGGAGCTGAAGCAGGCGGTCGCGGCCAAGTTCAAGCGCGAGAATGGGCTCGACTACGAGCCCGGCCAGGTCTCGGTGTCGAGCGGCGGCAAGCAGGTGCTCTACAACGCGATGGTCGCGACCCTCTCCCCCGGCGACGAGGTGGTGATCCCGGCGCCCTATTGGGTCTCCTATCCCGAGATGGTGCTGCTCGCCGACGGCAATCCGGTGCCGGTCGCCTGCCCGCAAAATTACGGGTTCAAGATGCGGCCCGAGGACCTCGACGCGGCGATCACGCCGAAGACCAAATGGCTGATTCTCAACTCGCCGTCGAACCCTAGCGGAGCGGCCTATACCGAGGCCGATCTGCGCGCCGTCGCCGATGTGCTGCTCAAGCACCCGCATGTCTGGGTGATGACCGACGACATGTACGAGCACCTCGTCTACGACGATTTCGACTACAAGACGATCGCCCAGGTCGAGCCGCGCCTCTACGACCGCACGCTCACGGTCAACGGCGTCTCCAAGGCCTATTGCATGACGGGTTGGCGCATCGGCTACGGCGCCGGACCGAAGCAGCTGATCAGGGCGATGGGTGCGATCCAGTCGAACTCCACCGCGAACCCGTGCTCGATCAGCCAGGCCGCGGCGATCGAGGCCTTGAACGGGCCGCAGGACTTCATCGCGCCCAACGCGGCGGTGTTCAAGCAGCGCCGCGATCTCGTCGTCGACGCCCTCAACAAAATCCCCGGGATGCATTGCCCGCGGCCGGAAGGCGCGTTCTACGTCTACCCGTCCGTCGCTGGGCTCATCGGCAAGAAAACGCCGCAGGGCGAGACGATCCGCAACGACGAGGCTTTCGCCAAATACCTGCTCGCTGCCGAAGGGGTCGCGGTCGTGCATGGCGAGGCGTTCGGGCTCGCCCCGCACATCCGCATCTCCTACGCGACCTCGAACGCCATCCTCGAGGAAGCCTGCCGCCGCATCGAGCGCGCCTGCCTCGCGCTGCAATAGGCCGAAAGCCGGCGGCGGCCAGATTCCGTTTGCCTTCGGCAAGGCCTCTCGTCACGATCCCGTCACAACGCGGGGCCGCCGCGGCGGTCGCTGAGGGATGGAATGGAGACGCCTATGGCTGATGTGGGCCATCGCTGTGTGGTTCTGGTAGGCCCCTATCTCTCGGGCAAGACCTCGCTCATGGAAGCGATGCTGCATTCGAGCGGCACCACCGCCCGGCGCGGCACCATTCGCGACGGCACCACGGTCGGCGACCACGCCGCCGAGGCGCGAGCGCGGCAGATGTCGACCGAGATGAACGCCGCCGAGGCGACTTTTCTGGGCGACAAGTGGACGATCCTCGATTGCCCCGGCTCGGTCGAGCTGGCCTATGACGCGCAGCAGGCGATGCTGGCCGCCGACATGGCGGTGGTGGTCTGCGAGCCGGAGGCCGAGCGGGCGGTGACGGTGAGCGCGCTGCTGCGCTTCCTCGACCGCAACAACATCCCGCACATGATCTTCATCAACAAGCTCGACACCGCTGGCGCTCGGGTGCGCGACGTGCTGGCGGCGCTGCAATCCTATTCCGAGCGGCCGCTGGTCTTGCGGCAGATCCCGCTGCGCGACGGCGATTCCGGGCCCACCGGCTATGTCGATCTGATCAGCGAACGGGCATACAAATATCAGCCCGGCACGGCGTCCGATCTGATCCAGCTTCCCGCCGGCTTCTGGGATGAGCAGGGCCAGACCCGCACCGCGCTCGTCGAGAAATTGGCCGATTTCGATGATGCGCTCCTGGAAAAGCTGCTCGAGGACGTGCAGCCCTCGAAGGAAGAAATCTACGAGCACCTGAAGAAGGAGGTCGGCGCGGCGCAGATCGTGCCGGTGCTAGTCGGCTCCGGGTTGCAGGACTACGGCGTGCGTCGGCTATGGAAGTCGCTGCGCCACGACACGCCGGGGCCGGCCGCCGCGATGGCGCGGCTTGGCATCGCCGCTTCCGGCGAGCCGATGGCGCAGGTCATCAAGACCTACCATCTGCCGCATACCGGCAAGCTGTCGCTGGTGCGGGTCTGGCGCGGTCCGATCGCCGAAGGCGCCGTGCTCAACGGCTCGCGCGTCGCCGGGGTGGTGCGCGTCACCGGGGCGACGCACGAGAAGGCGGCTTCGGCCGGGGCCGGCGACGTCGTCGGCTTCACCCGCATGGAGGAGATCGCTACCGGTACGGTCCTGACCCCGTCGGGCAAGGGCGAGACATTGCCGCAGCCCGACAAGCCGCAGCCGGTGTTTGGCCTTGCGGTCCATGCCGAGAAGCGCGGCGACGACGTCAAGCTGTCTGGAGCCATCGCTAAGCTGATCGACGAGGACCCTGCGCTCGAGCTCGAGCAGAACCAGGAAACCCGCGAGATGGTGCTCTGGGGTCAGGGCGATGTGCATATCCAGATCGCCATCGACCGATTGCGCAACCGTCACAACCTCGCCGTCGTCGGCCACCCGGCGGTGGTCCCGTATCGCGAAACCATCCGCCGCGGCATGCAGCAGCATTCGCGTTTCAAGCGGCAATCGGGCGGCCACGGGCAGTTCGCCGACATCACCGTCGACGTCAAGCCGTTGCCGCGCGGTTCCGGCTTTGTGTTTAAGGACAGCGTCGTCGGCGGCGCCATCCCGCGCAACTACATCCCGGCGGTCGAGGAGGGGATCGAGGAGGCGCTCAAGACCGGCCCCTTGGGCTTCCCGGTCGTCGACCTCACCGCTAACCTGCTCACCGGCCAGTTCCACGCGGTCGACAGCTCGGACATGGCGTTCAAGACCGCCGGGCGCCAGGCGATCCAGGAATCACTGGCGAAATGCGAGCCGTTCCTGCTCGAGCCGATCGACTCGGTCGAGATTTCGGTGCCCAACGCCTTCACCGCCCGGGTGCAGCGGCTGGTGTCGGGCCGGCGCGGTCAGATCCTCGGCTTCGACGGCAAGGAGGATTGGCCCAATTGGGACGTCGTCCGCGCCCACCTGCCGCAAAGCGAGCTGCACGACCTCATCGTCGAGCTGCGCTCGCTGACCCTCGGGGTCGGTAGCTTCTCGCACAAATTCGATCATATGCAGGAGCTGACCGGGAAGCCGGCGGAGAAGGTCATCGCCTCGCGGGCGTCAGAGGCGGCGCAGTAACTTTCGCGGAACGTCGTTCACCGCCGCCTCGCGAAAGAGTGAGTTGGCGCGCATCCTCGCCGCGCCCAAATCGTTTGCCTGAGTAATAGCGGGGCAGGGCGATGCTGATACGGCACAAAAAGGGCTGGGAACTTCCCGAGAGCGCGGCGACCGACGAGACGGTGTTCCACGACCGGCGCCGGCTGATCCAGGGGCTTGCCGCCGGGCCGATCCTCGCTTCGGGACTGTTGCGTGCGGGCACGGCCCTCGCTGACGACTATCCATCCGCCTCGCTTTATCCGGCGAAGCGCAACCCTCGCTACACGCTCGACCGGCCGCTGACCGACGCCAAGTATCCAACCACCTACAACAATTTCTACGAGTTCGGCACCGACAAGGACATCGTCAAGGCGGCGCAGGCGCTGCCGGTCAGGCCGTGGACGATCAAGATCGACGGCATGGTTGACAAGCCGATGACAATCGGCATCGACGATCTCTTGAAAAAAATGCCGCTCGAGGAGCGGCTTTACCGCCATCGCTGCGTCGAGGCGTGGTCGTTCACGGTGCCGTGGACCGGTTTTCCGCTCGCCGCGCTGGTCGATATGGCGAAGCCGCAAAGCTCGGCCAAATACGTGAAGATGGTCACCTTCATGGACCCAAAGGTGGCGCCCGAGCAGAACAAGTTCTTCTACCCCTGGCCCTATACCGAAGGCTTGACCATGGCCGAGGCGACCAACGACCTCGCCTTCATGGTCACCGGCATGTACGGCAAGCCGCTACCGAAGCAGGACGGCGCCCCGCTGCGCCTGGCGACGCCGTGGAAATACGGGTTCAAGTCGGTCAAATCGATCACCCATTTCGAGTTCACCGACAAGCGCCCGGTGTCGTATTGGGAATCGCTGCAATCGAGCGAATACGGGTTCTGGGCCAATGTGAACCCGGAGGTGCCGCACCCGCGCTGGAGCCAAGCGACCGAGCGCGTGCTTGGCACCGACCAGCGCGTGCCGACCTTGCTCTACAACGGCTACGGCGAGTTCGTCGCCTCACTGTATGACGGGCTGAAGGGCGAGAAGCTGTTCATGTGACAACTGGCCCTTTGCCAGCTGTCATCCCGGCGCAGGCCGGGATCCATGGCTCAACTTGATTGGCATCTGAAAGACGGAGCGCAACCTCCGCCGATCGTCGCCTACCGCAAATACTTCTTCTCCGCTGCCTTCATCGCCGGCACGCGCTGCAACTCAAAAATCTCCTCGACCGAGGCGATTTGCTTGTCCACCCGGTGAATGCCGCCGTCGCGGCGGATTTGCGCGAAGACCTGGCGCATCGCGCCCGCCGCGGCGCGGATCGCGTGATTGGCATAGATCACGATCCTGATCTTGCCCAGCGCTCGCACCTTTGCCTCGGTCAAATCGGGATAAGCGGTCGGCACGATGGTGAGCGGGATCGGCCCATTCCACCGCTCGGTAAAGGCGACGATCTCGTCTGGTGTTTTCCGCTTGGAATGGACCAGTAAGAGATCGGCGCCAGCCTCGGCATAGGCCATGCCACGCTTCAGCGCCTCGTCGAGGCCAAGATCGGCGATCAGCGCCTCGGTGCGGGCGATGACGATCAGCTCACTCGCCTTGCCGGCCTCGCGCGCGGCCTCGATCTTGCCCTGGAACTCCTCGATCCGCACCAGCTCTTGCCGCCCACCGGCGAGGAGGCTGGTGTCCTTGGGGAACAGCTTGTCCTCCATCACCACCGCGGCGGCGCCTGCCTCGGCATAAGCGCGAACAACGTGCAACACGTTGATCGCGTTGCCGTAGCCGGTGTCGATGTCGGCGACCATCGGGATCGTCGTCTGCTCGACGATTGCCCGGGTCATGTCGAGATGCTGGGTGAACGACAACAGGCTCGCATCGGGCACGCCATAGGCCGCCGACAGCTCGAACCCGCTGGCCCAGATGCCGTCGAATCCCGCCTCCTCGGCGAGCCGCGCCGATAGCGGGTTGTGCGCCGACATCAGGGTGATGAGGTCACCCGAAGCCAGCTTATCTTTCAATACGTTGGCCATCGTTTCTTGCGCCTCCGCTTAAACCGGCACGGCCATCCGCATGATATGCGCGGCGTCGCCCATGCTCTCGATGTCGCGGATCGCCGCGATCAGCGCCGGCACATCGACAAACGGCGCGGCAAACGCGGCGCACTCATTGACCTTGGCGTCGAGTTCGATATCGCTCATCGGCCGGCCCGGCGTCCCGCGCCCGTCGCGCACATGCTCCGTCAGGCTCGATCCGTCCGCCAGCCGAACTTCGACCACCGCCGCCTCGACCGGGATCGAGGGATCGTCCTCGGCCGTCACCCTGTCGCGCAGCGCTTGCACCGCCGGGTCGGCCACCGCGGCGTCGGTGAATTGCGCGATGCCGGCGGCGCCCTTCAGTAGCGCCACCGCGACGCTGTGCTGCAGGCTGACCTTGGCCGAGCGGCCATCGGCGACCTCGGGCCGGTCGGTGCGCTCGCGCAGCAGCGGGTGGCCGCGCACCGCGACGGCGGCGATCTGATCCACCGGCACCGTGATGCGCTTGCGCAATGCGAGGCAGGCGTCGATCACCGGGAACAGCACCACGCCGCACGGATACGGCTTGTAGGCGTTCGCCAAAATCTCCCACTCGGCGCCCAGCCCGCTGGTGATCTTGCCGAGATCGACCGTATCGCTGGCGACGACGGCGAACCCGTATTTGCCCTCGATCGCGCTCTCGGCGGCGGTGAACCCGGCTTCGGCGAAGAGCGCCCCGGTGAGCCCGTTCCGCGCAGCATTCCCGACCCCAATGCTCTTCGACATGCTGCCGAGGCTTTCGACCAGCCCCGCGGATTGGGTCGCGGCGTGGCCCAGCGCCCAGTTCATCCGCACGGGATCGAGCTCCATCAGCTTCCCCGCCGCCGCGGCGGTGCCAAAGATGCCGCAGGTCGCCGTGATATGCGCGCCGCGCCGGTAATGGTGCGGCATCAGCGCGTTGCCGACCCGGCAGGACGCCTCGACCCCGAGGATGAAGGCATGCAGCAGCTCGACCCCGCTGGCGCCGCGCGCTTCGGCCAGCGCAAAAAGCCCGGGCGCCACCGGCGCCGCCGGGTGCATCACCGTCGGCAGATGCGTGTCGTCGTATTCGAGGACATTGGCGCTCGCCGCGTTGAGAAACGCGGCGTTGAGCACGTCGCAGCGCTCGCTGCGGCCGATGATCCCGGCTTGCTCTGGGCCGAATGACGGGCTCAGCACGTGGATCGCCAGCCCGATCGCCTCGTCGCCGCAGCCGCCGAGTGCGCAACCGACGTAGTTCAGCAGCCCACGAATGCCTTCGCGTCGCGCCGTCGCCGGGATATCGCGCCATTGCGAGCCGGCGACGAAGTCGGCCAACTCCCGTGTCACGCCGGATTGCGCGGTCATCGCCACCTCTCGCCGAGCCCGGCTCACTATAACCACCAGCGCCAAAGGCGTATTGTGCCAAAGGGTATTGGGGTCGGGTGACCATGCGCATGACAACGATGCTCTGGGGCCTCGCCGCCGCAGTGCTTGCGCTCTGGGCTCCTCCGGCCGGGGCGCAGCAGGTAGCGCCGCCCGCGCCGTCACCCAATCATCCGCTGATCCTCGACCTCTCGCCGCCCGCCGATAGCGGCAAGCCCCGCTATTTTGCCCCGCACGACCTGCCGCCGTCGCCCGGCTGCGCAACGGTGCTCAACTGCCGCCTCAAGGTGATCGGCGCGCTGCAGCATAACGGCGCCGTCGAGCTCAACGGCGCCCTCTTCAAATGGTAAGAAAACCCGCGTCCGAGGGGCTGAACGTGTTGACAAGATGGGGCGAAAACCCTAAATGCGCGCTGCTCTGCCGCGAGCGGCCGAGCATGATCGCCTTGATCGGGACTTTGATGGCCCGGCCAAGGCGATCCTGCTATGGTCGACCGCTGGTTTTCGGATGCCGCCAGCGTGAACCGGCGATGGCGGCGTTCGCTGACGGGGTTGCGATCGCGGAGGGGTGGCCGAGTGGTTAAAGGCGGCAGACTGTAAATCTGTTGACGTACGTCTACGTAGGTTCGAATCCTACCCCCTCCACCACCACCTTTTGGTTGCGGACCGGGACCAGGGGGTCGCCCCGCGGGATTGCGTTTTGGCCGGCGGTGCCGATATGGGATCGCGGACCGGCGGGACGGTGCAGAGATTGGCGGGTGTAGCTCAGTGGTAGAGCACCAGCCTTCCAAGCTGGCTATGTGGGTTCGATTCCCATCACCCGCTCCAGGGTTGGGGCAAAGAAGAAGTTCCTCTTTTTGATAGGAAGCCGCAACGATGGGTAAGGCGCGATTTGAGCGGAACAAGCCGCACTGCAACATCGGGACGATTGGTCATGTTGACCATGGCAAGACGACGCTGACGGCGGCGATCACG
>JGI12269J14319_10000367_pt1 | contig 42656 bp, 37 predicted proteins | sample PeaSoiSIISIP2007_FD_14319 | JGI IMG/M metagenome (IMG submission 14319)
GGCCAAGGCGGGCTACGCGGTAACGGCCTCGACCGGCCGGCCCGAGACGCACGAATACTTGCGCGGCCTGGGCGCGAGCCAGTTCGTGGATCGGGCAAGCCTGCAACAAAAGGGCGGGCCGCTGCAAAAGGAGCGCTGGGCCTGCGCGGTGGATGCCGTCGGCAGCAGTACGCTGGCCAACGTGCTGGCGCAGACCCGTTATGGCGGGGCGGTGGCGGCCTGCGGCCTGGCCGGCGGCATGGAACTCAACGCCACGGTATTGCCGCACATCCTGCGCGCCGTGGCCTTGCTGGGCGTCGATTCCGTGATGGCGCCGATGGCCAAGCGCGAGCGTGCGTGGCAGCGCCTCGCGCGCGATCTCGATGCGGCGAAGCTGGCGCAGATGAGCACGGTCGAGCCGATGTCAAGAATCGCCGAGCTGGCCGAGGCCATCCTGGCGGGCAGGACGCGCGGGCGCGTGGTCATCGATGTGACGCGCTGAGGGCGTGAGAGCGCCGGATGCTTGCAGCGGCTCCTTGGCTTGCTCGGCGCCCCTATCCAGGCACCGACAGCGGCAGGGCCGGGGTCTTGACGCGTACTACCTTAATCTGGGTGTCGGCTGCCGCCTTCCAGGGCTTCGCACCCTCGGGCACGAGCAGAAGGATGCTCGTGTGCCCGGCTTTTTGCCGTGGCTCGAACGTTACGGTGTCGCCAACCTTGACCTTCACGAACATCGGATTGTCTGGTCCGTTGGTCAGCATCTTGACCGTGACATCGGACGCCATGGCAGCGGGCGGCAATCCAATCAGCAAACACGCCAACACGGCTCTTCGTATCGTCATGGCAAGCCTCGGGTTGTTTCGACACTATGCCGACGGCCGCCGGGTTTAGCGCCCATGCGCGNCGTTAGGTTATTCGAACCGGTAGGCCTTCGCGCGAGTGCCGTCACCGNGGGTNCGATTCAAGACTGCGCCAAGGAAAAGACTTCGAGTGTGCCCTCGATGGTCTCGCTGCCGACGGTCAGGTAGAGTTGCCCGCCGCTGACCGAGAGCGCGATCTTCATGCGCCGGTGCAGGCGTCGCGTCCATTCGCCAATCAGGTTGCGGTCCACGGCGACCAGGTGCAGTGCCTGAGCGCGGTGGATGCGCTCGCCTGCGAGGGCCTTGCGCAGTTGCTCCGGCGGCTTGTGCGTATAGATCGCTACCCGTGGCGCGGCTTTGCTGGCGCGGTGCACGCGCGCGGCATCGGGAACGCCGACGTCGATCCAGGATCGATACGCGCCCGTAGCATCGCGCACATAGATGGTCGGTTCATCCGGGGTCGACAGTCCGCTGGAAAAGCCGATACCCTCGGTGGTCTCCAGGCAGTAGGCCAGGACGCGGGTCAGGAGGTAGTCCTCCGCCTCCGACGGGTGGCGCGCAACGCGCAGCGCCAAGGACTCGTAGACGCCACGGTCGGCATCGGCGAGCGCGATTTCAAAGGTATGGATGGTCGCATTAAGTGCCATGCCCGCATCATGCCGGACTCGCCGCGGCGTTGCCCGAGCGGGGCATCGCCGTCACAATCGGCCTGATGCATAGGAACCGGGATATTCGTCCAAGACCATGAGCCAGAACCTGTCAGCCGAAAACCTGCATGCCCAGCTCCCCGACGGACAAGGGCTCGAAGATACCCGCGTGGAATCGTTCACGCGCGTGGTTACCCCGGCGCAACTGCACGCCGAGATTCCCGCCACTGCCGCAATGCGCACCACGGTTGCCCAGAGCCGTGCCGCGCTGCGCGCGATCCTGCAGGGCAGCGACCGTCGCCGCTTCCTGGTGGTGGGCCCGTGCTCCGTGCACGATCCGGACGCGGCGCTCGAGTATGCGCAAGGCCTGGGCGTGCTGGCACAGGAAGTTGCCGACACCCTGTTGCTCGTGATGCGGGTCTATTTTGAAAAGCCGCGCACCACCGTGGGCTGGAAGGGCCTGATCAATGACCCGGGCTTAGATGGCTCGTTCGACGTCGAGCGCGGATTGCGCCTGGCGCGCGGACTGCTGGCGCAGATCAACGCGATGGGAGTGCCGGCGGGCACAGAGGCCTTGGACCCGGTGATCCCGCAGTACTTCTCTGACCTGATCTCCTGGTACGCAATCGGTGCGCGCACTACGGAATCACAGACCCATCGGGAAATGGCCAGCGGGCTCTCCGCCCCGGTGGGATTCAAGAACGGGACCGAAGGCGGGCTCGATGTCGCCATCAATGCCTGGCTGGCTGCGCTGGGCCCGCACGCGTTTCTGGGCATCGATGCCGCCGGTGAAGTCAGTGTGGTACGCACGCGCGGCAATCCAGATGGCCACGTCATCCTTCGGGGAGGTCGCCAACCGAACTACGACGGTGCCTCGCTGCGCGCGGCGGCCGATGCCCTGCGCGCCGTGTCCCTGCCGGCGCGTCTGGTGGTGGACTGCTCGCACGCCAATTCGGGCAGGGATCCATACCAGCAACCGCGCATCCTCGATCAGCTCGTACAGGCGATGGTCGCGGGCGCTAGCGCGGCGCGCCCGGCGCAGGCCAGTGATGACAGCGGTGCCGACAACCGGCTTGCCGGCGCCTCGCTGGTCGGGGCCATGCTCGAATCCAACTTGCTCGCCGGGTCGCAGAAAATCGTCCCCGGGGTCCGGCTGCAGCGCGGGATTTCCGTAACCGATGCCTGCATCGGCTGGGAGGAAACACGCGCCAGCATCCGGCGGGCGGCCGATCAACTGCGCCGCTTGTCGGCGTGATACTGGCCGGTGCCGCGGTAGATGAGGCCATCGCTCGCGAGCACCTGCCCGGGCTCGTAATCGGCTTTGTCCTGTACGCGCTCGTAAAGCGGGCCAAAGTCTATCCGCGCGAGTTCGAGCAGTTCGTCGAGATCACGGATGACGAAATAGGTCTCCTGAAAGTCATCGATGCGATAGCGCGTGCGCATCACCCGCTCGAGCGCGAACCGGATGCGATTGGGCGAAGGATCGTCCAGGCAAAAGACGCTTTCCTTAAAGGAGGAGGCGATTCCGGAACCATAGATGCGAACGCCGTCGGCCTGTTGCACCAGCCCGAATTCCACCGTGTACCAGTACACGCGTGAGAGCTTGGACAGCACGCCCAAGGCCTGCGCGCGGTGCCCGCCGACGCCGTAGGCTTGCATGTAGTCGGCCAGCGCGGGGTTCATCAACATTGGCACGTGGCCAAAGACATCGTGAAAGACGTCGGGCTCGGAGATATAGTCCAGCTGATCCGGCGTGCGCAGGAAGTTGCCGGCCGGAAATCGTCGGTGGGCCAGGTGGTCGAAGAACACCTCGTCCGGAACCAATCCCGGGACGGCGACGACCTGCCAGCCCGTGTGACGCAGGAGCACTTCGCTCAGGCGCCGAAAATCGGGAATCTGGTCGCCGCCGATCGGCAGCGCGCGCATGCCGCTGACGAAGGCCTCGCAGGCGCGTCCCGGCAGCAGCCGGCACTGGCGCTCGAACAGTAACTTCCACAGCGCATGCTCTGCCGCGGTGTAGCGCTCCCAACCCTGGTCGATCGTCCAGTCGGAGCGCTCGGGCGCTTGCAGCGCGCCGGCTGCCGCGCCGTGCTTTTCGGGCGTCGGCACCGTGAGCGGCACGCGTTGCTACCTGCCGCCGGGTACCAGGGCGAAGCGCTCGAACGCTTCGTCGGCGCAGGACGCAAGCTCGAAATCGCGTTCCGTGAGCCCGCCTGCATCGTGCGTGGTAAGGGATATGTTCACGCGGTTGTAGACATTGGCCCAATCGGGGTGGTGGTCGCGTTTTTCCGCTGCCAGCGCCACCTGCGTCATGAACGAGAAGGCCTGGTTGAAATTGGCAAAGAGGAATTCGCGCACGATCGCGCCGCGCTCGCTGTCATGGCGCCAATGCGGCACGCGGGCCAGCGCTTCCTTGACCTGGTTTGGACTGAGCTTCTTGCTCACTGAACGCTCCCGTCGTCTTGCGGGTCCCTAGGCCGGCGATATTACGCGCCTAGCGTGGACCCGATCGTCGGCCGAACGCACAATTGAGGTATGGTTATCGGCCATCGACACCGAGCGGCGTTGCACGGAAATGGGTGGCTTGCGCTGGGATATTTTCTGTCATGTCGTCGATAACTTCGGCGACATCGGCATCTGCTGGCGGCTCGCAACCCAGCTTGCGGCGCGCCAGCAATCGGTACGCCTTTGGGTCGATGAGCCCAGTGCGCTTGCCTGGATGGCGCCTGCCGGCTGCCCGGGCGTGCAAGTCCTTGCCGGTAGCGGCGCGGATGTCGCCTACGAGCCCGGTGACATCGTCATCGCGGCCTTCGGCTGTCCGCTGCCCCCGAACGTGCTTGCGGCGATGGTCCGCGCCGGCCAGCAGCGGGACCGCCGCGTTGGCTGGATCAACCTCGAGTATCTGAGCGCCGAGCCCTATGTTGCGCGCTCCCACGGCTTGGCCTCACCGGTGCCTGGCGGCGCAGCCGCCGGCGTGCACAAGTGGTTCTTCTTTCCGGGCTTTACCGCCGATACGGGCGGCTTGCTGCGCGAACCTGACTTGTTGCAGCGCCGGCTTCGCTTTGACCGCGCAGCCTGGTTTGCCAGCCAGGGTATCGCATGGGCCGGTGAGCCGGTGGTGAGCCTGTTTTGCTATGAGCCGCCGGTCCTCGATCAATGGCTCGCTGCCATGGCACAATCTCCGAGGCGCCTGCTGGTTACCGACGGGCGCGCTGCCTCGGCGCTGCGGGGCGCGCTCGCGGCGATGCCCGCATCGTGGAATCGGGACCAGGCGCTGAAGATCTCGTTTTTGCCGCTGCTGAGCCAGGTCGAATTTGATCATCTGCTCTGGGCGGCCGACGCGAATTTCGTGCGCGGGGAGGACTCGCTCGTGCGTGCGCTGTGGTCCGGGGCCGCCCTGGTCTGGCAGGCGTATGCGCAAAGCGATGCGGCCCACCACGCCAAGCTCGACGCGTTCCTGGACTGGCTGCACGCCCCTGCCTCCTTGCGCCGCTACCATCGGATCTGGAACGGGATCGAAATCGCTCCCCTGCCGGACATCGAGATGACGCAATGGCGCGCCGTTGTCGAGGCTGCGCGCGCCCGTCTACTGGCGCAGGAGGACCTGGTCAGCCGCTTGCTGGGGTTTGTGGCTGAAAAATTGGTAAAATAACCAGTTGACCGATTTTCCGCAGAGTTTTCCGCGCCCGCTCTGCAGACCCGCGGGACCGACCTGCGGGCAAGGCGCGAAACCGAATTTCCGAATTTTCCGATCGCCGCTTGCGCGGCCGCAGACTGACCATGAAAACCGCTCAAGAAATCCGTGCCGGCAATGTCGTGATGCACGGCAAAGACCCGATGATCGTGCTCCGATCCGAATACAGCCGCGGCGGCCGCAATGCCGCCACTGTGCGCCTGAAGCTGCGTGGCCTGCTCAGCAACACGGGTACCGAAGTTGTCTTCCGCGCCGATGACAAGGTGGAGCAAGTCAACCTGGACCACAAGGACTGCACGTACTCGTATTTCTCCGACCCCATGTACGTCTTCATGGATTCGGACTACAACCAGTACGAGGTGGAAGCAGTCAACATGGGCGACGCGCTCAATTACCTCGAGGATGGAATGCCCGTGGAGGTCGTCTTCTATGACGGCAAGGCGATTTCCGTGGAGGTGCCCACCTCCGTGGAACGCGAAATCGTCTGGACCGAACCGGCCGTCAAGGGCGATACCTCCGGCAAGGTGCTAAAGCCCGCCAAGATCGCCACCGGATTCGAAGTGCCGGTGCCGATTTTCGTCGCGCAGGGTGACCGCATCGAAATCGACACCCGTACGGGCGAGTACCGCCGGCGCGTCTAGACCGCAGGCCGGTTGGCGCTGCCGGACCCGAGCGCCTTGCCGATATTGCGCAAGTCGCTGCTGCGAAGTGGCGCTATTCAGCGGTTTCCCAGGCAGTAATGGCTGATAAGGTGCCTTGTTGAGGCGCGTATGGGCGCGCGCCCGTTCGCGACCAGGGGGCACCGGCTCATGCGCAACAATCAACCCGTAAGCCAGAGGGAATATCCTTTTCCGGAGGGCCGGACCTTGATGTCCGTCACCGACGAAAAGGGGCGGATACGGCTTGCCAATGATGCCTTCGTCGAGGTAAGCGGCTTTGCCCGCGACCAGTTGATCGGACAGGCGCACAACATCGTGCGCCACCCGGACATGCCGGCAGCGGCATTTGCCGACATGTGGAAGACGCTCAAATCCGGCGTTCCTTGGACCGGGATCGTAAAAAACCGCCGTGCCGATGGCGACCATTACTGGGTGCGCGCCAACGCCACGCCGGTGCAGCGCGGCGGCCGAATTGTCGGTTATGTGTCGGTTCGCACCCAGCCTACGCGTGCCGAAATCGCGGCCGCGGAAACGCTCTACCGAAGAATGCGTGGCGGAGTCGGGGGACTTGCCATCAAGCGTGGTGTCGTGGTCCGCACCGGGATGCTGTGCTGGATGTCCCTGGGCCGCACCGCGTCCGTGCGCCTGCGCCTCGCGCTGACCCTAGGACTGGCGTTGCTGCCGGCCGCGACGGCAGCGATGTTTCTGGGATTGCCCGCAAGTTCGGCGGTCGTGCTGGGCGTGGCGCTGTTTGCCGGTTGGCTGACGGCCGCTGCGCTGGCGGAGCACCAGGTCGCCGCTCCGCTGGGCAAAGTGGCGCGCGAGGTCCTGGCATCGGCCGGCGGACAGGCCACGGTCGTGAGCGAGTTGGAGCGCACCGACGACATCGGCATGTTGCTGCGCGCGGTCAACCAGGTGAGCGTGAACCAGAAGACGCTGATCAACGACGTCCTCGCGCAAATCGGCGGCTTGCATCACGCATCGAATGAGATAGCGCAGGGCAACAGCGACCTGTCCTCGCGCACCGAGCAGCAGGCCAGCAGCCTGGAAGAAACGGCCGCTTCCATGGAGCAGATGGCCAGCTCGGTCCAGACCACGTCCAACACTGCGAAAGAAGCCAATGTCCTGGCCGCGAGCGCGAGCAAGTCAGCCGAGCGTGGCGGCGAAGTCGTTGGGCAGGTAACCACCAAGATGGAGGAAATTACGACGGCGAGCCGCAAGATCGCAGAAATCATTTCCGTGATCGACGGTATCGCGTTTCAGACGAACATCCTGGCGCTCAACGCGGCGGTCGAAGCGGCCCGGGCCGGCGAGCAGGGCCGCGGATTTGCCGTCGTTGCCGGGGAGGTGCGCAACCTGGCGCAGCGCAGCGCCGTGGCCGCGCGCGAAATCAAATCCCTCATTGCCAACTCGGTGGACAGTGTCGAGGCCGGCTCGCGCAGCGTCCACGGTGCCGAAGACTCGATGCGCGAAATCGTTCAGCAGGTCCAACGCGTAGCCGCCCTGATCGGGGAAATCGCCACTTCGATCGAACAGCAGGACGCCGGCATAGGGCAGGTGAACCAGGCCGTTTCCCATATCGACCAGGTGACGCAGCAAAACGCGGCCCTGGTGGAACAAACGGCAGCGGCCTCTGCGAGCCTGACGAAGCAGGCCGACCAACTCAGCATGGCCGTGCTGACCTTTCACTTCAACGAACTGTAGTATCGGGCGTCCGCCGTAGGCCGATTGCGCCGGCTTGCGATTCGTCCGGCGCGGCGCGATCCTTGTCGGACGAAGTGCTCGGGCGCAACACAGCGCTCACGCGTTGGCACCGGCCCGGCTGTGCTGTCATGGGAGATCGATAGTTGCCGCGCCTGCCGCGGCAAGGGCCCGCAAGGTCCCATCGTTGCCGGCACGTCCCGTTGCTTCTACCGCCAGTGTGCCCGGTCCGCGGAGATGAAAAAAATTGCCGCGCCTTTTGGCAGCGTGCCGCTGCGCTGCGCTACGGTGCTGGCCTCGGACACGATGGAACCGTCAGAGGAAGGCTCACTTCGCAAAATTGCGGCGCTGTCTGTCCCGGCATGGCGCGATCCGAGCCGGGCAAAGCGCTCGGAGGCCGTACCGCGGTATGGCATTGGTACCGGCCCGACAGTGCTGTCTTGGCCGGGAGTTGCCGCGCGTGCCGGTGCAGGCCTCGGCAAGGGCCCGCAAGGTCCCTTGGTTGGCGGCGCCTCGCCTTGCTTCTGCGGCCAGTGGGCACGGGGTCTGCGAGGAGGGAAAAAAAGGGCCGCGGGGGCCCTTTTTTGGGAGTGCGCTGCTGCGCCGCAATAAGGTGCTGCCCTCCTGCGCGAAGCAACCGTCAGAGGATCATTCCGCAGAATTGCGGCACGGTCACGTCGGGTGTGCTCAGGTTGTAGCCGGCTGCTGCCAAACCGTTGCAGCGCCAGTCGCCTGTGCTGGGGTTGCCGTCGTCAAACGAGGTGTCGAGGGCGCTGGCCGCCTTGTACGTCAAGGTATTCACGTTGAACTGCAAGATGGGCGAGGAGCCGAAACCCGCGCCGCCCATTTGACTGTTTCCCGCGGCGGGGAATGCGGGTCCACCGAACGGAGCGATCACCGCATTCGTGTAGGTACCGGTGATGAAACCGGCCAAGCGCAGGTCATAGAGCGCCAGGCAGTTTTCGCTGACCGTCCCGGCGACGGAGCAATTGCCATAGCCGAGCAGCCCGTCGCCGTTGCCGTTCGCTGTGGCCGGAGCCGCGGCGGGAAAGCGCGTCGTCGCCTGGGTATCGTCGCCGGGAAGGGCGGCATACCGGTCCTGGTACGAATTAAAGGCCGCGGACATGGACTGTACGAGATTGTAGGTAGCCTTGACCTTGGTGTTGAAGATCAGTTCCTGGCCCTTGAGAACCCCGCCTAGAAGCAGGCCGATGATCACCAGGACAATGGCGATCTCGACCAGGGTGTAACCGGATTGACGAGACTTCATTTGGCGCGCTCCAATTTGGACGGTTGTTCGTTTCAGGAGGTCACGCTGCAGAACAGCGGCCGCCTACCTGCTTATCGGCGATGATGGCCTAACCTTAATTTGGGAATGGTCGGAACAGACGTATCAAAGCCGGCCTAATTTGGCGGTTCGGCATCGGTATCGGTCTGCGCCGCCGACCGGACGGACGGCGGCCGGGGATAAATCGCTAGTTCGTGCCTTGGACATTGGCGGGAGGGGCAGGGCGTGCCGCCAGGCGATCCAGTTCCTTGGGGTCGGTGCCCGGGCTTCCGAATGCCAGGCCCCCGAGCAGGGCCCGCTGCGCCTCCGCCGGGTCGCGGCGACGCAGGACGAAGGAATCGAGCTCCCGGGCCCAACGCGGAACCGGCGCCGGCGCCGGCGCATCCCGCAACAGGCGTGCGTAGCGCAGCGCGCGCTCGTCGTCGTGCAGGGTAAAGCGCGCCACGAAGGACGCATGCGCAAGCCAGCGCCAGTGGCGCGCAGGGTCGGCGATGTACGCCCGTTCGACCAGGTCCAGCAGCATTGGCGCCACGGGGCGCGCCGCCAGTGTCTGCACTGTGGACTGCGCCTTGCTTGTCTCGTCGTGCACGTGCGCGGGTCCTGCGTAGTCGAACGCTGCCAGCATGAGTGGATAGCCGCTGCGTGGGTTGATCGAGTACGCCAGTTCCAGCCAGGCGCAGATCGCTGCCGCGTCGGCCAAGCGCAGGCCAAGTAGGGCTCCGGCCTGGGCGTCGAAGCCTTGCAGGTAAAGGCTGGTCGCATAGCCGGCGAGCTCGGGCTCGTCCAGACTCGCCAGCCGCACAGCGCTGGGGCTGGGCGGGGCGCCGGGCGAGGGCTGTAGCGATCCATCGTTGGCTAGGCGCGTGGACCAGCTTGCCTGGAGCGCAAGCAGGACCCCAAACACCCACCAGGATGCGTGCCGGCGGATGCTCCCTGGCAGCCGGGAGATGGTTCCGTGCCTGTTTGCCATGGCGGATCCTTGGGAAGGCGGCGGGACCGAAGCCGGTGATGCGCGTCCGCTATTCAAGCCGCGCACGGCGCAGATCGATGACCGCGGCCGCCAAGGCTAGGGCGCAGTACAACAGTGATTGCAGCACAATGCCCCCCAGCGCCGGCCAGGACGGCACCGCGCCCAGCAGCCAGTCGGTGCGGGTGAATAGATCCAGGCGCGGCACGAGCGCTCCCAGGACGCGTACGAGCGGCGCTAGGGCCTGCAGCTCAGAGTAATTCTGCGCACGCTCGCCCAATAGCAGCACGACGTGCAGTATGCGCGCGAACACGTAGAAGGCCAGAGCCGCCCCTACTGCCGGGGCAATTTGCCCCAGCACCCTGGCGATGGCCGCGGCAACGGTTGCGACAAGTATGAGTTCCAGGATCAGCGACAACGTCCAGGCCGCGGCGGCAACAGGTTCGGCCGCGACCAGTACCGGCAGGGCAAGCAGCAAGCCGGTCAGCGCCGCAATAACGGCCAAGCCAAGCGCCTTTCCCAGCATCCACGATGCCCGCCCCACCGGTGCCGCGAGGGCCAGCAGCAGGGTGCCTTCCGTTTTCTCGCGAACGACGGAGGCGACCGTTGTGAGCACGACGATCAGTACGGCGATCAAGCGCGCCAGTGGTGCGGCAAAGGAGAGCGTGACTTCCTGTGTTTCGGACAATGCCAGCGTGCGTGCAAAGCCGGCACAAGCGGCGACCAGCAAAACAGCGCACGCTGCCAGCCACAGCCAGCGGCCGCGCAGCACCTCGACGAAGGTGTCATGCGCAATCGTGCGCAGCGGGCTGCGGCGGCGGCGGGATCCCTGAGAGGCCCGCGCCAATGTGCCGGCCGAGTCGTCGGCAGCCATGGCTGGCGCGCCTTTCATTGCACGAAGCCCGCGTACACCAGGCGATCGGCGATGACGGGGTAAGAGATCCATGAGACCAGGTCGTCGAACTGTCCGCCCGTGGCGCCGAGCGGCGCATACACGCGACTGATAACCACGCGCGGCACGGTCAAGTTCAGATTCTGCTGCTCGTCGACCGAATAATTGGGCAGGTCGGCCGCATCCGATCCAAGCGACCAGATGATCGCGGCCGCATTGGAGGAGAGCGTATTGGCCTGCGTGCCACAGCGGTTGCCGACGGGCAGGATGCCGGCGCTGCTGGCGCAGACGAACAGTCCCTGGTTGTTGTTGAAAGCCGTCTGCACGGCGGCGCGCTGGGTTGGTGAGCCGGGCGCCCCCAGGGAAACGGAGGTAAGCGCGGCGGCGGTCGCGCCGTTGAGCCCGGTGACCGCGTAGCGGATGGCACGCAGGTAGGTTCCGTTGGTACTGCCCGCCCCGTCGTTCCAGGCGCCCTCGAGCAGGCCCCAGGCGTCCAGGTTGGGCATGCCCAGCGTTGCCGCTGGCAGAAAACCGGCTTCCTTGGTACAGGTTATGACGCCCCCGACATTGCTGGCGATGGCCTCGGCGCCGTTGGTGCCCGCTTGCGCCGGGCACGGCAGCCGCCCGTAGCCGGTAACAAAGGAGAGCAAGGCGTCATGGACCTTGAGGAGCGTGACATTGGTGTCCGATATCCGGTGCTGTTCGATCTGCTGCGTGAGCACTGCGAACACGCCAACGGCAGCCAAGGCCAGCAGCACCAGGCTGATGGCGATCTCTACGAGGGTAAATCCGCGATGGTGCGTCTGCGCGCGAGTCAAACGATGGAGTTCCGGTCCCCGCGCGGAAGGGGGATCGCGGCGATGGCAATATTTTTGATTCGGTGTCATTGGACGATAAAGAGCAGATCATCGTCGACAGCGGTGCCCGGCGTTACCGCCGCGAGGATTCCGCTGGCGCCGGCGTTGGCATTGGCGATGCTGTCGACATAATCGGCCGGAAGGGCCGACAGGACCCCGAGGGCAAGCGGCGCCTGCGGGGCGCCGCGCGAGGGGGCAAACGGAGCGGAGATGATCGGCGTACCAGGTTCGACCAACGCCGCATTGACGCCGGCGGTGGTGACGCCGGTGCTGGGTGTGACGGTCAGGCCTGGCGCTCCGCAGGCCGAGTTGGACGCAGTGCATGTGGGCGATACGGCATAGACGAAGTACTGGTGCCAGGCGGCATCGATCCACCACTGCGGCATGGACAGGGCCGTGCAGCCGCCGCCGTTGACGATCGGCGGGTGGCCGTACCGCGTGCCGCTCGTGCAGGTGCCATTGAACTGGTTGAAGTTGGCAGCGTAGGGGTAGTAGCCGTTGCTCGCCTTGAACGAGAGCAGGGTGTTGTTCAACTGTTCGCGGGCACGCCTTTGGAGAGTGGCAAACAGCTCATCTACGCTGACCCACAGCACGCGATTGTTAAAGTCGTGGGGATCGGCAATCCAGGCCAGGTGTTCGAATGCATTGCGGGGCAGCGTGGTGGTCACCAGGGTCGTGGCGACACCGTTGGCCTGGTTGTACTTCGAGTTGTCATAAATGCCCGGTTGGCACGGGGCCGGACACCCGGGCAGTACCGTCAGAGTCCCCAACCAGGCGTTCGGGGCCGCGGCGAGCGAGCGCAACTGCCCATTGGTGGGCGGCCCCGGCATGACGAGCGCAAAGGCGGCCCGGTTGGTAAGCACGTTGCCGCGCTCATCGACAACGGTCAACCACGGAAAGGGCAGCTGGGAGGCGACGCCCGGGCAGGTGTTGGCAACGGCGGAGCCAATGACCAGGGGAGTCAGATTGGGCATGCAGGCCTTGGTTGCCGCCAGGTTGGGCGAGACGATCAGCCACGGAATCTTGCCCGCCCGGTCGATGGGATCGACCGGGCCCAGGTCCATTCCCAGAGACAGCCACGGCAGGCGCCCGAAGCAACGCGCTGCCGCGCCGGTTGCATCCACTGCGGTAAGCGCCTGCCCGGGTATCCAGGTGCGGAACGCGCACAGGGTGATCGGGGCCCCAAGTCCGGCAAAAGCCAGGTCCGGCATGAATCCGAGCTGTCCGAGCCGCCGACCGGGGGCGGCGTCGAGGTCCGGGGCTGCAAGATGGGCCAGGACCGCGTCGCGTGCCAATTGCAAGATGCGCTGGTCCCGCTGGGCCTGGTCCTCCTGCCAAAATGCACGCGCCCACAGCAGTGCCGCCAGGGCGAACAGGGTGACGACGACAAACGCGTAGAAGACGAGGCCGCTTTGGGCGTGGCGTGGCGCAAGGCTGTGCGCCGCGCGCATCTGCGCCAGGAGTAGGCTGGAGCCGCTCATGGACGCTCCCCCATCAACGGTGGGTCCGCAAGGGGAGCCGGTACGGAATCCTCGCTCGCCTGCGGGCGCGGCGATTCGCGTGGCGCTGCCAGGGGCCGCAGCGCTTCCTGGTCCTCCGACTGACCGGCGCGCAAACGCACTTCTTTGCCGCGCCCATTAGCGATGATCAGCTGTTTGCTGCCGGGATCAAAACGGACGCTATCTGCGGCCGGGGTGAGTACCGAGTCGGCCGAGTCCTCGGGTCGTAGCGCCATCGGCGGGTCATGCGGCGCCGACGGCTCGTCGGCTGCGGTGCCGGCGGTGATGGAGCCGGCGGGCTTGCCGCCGACGTGTGCCGCGCCGTTGATCCATGCATGGGTGGGACCCGGGCCCGATAGCCAACCGTCGAAACGGACCGTTGCCGGGCTCGCGCTCTTGCCCTTTTCGTCCGGCCCCGATAGCGCATTGGCTTCGGCGATGTCGAGTTCGTGGCGCTCGCTGGGTCCATAGAAGACGCGCGCCAGGCGATAGCGTTCGCCGCTGGGAAAGGGCCGGTTGTATGCGGCGCGCTCGGATGACGCAGGCGTAGGGGACTGCGCGAGCTGAGCCCGCGTCGGCGCGTGCAAGGCGAGCGCGACCAGGCAAATGGCCGCGCCGCACGCCGGCCCCAGCAGCGTTTTGTGCCGCGTGTTCAAGACTTCGCTCCCGCGGCCGGCCTTGCCGAGGCAGCACCGGGCTCCGGCGCGGCGGCGCCATGCAGACGGTACCAAGTCAGGAGGCAGCGCGCCGTCAACGGTTCCGGCGCAGCCCTGCGCGCTTGCTCCAGCGCTGCGTGCTGCTGGGCATTTTGCTGCGGCGCACGATGCATCTCGCAGTTCTCGATCCCGCCGAGCGGACCGCGCAGCGAGGCGATTGCCTCCCAGACCTGCAAGAAGCGCTCCTCATGCAGCGGTTCGAAATCCACCGCGACACGCTGGACCTCGATTTGATATTGACCGGAGCGCTCCAGCGGCGATTGCGCAATTTCGTGGCCGCCGCCGATCTGGTAGCGCGTGATGGCAACCGCAAAGGGCCGCAGGGTCGATTCGGCTTGGTCGATGGCGGCCGGCTTGTCGATGGCGGAAAAGACGCCCGCGTCCTCCAGAGCCCGGTAGCGGCTCGACACGCGCTCGGCCAGTTCGACCTGGTCGCGCGCCGTGCGCAGCGAGTGTTGTGCTTCGGCCTCGGCTCGCAGCAATTCGTGTTCGCGGACTACGCGCTGGTCGTACAGGTCATCTGCGTACCAGGCCAGGCCCGCCGCGAGCGCAAATATCGACGCAGCGATTGCCAGCGAGATCGCGGTTCGCCGACGCGAATCAAGCATCGCGGTGCCCTCCGGTCTGTGAGGCGCCCGGCGTCGCTACAGGTCCGGTCCCTGCCGTGTCCCGTTGTGCGCTGATCGATGTCGACGGAAGCTCCAGCTCCACAGTGAAATGGGGCGGACGGTCGGTGTTTGGCTTGCGCAAGGAGTTGCTGTAGGCAACGTCCATCGAGGGGTTGTACGGCAGCTCCAGAACCGTGCCTGTGCAGCCGCAGACCTCACGCAGGCGTGCCAACAGATCATCAACCTTGTGGTTGGCAAGCTCCTTGGAGATGGTCGCATCGACCACGCCCGCAAGCCGCACGACGGTGCCGGTCGTCGCGGTGGCGCTCGGGATTTGTTGCGCATCCGCTGCGCCTGGCGTCTTTTGCGTAGTTGCGGGCACGCCGGCGGACGCGCTGCCGGGCGTACCGGCGCCGGGCGCATTGGCGGCCGTCAGCGAGTGCTGCGGCTCCCAGGAAAGGTCATTGATGGTCAGCGCGGAATCACGCTCTAGACCGGCGGCGATCAACTGCAGCGTTGCCAGGGCATCGACGTGGCGCGACTGCAACTGATCGGCAAGCTCGATCACGCCCTGCATCTCCGGGGCCCGTGCCGACATCGAGGCCAGGCGCTGCTCCAGTTCGCGGGCCTGCGAACGCGCTGCATCGATTCGGACGACGCGTTGGCGCTCAATCGCCGGATCCACGCTGTCGTGCAGTGCGTAGGCGATCCACACGTTGGCGCCAACCGTTGCGACGAGACCGACCAGCGCAAGCGACCAAGCGGCCGCTAGCGACCGGGCATTGCGCCAGTTACGCCCTGTGGCAAGGCTCGTGTAATCGCCCCGTCGGCTCCCGGCGCGATGGCGTAACAGCGCCGGCACGGCACCGAGCACGGGCATGGAAATCGCATCATCGGGCAAGCGCACACGCGGCAGGCGCAAGGCGGCGGCATCGAGCCGAACGATCGGCACGACGATATCGCCTTCGAGCTGCAACTTTGGCGGGATCGGGCCGACACCAGGACCGTCGTCGATGCCCTCGGTGATGAGATGTACCGGGAAGTTTCCGGCCTGGATGCGGGGCCGCAAACTGGCGCGCGACATCATCAAGAAGCGAACGGTGCGATCCAGCTCACTGGCAACTTGGCTCCAGGGTGCCGGGGCAGCCAACGGCAGCAGCCGCGTGAAGCGGATCTCGCCATCTTGCACCAGGGTTTCGCGCATGCCGGCGGGCTGAACACTGACCAGCAACGCCGTTGGCCGTGTGCCGAGGCCATGAAGCAGGGCCGGCGCACGCAGCGTAGGGCTCTCGATGCTGCCGATGCGCGCACCGGCCTCGACCGCGGCGTCGATCCACTGGTACATGGGGTTGCGCTGCCGCAGGGCCGCCATCATGGTGCACTCGCCCGCATTCGTCCGGGGCTTGCGGGGCGGTTGCGCGGACGGCGCGTCNCCATGGCGAAGAATCCGGCTTCCTTGGGGCGATCCAGGTTGTCAAGGCCGCGTCGCGAAAGCGCTGCCGCAGTCGCCGGTTCAGCACCTTGATGCGATCACTGCCATACACACGCGGCAACTCGTCTGTCTCGACTTCCTCGTCGACGCTGTCGATCAAGACGCGGAACCGGTCCCCGCGCCAGCGCTCGATCCATTGGCGGAATTCTTCCGGCACCGGCATTGGCGGCGGGGTCTGGGTCGACAGTGCGGAGGGCGGCCCGTCGGAGTCCCGCAGCCGGAAAACCCTCTCCAACTGCCAGCCGCTGTCCTCGCGCCGCAAGGCAATGAGGGACTCGGCACTGATATACAGGACGTGTTCGCTCCCGCCGATGCCGGTCCAGGTGGCAACCGCGTTGCGAAATAACGTGCGTCGCGTGTGCGTCCTCATGGCTCAGACCTTGAGCTTGGAAATCAGGTCGTAAATTGGCCCCAGCACCGCCATCATCAGCCAACCGAGCAACAGACCCAGTATCAGCGTCAGAACGGGCTCGGTCAGGGATTCGAGGCGTTCGATCGAGTCCTGGATTTCGCGCTCGTAGAAGTACGTCACGTTGCGCATTGCTTTGTCGATCTCACCGGTCGTTTCGCCGATGCGGACCATGCGCAGCAGTAGGTTGGGAAACAGCGCCGACTCGGCGAAGGCATCGCCGATGGAAGAGCCCTGGCTGATGCTGTCTCTCGCGCGTTGCGCGGCGCTGGCGATTGCCCGATTTCCGATGCCGCGTTCGGCGACTTCCAGTGCCGCGATGACGGGTAGCCCCGAGGCATAGAGCATGCCAAATAGGCCGGCAAAGCGTGCAATCGCCAGGCGCGAGAGGATCGGACCGACGATCGGCACCCGCAGGCGCCAGGCATCGAGGCGTCGCTTCATTTCCTCGGTACCTTGCCGTTGCAGCGTCAGCCAAGCAAGCCCCAGTGCTACCGGGACGGTTGGCAGCAGATACCAGTACGACTGCAGAGCCTCGGAGAGCGCCAACAGCAGGCGGGTCTGCGCCGGCAGTGGCCCGCCGCTCATGCTGCGGATGAAGACCGACAGCTGCGGCACCAGGTACAACAGGATGAACAGCGTCGTGCACACCAACACCACAAAGGTAAATGCCGGGTACGTCAGGGCTTTCTTGGTTGCTGACGCGATTTCATCTTGCCACTTGAGGTTGGCAGCAAGCCGTGCGAAGACTTCTTCCAGGCGGCCGGACCGTTCCCCCGATTCCACCAGCCCGACGAAAACGTGATCGAATGCCTGTGGATGCTCGCGTAAGGCGGNCGAGAAGCTTTTGCCTTCGCGAACATTGTCCAGGACCACGGAGATGATTTCCCGAAAGCGCGGGTGCTTGGTGGCCTCCGCCAGGTCGGCAAGGGCATCGATCAGGTGCACCCGTGCGGTCAGGGTCGTCTCCAGGTGCACGCAAAAGGAAATCAGTTCGCGCCGCGGAACCGAGGCCGAGCGTATCCAGCGCCCGGCCGTTTGCGGCACTGCATCGATCAGGTCCAGCCCCAACAGACGCAGGCGCGCCTCGAGTTCCTGGGCATTGAGGGCAACCAGCCGGCCGCGCCGTATGGCGCCGTTGGCAGTGGCTGCACGATACGTAAAGGTACTCACGATTTAGGCACCATCGGCCCTGTCCTCGCCGGTCCCGACCCGCGTGAGATCGACGACGCGTGCGGCCTCTTCGAAGGAGGTATCGCCCAGTACGACCCGGCGCAAGGCGGCCTTGGCGAGCGGCCGAAAGCCCTTCTTCTGCGCTGCCCGCAGCAGTTCCCACTGCGAGCAGCGACCCACGATCAGCTCATCGAGTTCATCATCTAGGCGCAGCGTTTCTATGATGGCGATTCGACCGCGGTATCCCTGGTACTCGCACTTGGGACAGCCCACCGCCCGGTACAGCACGCGCGGCGCATCGGGGGCAAGTTCCAGCATCCTTGCCACGTCCTCGGCGATGTCGTAGGGCTGGCGACAACTGTGGCAAAGGCGGCGCGCAAGCCTTTGGCCGATGATGCCGACCAGATTGCCGGCGAGCAGTTCGGGCGTCAGTCCCAGATCGAACAGGCGCACCAGGGCACCGACCGCGGAGTTGGTATGCAGCGTGGAGAACACCTGGTGCCCGGTCATCGCGGCGCGCATGGCCATGCTGGCGGTATCAGCGTCGCGGATCTCGCCAACCAGGATGATGTCCGGATCCTGTCGCATCAGCGAACGGATCCCGGAAGCGAATTCCATCTTGATACCGGTCGAGAGGTCGGCTTGGCGCACCATCGGCAGGGGGTACTCCACCGGGTCCTCCAGCGTCATGATGTTGACGTCGATGCGGTTTTGCCGCTGCAGCATCGAATACAGGGTCGTGGTCTTGCCGCTGCCGGTCGGACCGGTAACCAGCAAAATGCCGATCGGGCGGCTGATCATCGTTTCGACCATTTCGAGCTGGTCGGGCTCGAAGCCCAGGTTGGGCAGCGGCAGCAGCGCGGCGTTGCGGTCCAGAACCCGGAGCACGAAGTTTTCCCCGTGCAGGGTGGGTTGCGCTGCCGCGCGAAAATCGATTGTGCGGCCGTAGACGGTCAAGGAGCAGCGCCCGTCCTGCGGCGCACGCGATTCCGCAATGTTCATACCCGAGATAATTTTCAGGCGCGAGAGCATCGAGGACCAATGCTTGTGATGGATGGCGCGTATCTGGCGCAAGACGCCGTCGATGCGATAGCGGATGCGAAGAAATCCTGCCTCCGGTTCGAAATGCAGGTCGCTTGCCCGACGTTGCACCGCGTCGGCAAGGATCGAATCGACCAAGCGCACCACCGGGCCGCTGTAGTCCTTGCCGCTGGCATCCAGACTTTCGGTGTCGATCTCTCCGGTCTCGATCTCGTTCAGGATGCCGTCGATCGACCAGCTGTATTCGTAATGCTGCTGAATGGCCGTGCTGATGTCACCCTCGGCGCCGATGATGGCGCTGATGCTGTGATCGGGCGGCAGCAATTCTCGCAGGCGGTCCAGCAGGACGATGTCGTTCGGACTGGTGACGGCAACCTTCAGGGTGCGCGACTGCGGATCCAAGGAGACCGGAAAGACAAGATTGGTGCGGGCGAACTCGCGCGAGATCAATTCCAGCGCCATGCGATCGGGAACCACCCGCGACAAGTCGACCTGTTCGGTACCAAGGTCGGCGGCGAGCGCGTCGCGCAGCATTGCCTCGGAGAGAAAACCCAGCGCGACCAGCACCTTGCCGATGGGTTGTTTGCGGATCCCTTGCTCGATCAGCGCAATGCGTAGCTGATCTTCCGTGATCAGGCCGCGGGCGATTAGCAACTGTCCCAGCGGCGCCCGGCGGTTCGATTTCGCCGGACCGGCCACCGTCGGCCGGTTTGTGCCGGCTTCGGCGCCTGTGCGCGTGCCTGCGCCGCCCGCGCCGGAGGGCGGTGCCGGCGTGACTGCGGGCGCTGTACCGGCTTGGCGCGAGCCGTCCATGGTGTTAGTTCTTCGCCGCTGCGGACGGCGCGCTGCCCCTGCCCTCGGCCTCGGCATCGCCGGGCAGGCCAGCGGCGGCAGCGGCCAGGAGCGCGGCGACGCGATCGCGTGCGACCGCCTGGTCAAAGCGCGCGCTGTGATCTTGCGCCAGCTGCAGCGCGCGGCGGTAATACGAGACCGCCGCATCCGGCTGGCGGATGCGCTCCAGGCTCACCGCCAGGTTGAAGGCGACGTCGGCCTGGTTGGGATCGGCCGTCCAGGCCTGGAAGAAGGCGTCCTGCGCTTCCAGCCAGCGGCCCTGGCGGGCGAGCAGCTTGCCAAGCGCCGCCAGCAGGGACGGCTGCGCACCGTCGCGCGCGATGAGCTGCCGCAGGCGTGCCTCGTACTCCTGGGGTTCTACGCCCGATTGCAGCCCGAGCAAGCCACCCAGGGCGACGCTGTCGCCGGGGTCGATTTCCAGGGCGTGGCGGTAATAGCCGTTGGCGCCTGCCAAGTCGCCGCTGTTCACGGCTAGCGATGCGAGCCCGATCCACGCGTCGGAGTTGTTGTTGTCGATGTCGATAACCCGCTCGTAGGCGGCGCGCGCAACGACGCTCTGGCCGCGCGCGGCGGCGCTGTAGGCATCTTGCAGCAGGGCATGGATCTTTTCGGCAGAGAGCTCCGGCGCGCGCAGATGTATCACGCTCGCGGCGCGGGCCTCAACGCTTGCGGCCGCGACCTTCGGTGTGCCGGCGCCCGAGCTGGCATCGGAGCCTGTCGATGCCGGCGGGCTCGCAGCTGCGGAGGCGATAGCGGTACCGGGGACGGCGTGCGCTGCATGCCGAACCGGGCTGGGTGCTTCGATGGTCGAATTGGCCTTGGCCGCGGCCGGGCCGGCGACAGCGACCGGCGCCGATGGCGCGCTGTTGGCGGCCGTGCTCGCCACGTTCGCGGTTGTGGCCCTGGTGCGCGGCCGCCCCGAAAAATCCGGCGATGCGGCCTGCCAGTACATGGCGGCAATGGTGGCGAGCACGACGCCCGCGATGGCGCCCGACAGCAGCACGACGCGCCGGGCGAGCCTGCGATCGGGGGCCGGCGCGACGAGCTGGCGTGCCGCCGCACGCGCGTCGGCCTCGCTGCTGTCGGAGGCCGCTGGGAGCGGTTCGGAGACGGCGGCCCTCGCAGCGGTGGCCAAGCCCGCGGCGACCACGTGTTGACCCGCAACGCGCTGCGGCACGGCCGGCTGGGCGCTCGAGGATGCAGCGGTCGATGCCGCCATCATGGATGCAAGCACGGAACCGACCTCGGATTGCGCGGCCGATCTGGCGTCCCGTTCCGGGTCAGTCTCCTGGGAGGGATGGGCTGGCGCCACGGAGGGCTGCGCTGTCGCCCGGCTTTGCGGCTGTGGCGGACCCGGCGAGGCGGGGCCCGCGCCGCCCTGGGATGCAGCCTCGCCTTGCGCCCGCTCCTCGCGCGGCGGCAGATACTCGCGTGCCTCGCCGACGGCGCGGTGGGCTTCCACCGGCTCGAGCTGCAGCGGCGCGTGCGGCGCGGGCGCCTCGGCGCCGGCGTCGGCGCGCGGGGCGGTAGGGGCGGCGATGCTGGCCAGGTGATCGCGCTCGGCTTGCTTGAGCGCCCGGATAAGTAGGCTCATGGCCCGGTCCTCATTGCGTCCACTCGCGCGGGATGATCTTTTCGGGATGCTGGCCAAAGAAGTTCTCGTCCGGCAGCGCCTGGCGATAGTTCGCGTAGTCGCCCTCCAGGCTGGCGTCGAGCACGACGGTCGGCCGCAGGAAGATCACCAGCTCGCTCTTGGTCGAGGAGTCGTTGACGTAACGGAACAGGTTGCCTATGTATGGCAGCGAACCGGCGCCGGGAATCTGATCGCGCTGATTGTTCACCGACTCCTGCATCAGGCCGCCCATGACGGCGATGTCGCCGGTATTGACCTTCATTACCGATTCGAGCTCGCGGGTCTCGATTTCGGGAACGCGGCTTACGGTGCCGGCTTGCGCGAGCGCCGGGTTCGGATCGTCGACGTAATCGATGACGCGCGAGATCGTCGGCCGCAGGTTGATGGTCACGGCTCCTTTGTCATCGATTTCCGGCGTGACGCTCATGACGAGACCGACCGGAACCGTGTTGGGCGTGGACACGTACGCTACGACCGCGTTGGCGCTGGCATTGCCCGGCGTCACGTTGACCGTGATAGTGAAATAGACCAGGTTATCGACCACTTTGAGCACCGCGGTCTGGTTGTTGAGGACGCTGAGCTTGGGGCTGGACAGAACCTTGACCTTGCCAAAGGACTGCAGCAGCGAGACCGCGATACCGATATTGCCGTGGGATCCGGTGTCCAGATATCGCAGCACCCCAAGGCTGGGGGTGGCGGCGGTACCCTGGTTCGTAGCGCCGCCGGGCAAGACCGCCGGGGACGGCGGAACCGTGGGGAACACAATGCCACCAGGGCCGCTGTTGGCCAGCGCACCGCTCGTGAGCGGCAAGGTGCCATTGGGCTGCTGTGTGAAGGACCAGCCGGCGCCGTTCAGATTCATCTTCGACCAGTTGATTCCTTGCTGGTATTGCTCGGAGAGCTGCACCTCGGCGATGGTGGCTTCGATCAGGACTTGGCGATGCGCCGAACTGATCATCCGACTGATGAGCGCCTGGACACGCTCGTGTTCGCGCTGGGTCGCGCGTACGGTGAGGATGCCGGTCTCGGGGCTGGCGATAACAACGCGCCGCAGCGTAGCTAGGCCTTCCGTGGTTGCCGTCGAGGCGCCGGGCATAGTTGGCGCAGGGCCCGCTGCGCCGGACCGGTCAGTAACTGGGGCTGCGGCTGGGTTAAGCAGGGGTGGCGGTACGCCGGCGCCGAGCTTGGTGGTCGGGGTTACGCCAAGCAGGGCCGAGACGTTGTTGACCAGGGAATCCCAGAAATGGTTGGTGGCGCTGATGGTCACTTCCGTAGTGGAATTGTTGGACGAGGAACCGCCGCCGCCGCCGGGTGAGACCGGGTTGCCCCCGGCCGAGGCAATTTGCGTCGCGATGGCGGTGCTGGATTTGGTATCGCGCGTCATGTTGACGTAATCGATCGGGTACTGATGCAGGTAGGGCACATCGGCCTGGACCAGAAGCGTCTTGCCGTCGAACTCGTAGCGCAGGTCGATCTGGCGGGCGAGGCGATTGAGGATTTGCGGCAAGGTCTGATCGATCGCGTTGATCGAAACCTTGCCCTGGATGCGAGGGTCGACGTCCACGTTCACCTTGGCGTCGCGCGCCATCGCAAACAGCAACTCGCGGATCTCCACGTCGCTGACGACGACCGAATAGCGTTCCAGATGCGGCGTATCGCGCGGGCGCGGTGCCGGCGTGGTATCCACCAGGTCCGGTACCGCATCCGAATGCGGCAACTTGGGGCGCAGGGTGGCGCTGGCCACCGACTCGGCGGTGATGTCGGTCGGGTCCGGATGCATCGGTGGATTGGCGCAGGCGGCCAGCAGCGCGCTCAGCAGGCCGGCGAGCAAATAGCGCAGGGCACGCGTGTACCTAGCCGCGAGCCAGCCGCCACTTGGCAATCGAAATGCGTGCATCCGCCAGAACCAAGCGGAGGCGGAGCGGATCGAACCGATACGGCACTTGTGCATGAGTTCTTCCCCCGTACACGGCTGCGGTCGGCAAAACTGCGAACGAATGCTTCGCCGCCCGCCGTTTCGCCTTGCGGCGGGGATACCCGAGTGCAGCCCCCGCTTCTTTGCGCCGGTACGTTCCCTATTGTTGGCCGGGCGCTGTTGCACAAATGCCGCAATAAGGGGCAGGGACTTAGGCCTGTTCCACGCTTAGTGCACGCGGGCCGCTTTTACCATCGCGCTATGAATTCGGCATCCGAGCCGCGCCCGGGCCGCGCGCCCAGCTGTGCCGCGGCGATCCGCTATTGCGCGGTGGCAAAGCGTTACCGGGGACGTTCCGTGCTTCGCAACGTCAGCTTCGCCGTGCCTGCCAATAGCAGCACGGCCATCGTCGGGCTCAACGGCGTGGGCAAGAGCACGCTGTTGCGCTGCCTGCTCGATTTCACTCGGCCCGATGAGGGCCAGATCCTGATCGGCAGTCGTGACCATGGTGATATCCGGGCACGCACGCAGCTTGCCTGGTTGCCGGAGCGCTTCGTGCCGCCGTCGCACCTGACGGCACGCGAGTGCTTGCGCTGGTTGGCCGGCTTGCGCGGCTGCGATCTGGATACAGAGCAGCTTGCAGCCACCGCCGAGCGCCTGGGTCTTGCGAACGGTGTGCTGGACCGACGCGTAGGGGAACTGTCCAAGGGCATGAGCCAGAAGCTCGGGTTGATTTCCATCAGCCTTTCGCAGTGCCCGATCTGGGTGCTCGACGAACCCATGAGCGGACTGGATCCGCAAGCGCGCCGCGATGTATCCGTGCTGCTCGACGGGGCCCGGCGGTCCGGGCGAACCCTGCTATTTACTTCGCATGAATTGCGCGACTTGCCGGCGCTTTGCGACCATGTGGTGGTATTGCATGAGGGCGAGGTGCGCTTTGCCGGAACGCCCGCGGAATTGGGCGCGCGCTACTTCGATGCGAGCGCCGATGGCGCGGCCGCATCGAAGCCGGCTCCGGACCTGGAGGCGGCGTTTCTGGCCTGCGTCCGGCAAGCGCATGAGAACGTCGGCGCCATGCGTCCCGATGTGGACAAGGAGCCCGCACCATGACGGTGGCCAGGAACAAAGCATCGATGGCTGTGTCGACCCAAATGCCGACGGCGGGGGTGACGCGCTGCGGCCCGGCCGCCAGCGAAACCTCGGCAAGCTACGTGACGCGGCTCCTGCGGCAGATGCGCAATGAACCGATGGGTCGGCTGCTGTACCTCGATCACTTCGGCCTGCGCAGCGCGCCGTTTCAACTCACACCCAACCCGGACTTTTTCTTCGGTGCCGGCGACCGCGGTCACCTGCTCTACGCCTTGCTCTATTCGCTGCGCCATGGCAATGGCATCGTCACCTTGACCGGTGAGGTGGGCACCGGCAAGACCATGCTGGCACGCATGCTGCTGTCGTGCGCGCCCAAAGCGCTGGACATCGCGTTCATTGCCAACCCGTCACTGCGCCGCTGCGAAGTCGTGCCGGTGATCGCCGACGAGCTGGGAATCGATCTGGCCGGCGCTCCTGCGGCACAGGGCTTGCGCCTGCTGCAGCGTGCGCTCATCGATCGCTACGCCAGCGGCCGGCGCGTGGTCGTACTGGTCGATGAGGCGCACGCAATGGGGCTCGGTGCCTTGGAGGAAATCCGGCTGCTGTCCAACCTCGAGAGCAGCTCGCACAAGTTGCTGCAGATCCTTCTGGTCGGACAAGAGGAGCTGCACGCCACGCTGGCGCAACCGGCCCAGCGGCCGTTGCGCGAGCGCATCACCCAGCGCCTACACCTTGCGCCCCTGGCCGAGGAGGAGGTCGGCTCGTACCTGGCTTTTCGCATGCAGCGCGGCGGTGCGGCCACGGATCCGTTCGATGCGGGAGCCGTGCGGCTCATCGCGCACGGCTCCTTGGGCTTGATCCGGCGCGTCAATATTCTGGCAGACAAGTCGCTGATGGCCGCGTTCATAGACGATGCCCCGCGGGTGCTGCGCCGCCACGTCGAACTCGCGCTCAACGATGCCGCCTTTCAGGCAATACGGGCTGCGACCCGGCCGTCGGCGCTCGGGCGCCTGTGGCGCCGTTACGGCCTTGGTCGTACGGGTCCGGTGTGAGCCGACGATGCACAAAGTATCGCCTTGCCTGTCGCTGAGCTTTGTGTTCGTGGTCGTGGCAGGCTGCGCGGGTGTGCAGCCGCCCACGAACGAGCAAGGGTCGGCAGCCGTGCAGGTACCCGCGGTCGCAAATCGCCCGGACGGCGAGGGGTACGCCGGCACGGGAGAATTGCTGGTCCGGATCCGGGTATTCGAGCAGAGCCAGAACTGGATCGATAGCGTCTATAAGCCCTTGGAGAAAAAGCACGAGCGCGCATCGGTCGAACTGCGCTACCTGGGCCTGAATTCCCTGGGCCGCGCGGTATTTCAGCGCCACGACATCGACGACTTAGCGGGCGCCCCGGTGCAGTCCGCGACGATAGCTGTCCCGGACATGGCCGATGCCGATACCATGGCGACGGCGTTGCCGGCCAATACCCGCAATATCGTCCTGGACCTGCGCCTCACGCGCCAGATTCGCATCCAGGGCAAGATCATCGAGGTCGTGGAAGCGACCGCCTCGGGGGTGGTATTTCGCCTGTACTAAGGGGATCCGGCCTGGGCGCAGGAGCGAGTAACATTCGCAGTATGCGTAATTGTTTCCCGGCTCGCGGCGAGCCGCCTGTGCGGTCGGTGCATCGGATGAAGTCTTCCTGATGTCCGATTATTCCGACTTCGATCATTTCGGCCTGGACCCGCGTCTGGTTGCCGCGGTGCGCGCCCTGGGTTATGTGAAGCCCACACCGATCCAGTCCAAGGCGATCCCGATCGTGCTCAAGGGCAAGGATGTCATGGGTGCCGCGCAGACCGGCACCGGCAAGACCGCCGGATTCGCCCTGCCGATCTTGCATCGCCTGATCCCGTATGCCAGCTCCAGCATGTCGCCGGCGCGGCACCCGGTTCGTGCGCTAATTCTGGCGCCAACGCGTGAGTTGGCCGACCAGGTGGCGGCCAACGTGCAGCAGTACGCATCCCAGACACCGCTGCGCAGCGCCGTGGTCTTTGGTGGGGTCGACATGGAACCCCAGACCCAGGCATTACGAGGCGGAGTGGAAATCATCGTGGCGACGCCGGGCCGGTTGCTCGATCACCTGCAGTCGAAGAACACATCGCTGGGCCAAGTGCAGACCGTGGTCCTGGATGAGGCCGATCGCATGCTGGACATGGGTTTCTTGCCCGATATCTCGCGCATCCTGCAGCAGCTGCCGCGGGAGCGCCAGAGCCTGATGTTCTCCGCGACATTCTCCGAGGAGATCAAGCGCCTGGCGGCGAATTTCCTGCACGAGCCGGTCCTGGTGGAGGTTGCCCAGCGCAATTCGACCGCGGAGAACGTGTGCCAGGAACTGGTGCACGTTCATGAATCGGAGAAAACGGCGGCGCTGCTGGCCTTGCTCAAGGAGCGCGACCTATCTCAGGTATTGGTCTTCGTGAACACCAAGATCGGCGCCCGCCGGCTGGCGCGCCAGCTGCAGCACGATGGCGTCAATGCCGACGCCATTCATGGCGACAAGACCCAGGACGAGCGCATGAAGGCCCTGGAGGCGTTCAAGGCCGGTACGATCCGCGTACTGGTTGCCACCGACGTGGCGGCGCGCGGCCTGGACATCACCGAATTGCCGGCGGTCATAAATTATGACGTGCCTTTTTCACCGGAAGACTACGTGCATCGCATCGGCCGAACAGCGCGCGCCGGCGCCTCCGGGCTGGCGATCACCATCGCCTGCGGCGCCGACGACAAGGCGGTGGCCGCGATCGAAAGGCTCATCAAGACTCACATCGTTCCGGTCGGCGTGACGTTGCCGGCCGCTGTGCGTCGCACCGGCCGGGAAGCCGGTGAAGCGCCGCAGGATACCGGCCGCGGCCGAGCGCGCGGGGAAGGCCGTGGACGAGCGCGCGAGGACCGTCACGGCAATGCGAGCCGAGATCGCGGGCCGGTTGCGCCGGCGGTGGCCGTGGACGAGTTCTTCCTCAAGCCCTACGAGCCGGGCGTCGGGCAGCAGGATCTTCCCGCAGCCGAGGCGCCGCGCGCTGACAACGAGAGAAAACCGGTGCGCCGCGCGGCGCTGCTCGGCGGCGTCAAGCGTTGACCGGCCGCTGAAAGCCGGTTGCGCAGGGCGCTGCGACGCCGATGATGCGACCTGCTATTTCTTTTTTGCGCTCGCCCGTTCGGCGCCGGGCACCTTGACCACCGTGACCGTGCACTCGGCCTGGGCCACGACCTGGGTCGAGACACTGCCCAGGTAGCGCCGCAGGGTGGATGCACCGCGTGAGCCGATTACGATGTGGTCGATTCGGTTGCCACGCGCGTAATCGAGGATAGCAGTGGCGGGATCGGGCGCCTCGAGCACGTGAAACGTCACGCGGCCATCGGCAAGGGCCAGCGGGCGCGCCCAATGCTGCAGTTGTACCAGGCGCTGTACGTGGCGGTGTTTGCCGGCGGCGTCGAGCGGCTCGTCGATCGCGATCCGGTGGGTGCGCAATACCGAGACACAGGCAAGCCGTGCCTCGGGTGCGGCTTGCAGAACGTGGCGCGCCGCCGTGCGCAGGGCATCGGCCAAGGCCTCCCACTCCTGCGTCAGATCGACCGCGGCCATCACGATGGGTGCACGGTTGAGCTGCTGCGTGGTTGATCGCATTGTCGGTCGCGCGCTCAAGCGCGCAAGCAGGCGACGCCAGCGCGTCCACGGTGATTGGGTCTGCACGGCAACGGCGCGCGCCGTGAGCACCACGCTTTCCGGATGGGTGAGATCGAAGGCAAGCTGCGCCGCGGTGGCATAGCGCCGTTCCGGATCGACCTCCGGCCGGCGCGCACGCGGCGGCGCCGGCTCCTCGTACAGGCGTCGGCGCAGGCCGCGCACACTCGTCGGTGCGCCGAAGGGACGTTCGCCCGTGGCAAGGTGGTACAGGATCACGCCCAGCGCGAACAGGTCGCTGCGGGTATCGGTACGGTTGTGCAGCACTTGTTCGGGCGATATATACGGACCCGTGCCCATGGGCAGGCGAAATTGCTCGGCCAGCAGATCCGGCAGACGATCGTGGCGCGCCAAGCCGAAGTCGATGAGTACGGCAGTGCCGTCTTCGCGGAACATGATGTTGCTGGGCTTGAGGTCGTGGTGGATGACCTGCTGCTGATGCAGGTCGTGCAGTGCCTCCGCCACCCGCGCGCCGATCGCCGCCACCTCGTCCGTGGGCAGCGGAGCGTGCTCCAGGCGCGCGCGCAGCGATTGCCCCTGCAGCATCTCCATCACGATGTACGGCTGTGCCTCGAATCCACCGGCAGCAATCAGGCGCGGCACGTGCGGGCCCTGCAGCAAGGGCAGGATCATCTGCTCGACTTCGAAACCGACAATGGCCGCCGGATCGTCCCCGAGCAGCGGAATCTTCATGATGGCGGGAGCCGTGAGGCCGGCTCGGCTGACGCGCCATAGCGCCGCCATGCCGCCGTAGTGCAGGCACTCGAGCAACTCGAAGCCATCGATCAGCTGACCCGGCAAAAGGCCCTGCACCCGTGGCCCCTCAGGAGCCATGGAGCAGTTGGCGCGCGTAGCGCTCGGGCAGGCCGGCAGCGAGCACCTTGCGGGAGGCAGTCTCGTGATCGTAGGGAACACGCCAGAAAGTAAGCATGTTATTGAGCGCGTCGAAGGTCGCGTAACACGCCGCCGGATTGCCATCGCGCGGCTGCCCAACCGAGCCCGGCAGTGCCAGCCAGCGGCGCGCCGCGCTCAAGGGGATGGCGGTACCGGGAACCGGGGAAAAAACCTCGACGCGTTCCGTACGTCCCATGTGATAGAGCATGGGCTCGTGCATGTGCCCGCAAAATGTGATGCGGGAGCGAACCACGCGCATGCTGCGCGCTGCCTGCATGGGTCCGAGTATGTATTCGTAATTCTTCGGATCCCAGCCATTGGCGTGCACGAACAGGCAGATTCCATCCTTGGCAGTAAGCGGAAGCTCGCGCAGGAACCCGAGTTGATCGGCCTTGAGCTGCGTCTGGGTCCAGTCGATGCATTGGCGGGCATCCTCGTTTAGGTGGACGTCCGGTGAGCCGCCGGCGGCCTCATCGTGGTTGCCGCGCAGCGCTATGGAGCCTTGCTGCGCGAAGCGCATCACGGTATCGACGACCCAGCCTGGGTCGGCCCCGTAGCCTACGTAATCCCCGAGGAACGTGTATTGCGCCGCGCCGCGCTGCTCGGCGTGCGCCAGGCACGCCTCCAGCGCTTCGCGGTTGGCGTGAATGTCGGTCAACAAGGCGATGGTCATGATCACTCCCGTGCCTGGAGCGCTGCAGACTCCGAGCGCACCGCCTCGGACTGGCACCAACGCCGACGCCATGCGCTGATCGCCAGCTGTTGAAAGTCCTCGATGCTGCCGGCTCCGGTAGGCTCGAAGCCCAAATGAGACCAAGCTTGCTCCAATTCCCCGACGGCGTTTTTGCCATCGAGCGGCCGGGCCCGGGTCTGCTTGGAAAGCTTCCTGCCGGCAGCATCGCGCACCACGGGCAGGTGCAGGTAGCGCGGTGTGGGCAGGCCCAATGCTTGCTGCAGCAGCATCTGGCGTGGCGTGTTGTCAAGCAGATCGGCTCCGCGCACGACATCGGTGATCGCCTGAAAGGCGTCGTCGACGATCACCGCTAATTGGTAGGCCCAAAGACCATCCGCCCGTTGAACCACGAAGTCGCCGAGGGTTTGCTCGACGTTCTGTGCGAACCAGCCGCAGGCCCGGTCGGTGAACCCGACCGGGCCGGGCCGAACGAGAAATCGCGTAGCCGCCGGCGGGGGCACCTCCCGGCTGCGGCAGGTCCCGGGGTAGGCGCCCGCAAGCGCGTCGGCCGGATCCGAGGTCAATAGCCTACGGGTGCAATTGCAACGGAAAGTTCGGCCGGCCGCACCCAATTGCTGCAGTGCAGCCTCATATGCGGCCGATCGCGAGCTTTGATACAAAATAGGCTCGTCCGATGTCATTCCGAGCCGTGCGAGCAGCGCGATTTGCTCGGCCGCAGCTCCCCGCTGCTCGCGGGGCGGGTCGATATTTTCAATTCGAATCAACCACTTGCCGCAATGGGCGCGTGCATCCAGCCAGCTTGCCAGCGCTGCTACCAGCGAGCCCTGGTGCAGTGGCCCAGTAGGCGAGGGGGCAAAGCGCCCACGATAGTTGCAAAGCGCCCACGATAGTTACGCACCATATACGTGCAAATTTTCGTCGTTTTTTCAGCGTCTTACGAATTTTCTTCCTAATCGATGGTTGTTTCCATGCGAACAGGGAGTGATAATGGGCTGCCTGCGGAGGCGAGAATCGTTTCGCGACCTCGCTGGTTCGCGGGCCGCGGTCCTTCAATTCCTAACGCGTGCCACGCAGATTCTCCGATACCGTGATCTTCAACAAATTTCGAGTTCGCGGTTTTGAAAAACACCTACGAGGTACCTGCTCCAACGGTACTGGGTTGCCAATTCCCGGCGATTGCATCGGGCTAGGCTTATCGCGCGCAGCCTTGCTTGCGCTCGGTTGAAAGTACCGCAACTATGGCAGTGCGGGATGCGCAAACGGCCGGGATTCGCCCTATTTCACAAACCCCATCACCTTCTCGCGCGACTATCCCGTATCACCCACCCACGTCATCACGGGATTCCACGCTGAGAGCTAGCGCTGCGCAGTCGCCCCCGAATGCGCCGCACTGGCATGTCGTTCCTGCCAGTTTCTTGATCCTGGGGTTTATGGGCAGTGGTCTGTCGCCGGGCGAGGCGCGCTCCTGGCTTTGGATCGCAGCCTTGGCCTTGAATGTGATTGCCCGACTGGCGATTCCCGGTGATCCGAGTCCCGCCGTCCGGCGTGCGGATTCGGGCGCCGCCAGTTCGGTGCGCTGGCGAGCGGTCTCTTACCTGACCGATGCGGTGCTCTGGACGGGACTGGTGCTGTCGATTGATCCGTTGCCGGGGCCAATGGCCACGCGCGTGGGTGGCTCGCTGGCCGCCGCGATATTGATCTCGTCGCTGTCGTCGGCCAGCCGCTCGACGCCGTTGGGGCTAGCGTTGGGCTGGGCCGTTCCCGTACTGGCGATCGCCATGCATGCGGCCAGCGGCCTTGTCATCGCGCTGGGCCTGTTTTTGTGGATAGCGAGTGTCGTCTGGTTGGGGGCAACCCGCCCGGCTCCGCCGCCGCAATGGCGCACTCGCATCGCACCGGCGGCAAACGGCGCCTCCGGTTCGACGCGACGTGGCGTGCAGATGGCCGTCCAGATCTCCTCGGCGCCGATGATGGCCGTCTACGGTGGCCGGGTTTTCGAGATCAATCCCGCGGCTGCGGCAATACTGGGCGCGCTCACTCAGGACTGCGTCGGGCGGCAGCTTGCCGATCTTGTCGTGATGGACCCGCCCAATGCGCTCGATTTGGCCCAGGCCGCGCGCGAAGGCACCGCGTCGGCAACGATGCGTCCGGTCACGCAACCGCACACCGATCCGATCGCCGTGCGCATCAAGGTTGGGCATTCGCGCGCCGGCAATCCGATCAGTATCTTGTCCGTGGGCTCGACCGTTGGCGTGACCGTTGCGCCCGCTGCCGCTTCCGTGCCGACCCCCGAGGCGGTGGCGCAGCCCCTGGCGCCCGTGCCGGTGGCGCAGCCCCCATCGCCACCGCCCGTCGCTGCGGTTTCCCGTTTGATCGCCGCTGGGACCACGGTAACGGGCGGCGAGCCCTTGGTCGCAGTGGGAAAATTTGCCAAGGTGCCATTGCCGGGGTCCTCGGCGACGCCTTCGGCGCTGGCGGGCGCCGCGCCAGAGCCCACACCGGCCGCGCCATCGGCGGCGGCGCCAACCACAGCGGCCCAGGCGCCTAACGCGCCCGTGCTGCCGGATCTGTTGGCAAAATTGCCGGTGCTCGCCTGGGTTGTCGATACCAACGGACGCGTGGTGCATGCCCACAGCAGCGAGGTGCGTCGCTGGGGTATGAAGATCGGACCGAGCATGCGGCCGCGCTGGTGGGATGCGTTTGTCTATCAGGCGCGTTCGCGCGAGGCATTTCTCAAGGCGGTGGAATCGGCCGTAGTGGGGCGCCCGACCTACGATCTGCTCATCGAACGGGCCAGTCCCTCGGGCGGACGCCTGGCACTGCGCAGTCACATCGTGCCGGTGAGTTGGCCGGACGCTAAGGGGCAGGAACAGCCCTCCGCCCTGGTGCTCGACACGATCGCCTCGGCGCGCGAGCTCATGGAGTACGAGCGCGTGCGGCGCCGCAAGGACCACTACAAGTCGCTAGTGGAAGCCAGTCCGAACCTGATCTGGGCCTGCGATTCGAGTTTCCGGTTTACCTTTGTCAGCCGGCGCGCGTGCCGCGATCTGTATGGCTATGCGGTCGATGACCTCGTGGGTGCCTCGATCGGGGTGCTGCTGAACCCGAGCGCCGATCAGACGCGCGCTCGCCGCGCGCTCGTGGCCTTGCGCGACGGCCGCGTAATGCGCGACGTGGAAATGTCGCATATCACCAAGGATGGGCGGCGCATCATCGTTGCGGTGAGCGCGGCCGCGCTGGCCGGGTCCAACGGCGGCTTTTCCGGGGCGGTCGGCATCATGGTCGATCTGACCGCGCTCAAGCAGCGGGAGGCGAGCCTTGCCGAGGCGCTGCGCGTCGAGCGCTCGGTCCTGGACTCGGCCGGTCAGGCCCTGGCGGTGGTCCGCGATGGCGCAATTGCCCGCTGCAACGACGCGTTCCTGAAGCTGCTGCAGCACAGCGCGCGGGATTTGCAGGGAATCCGTATCGCGGACATCTTCGCCGAGCGCAGCGAATGGGTTGCCGCGATGGCTGCGGCCGATCGGGCCGCGCTCACCGACCAGGCCGTGGTGCGCGAGATCAAGCTACGGCGCTCGCTGCAGGGGCCGCCGGACGAGCAGACAGTCTGGTGTCAGCTGACGCTGCGATCGGTCGAACGCGGCGAGTATGTTGTGGCCCTGGCCGATATCGATTCGATCCGGCGGCGCGAGGCCCACGCGCTGTTTGACGCGCGCCACGACGAGCTTACCGGTCTGGCCAATCGGCGCCTGTTTGCCGAGCGGGCGCGCGCCGCGATGGCCACCAGCGCCTTGCGCAATGCGGGGTGTGCGATCGTCGTCATCGACCTGGACCGTTTCAAGCAAGTCAACGATCGTTTCGGTCACCAGGCCGGGGACGAGGTTTTGCAGGAGATGGCGCGGCGTCTGCAGCGCGTCGTGCGCCCGCAAGATACCGTGGCACGTTACGGCGGCGACGAATTTGCCCTGCTGATCCCCGATGCCGGAACGCGGCGCGACATTGAGGCGATCTCCAACCGCATCCTCGACGAGCTTTCCCGTCCGGTNCGCGTCGGCGGCCGAACCGACGAGACGCTGTCGGCCAGTGTCGGCGTTGCCTTGGCGCGTGAACAGAGTCGGGAGCCCTCGCTGCTGCTGAGCCTGGCCGATCGTGCGATGTACGAGGCCAAGTCCGCCGGTGGCAACCAGGCGGTGTTCGCGCCGATCAGCGATCCGGTCGCGGAATTGGCCGCCCCATCAACCAGGGTCGATCGCGCCGCGTAAGGGCCCACAAAGGCGCCTGGCGTCGGGGCCTGCGCTCAGCCGCGCAGCGCCGATTTGGGCCGATGCGCGACGACGACGTCGGCATCCGTTTCGATGTACGGCCCGCCGATCAGCTGGATGCAGTACGGCACCGCGGCGAAGATCCCGGGGACGATGATCTTGCCTTGGGCATCGCGCAGGCCCTCGAGCGTTTCGGTGATCGCCTTGGGTTGCCCGGGCAGATTCAAGATGAGGGCGCAGTGCCCGGGCCTCTCCCGCAACACGCCGACCTGACGCGACAGGATGGCGGTCGGGACGAACTCGAGCGAAATGCGGCGCATCTGCTCGCCGAAGCCGGGCATCACGCGCGAGGCAACGGCCAGGGTCGCCTCCGGCGTAACGTCCCGCTTTGCAGGTCCGGTGCCGCCCGTGGTCAGCACGAGGTCGCATCCGCATTGGTCGACCAGTTCGACCAGGGCATGCTCGATCGCCGCGGTCTCATCGGCGACAAGCCGCTCGAACGCGCGCCACGGCGAGCGCATCGCACGGGCCAGCCAATCGCGCAGACCGGGAAGCCCAAGGTCGGCGTATACGCCCGCGCTGGCCCGATCCGATACGGACACCAGTCCCACGAGCAGCTCGTCGGGATGCGTCCGCATGCCCGCGTTCACGCTGCGCTCCCGGCCGGCGAACTGGTGTGCAATAGCGCGTGCAGCCATTTATACAATTCGCGCGCGTGCCGGGGCGCCTTGGCTGCGCTGCGTTCCTGGCGTGCCGCGCGAACCTTGGCGCGCAGCCACTGCGTGTCGATGCCTGGATGGGCCCGCAGGAACCCGGCCAATGCCGCTTCATCGTCGATGAGCTGGTCGCGCAGGCGCTCGCACCGGTGCATCAAGGCGATGGCTTCGCGCGAATTTCCCATAAGGCCATCGTAGGCGGAGGCGATGGCCTCGTAATCACTGTCGCGCATCAATTTGCCGACGTATTGGAGCTGGCGGCGGCGCGCCTCGTGGCCGTTGACGCGCTGGGCAAGCACGATGGCGCCGAGCAGGGTTTCCGGCAGCGCCAGTCGCGCTAGCTGATCGGTATTGAGATCGACCAGCCTCTGGCCCAGCGCCTGGCGCGCATGCATTTCGCGCTTGCGTTGGGTCTTGCTCGGGCGGTCCTCGGGACGGACGGGGATTTCGCTCACGGTCTCATCTGCAGGCAGCGTTGGGCTTGTGATCTCGGCAGCCATCGGCTGGCGGCTATGATAGCGGTCCACCAAAAACGCGAGCGGGCCTAGCCCCGGAACAACAAAATGGGTTCGCCATTCACGATTACCGAAGCCCGATTGCGCGAATTGGCGCTCGAAGTGCTGGCGCACGCGCGCATGCTTGGCGCCAGCGACTGCGCCTGCGAGGCAAGTGAATCGACCGGGCTGTCGGTAACGACACGCAAGATGCTCGTCGAAACGATCGAAAACACGCGTGACAAGGGTCTGGGCATAACGGTGTACGTGGGACAGCGGCGCGGGCACTCCTCGACTTCGGATTTTTCCCTGGTGGCGATTCGCCAGGCGGTACAGGCGGCGTACGACATCGCGCGTTACACCGCGCTCGATGACGCGGCCGGACTGCCCGACGAGGACGAGCTCGAACGCCATCCGGTCGACCTGGACTTGTTCCACCCCTGGGAGCTGGACACGGAACACGCCATCGCTATAGCGCAGCGTGCCGAGGAGGCAGCCTTTGCCGTCAGCGCGCAAATCGTAAATTCGGAAGGCGCCAACGTGCACACCGGGTGCGACCAGTTCGTGCTGGCAAATTCGCGCGGCTTCCTTGCCGGATATCCGCAGTCGCGCCATACGGTGGCGGTTGCCCCGATCGCGCGCGGCCGCGGCGGTATGCAGCGCGACGACTGGTATTCCTCGATGCGCGCTCCGGACCAACTGGCGCTACCGCAGGCCATTGGGCGCTACGCCGCACAGCGCACCTTGGCCCGGCTGGGCGCGCGCAAGCTGGCAACGCGGCAATGTCCGGTTCTGCTGGAAGCACCCGTCGCATGCGGCCTGCTAGGAAATTTTGTCCAGGCCGCAAGCGGCGGCGCCCTGTACCGCAAGTCGTCCTTCCTGGTCGACAGCCTTGACCACAAACTCTTCCCGGACCATGTAACGGTTCGGGAGGATCCGTTCATCCGGCGTGGCATGGGCTCGGGCCCGTTCGACGAGGAGGGGGTGCGCGGGCAGGCGCGCGACGTGGTTGCCAGTGGCGTGCTCAAGGGCTATTTCCTGTCGTGCTACTCCGCGCGCAAGCTGGGCATGAAGTCCACCGGCAATGCGGGCGGTTCCCATAACCTGGAGCTGCGCTCGACGCTGACGCGGGCCACGGATGACTTCGAGGCGATGCTGCGCAAACTCGGAACGGGCCTGCTGGTGACCGAGCTCATCGGCATGGGCATCGATTACGTCAACGGCAACTACTCTCGCGGGGCGAGCGGCTTCTGGGTAGAGAACGGCGCGATCGCATACCCGGTGGAAGAGATCACCATTGCCGGGAACCTGCGCACCATGTTCGCCGGCATCGCCGCGATCGGTGCCGACACGGTCGTTCGCGGCAGCAAGATCAGCGGATCCGTGCTGATCGATGCGATGACGGTCGGCGGAAGTTAGCCCGCGCCCAGCAACGCCCGCCGGCGCTCCAGACTCTCGCGCGGCCAGTATTGGTTGCGATCGTAGTACTGCGCAACCGCCGGTGTCTGCGGCGGCAAAACGACCCACGGTTGCTTGGACGATGTGAAGATGTGAATGTCGGGTGGCAGACGGTCCGGATCGTCGAGCGTTCCCACGCGTACGAACCGCATCGCGTCGCCGGCTCCGGCGTAGTGGCTCCAAACGGCAACCTGGCAATGTGGACAGCGGGCGATTCTTTGTCCCTTGCCGCTGTTGGACGGAGTGTTCACCAGCAGCGGAGTGCCGTTCAGGAGCAGCACGCGATCGGATTCGATCACGGCATTGAGGGCGAAGGACGCACCGGTCTCGCGCTGACACCAGCGGCAATGACAGCAGTGCACAATCAGTGGCCGACTCGTCATCCGGTAGCGAACCGCCCGGCAGGTGCAACCCCCATCGAGCGTTACGCCCGCCTCTTGCGCTGTTGGGTTCGTCATCGAAACCTCCAAAAGACTGAAGCAGACTTTGAACTGCCCGCTAGGCGTGGGCGCCACCGGATCGGCCCGGCGACGGCACCTCGGCTTGCAGCCGGGCCCGCCAGAACGCCACCTGCTGCGCAACCTGTACCGGCGCGGTGCCGCCGATGTGATTGCGTGCGGCCACCGACCCTTCCAGGCCTAGCGCTGGCAGGGCATCGGCGTCGATTTGCGGGGCAAAACCGCGCAGTTCCTCCAGTGACAGCTCGCCCAGATCGCAGCCGAGTTGGGCGGCGCGGCGCACCGCGCGACCAACGGCTTCGTGTGCGTCGCGAAACGGCATTCCGCGCCGGGCGAGGTAATCGGCCAGGTCGGTGGCCGTGGCAAAGCCTTGTTGGGCCGCGCGGCGCATGGCGTCGCGATGCACGACGATGCCCGGCACCAATTCGGCAAAGGCGTGCAGCGTGTCGCGCAGGGTATCGACCGTGTCGAACACGGGTTCCTTGTCTTCTTGATTGTCCTTGTTGTAGGCCAGCGGCTGGCCCTTGACCATCATCAGCAGCGAGACAAGACTTCCGACCACGCGACCGGTCTTGCCGCGAGCCAGTTCCGGCACGTCGGGATTGCGCTTTTGCGGCATGATCGATGAGCCGGTGGTGAATCGGTCTGGCAGATCGATAAAGCCAAACTGCGGACTCACCCACAAGATGAGCTCCTCGGCAAAGCGCGACAGATGGACCATGGCGAGTGCGGCGGCGGCGCAAAACTCGATGACAAAATCGCGGTCCGACACCGCGTCCATGGAGTTGCGGCTCACGCCCTCAAAGCCCAAGCGGCGCGCGACGGCCTCGCGGTCGATCGGATAGCTCGTTCCGGCAAGCGCCGCTGCGCCCAGCGGCAGGCGGTTGACGCGTACCCGCGCCTCGCGCAGGCGCTCGGCATCGCGCTCGAGCATCTCCACGTACGCGAGCAGATGATGGCCGAAGACCACTGGTTGGGCGACCTGCATGTGCGTGAAACCCGGCAAAATGGTGTCGGTGTGCACACTGGCCAGTTCGACCAGGGCGCGCTGCAGACGCATCAGCTCGCCCAATACGCCGTCGATCTGCGCACGTAGGTACAGGCGCAAGTCGGTGGCCACCTGGTCGTTGCGCGAGCGGCCGGTGTGCAGTCGCTTGCCCGCGGCACCGATGAGCTCGGTGAGTCGCGCCTCGATGTTCAGATGCACGTCTTCGAGTCCGAGCTGCCAGGGAAATTCGCCGCTTTCGATCTCGGCCCGAATCAGGCCCAGGCCATTTTCGATGGCCTGCAGGTCCTGCTCGGACAGCACGCCGACCTGCGCCAACATCCACGCGTGTGCGAGCGAGCCATCGATGTCCGCCTGCGCCAGACGCTGATCGAAGCCGACGCTGGCCGTGTAGCGCAGGACGAAATCGGCAACTGGCTCGGAAAACCGGCCGGACCAGCCCTCGTGCCTGGTGTGCAGGGACGAGGCGGCCTGCGGGCCCGCCGATGGCGCGCCGCTCGCACCGATGCTGGGGCCAGCACCGGCGCTGTTGCTGTCGGCAGGCGCATCGCTGCTGGGGTCTTGGGTGTCGTTCATGGAGAAATTCTAGCGCGCGTGTGCGCCGCTCCCGTCGTGACCGGCTAAACCATGGATAATCGCACCTCGTGCTCGAGACTCGTCAATTGATCCCTGACGGTTGCAATGCCGGGACGGTCCTTCGCATCGGTGTTGGCATCAACGTCGCGCTGGCCGTCGCCGTGGTCGGCGTGCGCGCCGCCGAATTTTCTTCGGCACAGTATTCCGCACAGTACTCCGCCGCTTTCCTGGAGCTCGCCGCGCTGGTCGAGCCAACCACGCTCATTACCCTGCTTGGCTGGTGCATGCTGCGGCGCGCCGGTATCCGGGCCTCGGCGCCGGTGCAACGGGCCATTGCCTGGTTGCTGCCCGCGGTTGCGGCTCTGTTTGTGAACCGTCTTGCGTTCGGTGGAAGCTTGTTTACGTCCTCGCGGGCGGACATCCTGGCCGCCGGGCTCGGACTGCTCGGCGGGGCAGCCGCGCAGCATTACCTGGAGCTGCGGGCACGGGCATTTTCCCCGGCAATCGACGAGGCAAAATTCCAGGCCCTGCAGTCGCGCATCCGGCCGCACTTCTTTTTCAACAGTCTCAACGCGGTGCTGTCCGTGATCCGCGAAGACCCGCTGCGCGCCGAGCGCATGCTCGAAAGCGTGGCCGAGTTGTTCCGCGCGGTGATGGGCGACGTAAAGCAGCTGGTGCCGCTGGAGCACGAGCTCGACCTGTGCCGGCGCTACGTCGAGATTGAGCAGACACGACTTGGCGAGCGACTGCACGTCGAGTGGAACATCGGCGCAGTGCATCCGCGGATGCGTGTGCCCCAGCTGCTGCTGCAGCCGATCATCGAAAATGCCGTTCGCTACGGAGCCGAGCGCCTTGCCGGCCAGTGCAACATCGAGGTGCGAATACGCCAGCAAGGCTTCAAGCTGGAGATCTACGTGAGCAACCCGATCGCGCGCGAACCCGTGCAGCGCGAGGGCAACCAGATCGGCCTGAATAATATCCGCGGGCGGCTGGCACTGATATACGATTTGGAGGCGAGCCTGGAGACCAAGGTGCGGCGCGAACGGTTTGAACTGCGCCTGACCATCCCCGTGGAAAGCAAGACGGGGGCCTGAGCGTTTGTGGCGCTGTTTGCGTCGTGAATCGGAATGCTGTCGATATGCTCAAAGTGCTGGTTGTAGACGATGAACCGCCGGCGCGGGCGCGTCTGGCGCAGTTGCTCTCCGACTGCGCCGCGCAATTGCCATTGACCCAGGTCGGACAGGCCGACGGCGGTGTCGCGGCGCTCGCTGCGGTGGCGCGGCTCCAGCCCGACGTGGTCCTGCTCGACATTTCCATGCCGGACATGAGCGGCATCGAAGTCGCACGACATCTGGCGCGGATGGCCGCACCGCCGGCGATCATCTTCGTGACGGCCTTCGACGACCATGCCTTGAAGGCCTTCGAGGTCCAGGCGCTCGATTATCTGCTCAAGCCGGTGCGTGTTGACCGATTGCTCGCGGCCCTGAAGCGTGCCCAACGCGTGCTGCCACGCGAGGCCCGCCTGGACGAACTGGCGCGCGACCTGGGCGCTGCGCGCACGCAATTGAGCGTTTCGGAGCGCGGCCGCCTAGTGTTGGTGCCGGTTGCCGATATCGTCTACCTGCGCGCCGAACTCAAATACGTCACGATCCGGACGGTAGCGCGCGAATATCTCACCGAGGAATCGCTTACCGCGCTGGAGAGCGAATTCGGCGAGCGCTTCGTGCGCATCCACCGCAATGCCCTGGTGGCACGCAGCTACATCGCCGGTTTCCAGCGGGTCAAGGGTCGGCCGGAATCGGACGGGGACTCGCCGGAAGGCCATTGGGAGGTTCTGCTGCGCGATATGACGGAGCGCTTGCCGATCAGCCGGCGCCAATGGCCGACGGTCAAAGCCGCTGCCCGTGCGTGAGGCGGCGCGCCGCGCGCGCTAAACTCGCATCCCCATGTCCGTTCCTTGCGCAACGATTCGCATCGCGACGCGGGCCAGCCCGCTGGCACTGTGGCAGGCCAACCATGTTCGGACGCGGCTGCTGGAAGCGGAGCCGACGCTGCGCGTGGAATTACTGGAGCTCACCACCCGCGGCGACGAGATCCTGGATCGAACGCTTTCCAAGGTCGGTGGCAAGGGACTGTTCGTCAAGGAGCTGGAGCTCGCCCTGATCGAGGGCAAGGCCGACCTTGCGGTGCATTCGCTCAAGGATGTGCCGATGCTACTGGCGCCCGAATTCGCCCTGGGCGCGATCCTGGAGCGGGCCGATCCGCGCGACTGTCTGGTCAGCTCGCGGTATGCAAGCCTGGAGCAGCTGCCCAGCGGTGCGCGAGTCGGCACATCGAGCCTGCGTCGCGAAATGGCCCTGCGGGCGCGCTTTCCGCGGCTGCAGGTCGTTTCCGTGCGCGGCAACGTGGGCACGCGGCTTGCCAAGCTCGATCGTGGCGACTACGACGCCCTGCTGATGGCCGCTGCCGGTTTGCAGCGCCTGGGCCTCGCAGCGCGCATCGCGCAGATCCTGCCAACGGAGCTCTTCCTGCCGGCACCGGGACAAGGGACGCTGGCGATCGAAATTCGCGCGCAGGACGATGCGGCGCGCGCGCGCCTGGCGCCGCTGGAACATGCGCCCACGCGGGCGATCGTCAGCGCCGAGCGCGCGGTCTCGCGTGGCCTCGGTGGCAGCTGTGAGGTCCCGCTGGCTGCCTATGCGCAGATCGACGGCGACAGCTTGCAACTGCGCGCGTGGGCCGGAAGCGCCACTCGCGGCGAGATGATGCAGGCCCAGGGTGCGGGCCCGGTTGCGCAGGCCGAGGCCATCGGGCTGCGTGTGGTCGAGGAGCTCAAGGCGCGCGGCGTCGAGCGCCTGTTGGCGGGTGGCTAAGGCTTGACGCGCGCCGACGGCAGGGCCTCATTGATTCTCATTACGCGCCCACAAGAGCCCGGCCGGCTGCTGGCCGCACACTTGCGAGACGCGGGATGCGATGCGCTGTGGTGGCCGGCATTTGACCTGCTGCCGCCGCAGGACGCGCCGGCACTGCGCTCCTGCGTAGCCCGGCTCGCGCAGTTCGACCTGGTCGTATTCGTCAGTCCGGCTGCGGTGCAGGCGTTTGCGGCGGCAATGACCGATGCTTGGCCGGGGCACAGCACGATTGCGGCGGTGGGGGCGGCGACCCGGAGCGCGGCGCTCGCAGGGCTGCCAGGCGCCGAGCGCGCGCGCATCATCGCTCCGGAGGGCCCTTCGGCCGCCGACGGCGGATCGGAGTCGTTGTGGCGATCGCTGCAGGCGCTGAAGCCGGCGCCGCGGCGCGTCCTGATTGTGCGCGCCCAAGGCGGTCGGCAGTGGCTGATCGAGCGCCTGCTCGCCGGCGGTGCGCAGGTCGAGCAGGCCGTTGCCTACCGGCGCGTGGCACACGTGCCCGCTCCCGTCCAGTGGGCGGCGCTGCGAGCCGGTAAGGCGGCGGGCGCGCGCCTTGCACTGCTGTACAGCAGTACGGAGGCGGTCCCGGTGCTTGCCGCTCAGCTGGGGCGCGATGAAGAGCTCTCGGCCTGGCTTGCCGGTGCCGTTGCGTTGTGTGTTCACCGGCGCATCGAAGAGGCGCTGCGCACCAGCGGCCACGCCGACATTCGCCGCTGTGATCCCGACGTGCAATCGATCCGCGACGCATTGCGCAGCGATCCTGGAGCCATGCGACCGGCAACAGCAAACGATCAAGCCGATCCGGCGTCGAATTCTTTTTTGCGAATTTCGTAAGTAACATTGCACTCATCATGAGTGAGTCGACTTCTTCCGCGTCCGATCCGATTCCTGCTGCTGCGATCCGCGCCAGCAAGGTCTCGAGCCGGGGTCGGACGCTCGCGTCCGCGGCGTTGCTGATAGGCGTGTCGGCACTGACGCTCGGGCTTTATCTGCTGCACGAAGCCGACGAGGGGAAGCGGCGTCTTGACCAGGAGCACATCGACAGCCTTGCGCGCGAGCAACGCAACGTCGATCTGGATCGGCGCATTGGCGTGCTCGAACGCCAATGGGCGCAGGCGCAAAGCGATGCCGACGTGTCGACGAGCCTGATCACGGATGCCGATCTGCGCCGGCGCCGCGACACGCTGGCATTGCTCGATATCGAACGCCTAGTGGAACAGGCGCAGTTGCAGCTGCGGCTGGGCGCTGCGACGAGTGTGGTGATCGATGCGCTCACCGCGGCCGACGAACGCCTGGGCCGCCTGGCAAGCCCGAGCGCGTTGCGCGTGCAGACGGCTTTGCGCCACGACCTGGTTCGCCTCAAGGCCGCGCCGGACGTCGACCGTGGCGCATTGGCGGCGCGGCTCGATCCGCTGCTGGCCGCCGTCGATGCCTGGCACATGAGTGCCGACGCCGCGCACCCGGGCCTGCGACCGCCGCTCCCGCCGGTAGCGGCGG
>JGI12269J14319_10000375_pt1 | contig 42396 bp, 44 predicted proteins | sample PeaSoiSIISIP2007_FD_14319 | JGI IMG/M metagenome (IMG submission 14319)
TCTTTCTTGGGACAGATTTTGCTCAGTCGTATCACCATAGGTATTATCAAATAAATTCAATCTCAATCGGCATTTGTTCTATTACCTTCTTCAACTCTGGCCAACAATCCTTCGTCGTTTGAATCATGACTTCTCCTAATTCTTTGTTTGTCGTTGTCACAATGCCCAGATGACCTAAGCCCTCAACAAATTTGCATAACATCTGAATTTCTGACCGATCGAGGCGGGCTTTGATGATAAGGTCCGCTTGCGCATACTTATCGTTCGCTTGAGAGTCGTTTTGTACTTCTGAAATCGTCATCAGATATTCTCCCCTAATCCTATATTTCCAGATTATTTCATCCACTAATTCAATCAAATAAATTCAATCTCAAACGGCATCTTCTCAATAGCTTTTTTTAAATCTGGCCAGCAATCCCGAGTCGTGAGAATCATCACTTCTCCCAACGCTTTATTTGTCGTGGTGACGATGCCCAGATGATCTAAGCCCTCGACAAGTTTATCCAACATTTGCATATCCACCCGATTTAAGCGGGCTTTGACCAAGACATCGGCATGCTCAAATAGCGCACCCGAGCTCACTACAGATTCTCTCATATTCGTACCACTTGAAATCATCTACACCTCCATTATCCTGCCTTATCTCCTAACCACGATTCTTCAATTTTCCAGCTACCTCTTCTTTTGATCTGCTTTGTCGCTTTTTGCTCGCCGCAAAATGCTATAAGGCAGTATGTTCTCCGGTACCGTCATCCTAATCTTTTGCTGTGCATGGCGAGCCACATCGATTGGTGCCCCTTCGGTGTCCCACATTTCCTTAACCTCGAACGACCAAGAGGCTCCCCGCGGAGTTAGAACTTCCAATACCTCTCCCTGCTGAAAGTGGTTGCGTTGCTCGATCCAGGCAGTGGGTTGATTAGAAAACGCTGGAACCGCTTCACAGTTTTCATCACTTAAGCGTACCCCAACAAAATCATAGTCCCTGACATAATGAGAGGACTCTAAGTTATGCGAATTAGCCCCCGGCTTACCAAACAGAAATCCTGCCGAATAATCCCGGTGGCTGATCTTATCCATTTCCTCCAGCCACTGAGGGAGCTTTACTTGGAAAGCTTCCTCTCCCTCATCCCACAGTGTATCTATCGCTTCCCTATAAACCTTGACCGTACTAGCGACATATTGAACGCTTTTCATCCGTCCTTCGATCTTAAAACTGTCGATATGTAGAGGCCTTAATAAAGGCAGATGAGGCAAGAGGCATAAATCGTGCGAGTTAAAGACATAAGTCCCGCGTTCATCTTCCTGAATTGGAAAGACTTCCCCTGGTCTCTTTTCCTCCATCAGAGCATATCCCCAACGACAAGGCTGAGTACACTCGCCACGATTAGCATCCCGTCCTGTCAGGTAGTTACTCAGTAAGCACCTCCCTGAATAGGACATGCACATCGCTCCATGGATAAAGATTTCTAACCCTCCCTCCACTTTAGCACGTACCTCCCTCAGCTCCTCTAGTGTCAGCTCTCGAGCAAGGACAACCCGTTCAATCCCCTGCTTCAGCCAAAATCGCACCGAATACGAATTCGTGTTATTCGCTTGGGTGCTTAAATGCAGAGGTAGCCTAGGCGCCACTTCCTGAGCCAGTGCAATGACACCCGGATCGGAAACAATAGCGCCGTCCACGCCCAATCCTTCTAACTGTTTCAAATAAGCCGGTAGTGCCTCAAAATCCGCTTCATGGGCGAAAATATTCACGGTCACATAAATCTTCTTCTCCAACGCATGCGTCCAGCTAACCGCCTGCTTCATTTCTTCAAAACTGAAATTCCCAGCGTAAGCCCGAAGCCCAAAGGCCTGGCCTCCTATATAAACAGCATCCGCTCCATAAGCCAATGCGTATTGTAACTTTTCCCAATCTCCCGCAGGAGCCAATAACTCAGGTTTGCTCATGAAAATTCCCCTAACTTTTACTAACTGCCAATTAGTTCCTTTATTCTGGCTAAGACCCGATCAACTATCCTAAAGCACTCTTCAGTATCTTCCTTGCTTACAACGAGAGGATCTAAGGCTGGATAACGAGTCTCAATATAAAAAGCATTTACGAATGCCATATCTTTCAGAAATTGATTAAATTCATTGTCATGTTGCATCCCCTTTTTGCAAAGTTTTAGAAGGTTATGTCCTTCTTGAAGTTCCCCAGTTACAGCAATAAGATAACCCTTCAAATATTTCTCTAACGTCTGTTGGCAATGAAAACATACAATTTCGTTGTCCGCATCATGATCAAATAAAATCTTTGCACTCCTAAGATCCTTTTGAGCCATTATAAACCATTCGTTATATTTGTCAGTATCCACCAATTAAACTCACCCCTGTCCTCTGAATAATACCCGCGAAGGTTGCCTGATCATCCTTATTATTTCGCCATTCTTGAGGAGTGTAAATCACCACATCCAAATCCACATTATATTCTACTTCACATAAAATATCTCTGACAATTTTCCTTTTATCATTCGTTTCAAGAATTAGACAAATATCTACATCACTACTTCGAGTAACCCTCCCTTTGGCGCAGGAACCAAATAGAATGATGTCTAGAGGGTTATACATTTTTATAAGTTGATTTTTTATATCTTCTATTTCAACGTCATAGGGACACATCTCCGAACGCCCTTCCTTATGGTAATTTTTGTTATTATTATACTTTCTTAAGGGCTTAATTTCAATCCAGTCTTACCTAACGTATATTTTACCGAAAAACAGAGATGGCTTTTGCACAGAGACCCGCCAAACCTAAGAAATTACAAATAGCCCCTTGACGTCCAGCTTCTGCTATATTACAATACAGAAAATTATCATGCAAGACAATGATGAGAATTAGTATGTCTTTTAAGGATGTTATAGCGAGTCAGAGAAGGTGAAAGTCTGATACATTCCCGTAGACTGAATGGATCTCAGAGTCGTAATCTGAACACGCTAAGCGTCAGTAGGTGCTACCGGGGGTTTCCCGTTACAGAAACACGGATATCGAGAGACCGACTCTCCGCATCTGCTTAATTATGCACGAGAATCGCATCCTTCTCCGTATCTAAGCTTGAAGTATAGGCACTACAATGTAGATCCCATACGAAAAAGGTGGCATAATGGAAATTAACTTTCCGTCCTTTACAGGGATGGAGAGTTTTTTTATTTTTCTAAAATTATGAGATGGAGGGATTTATTATGGAAAAAGGTTATTTTGGTGAATATGGCGGAAGTTTTGTCCCACCTCAACTGCAAAACGCTCTGGATCAATTGGATAACGCCTTCGAAACGTATAAGGACGATCCTGCTTTCAAAGAGGAACTCGACTATTATCTCCGACAATATGTTGGCCGTCCNAACCCTCTCTACCATGCAGCAAAACTTTCTAAACAATTAGGGGGCGCGAAAATCTATCTTAAACGTGAAGATTTAAATCATACTGGTGCTCATAAAATTAACAATGTCCTTGGCCAAGCTTTACTTGCCAAACGTATGGGAGTTAAACGGGTGATCGCAGAAACCGGAGCCGGACAACACGGCGTAGCCACAGCAACGGCTTGTGCCCTCTTTGACATGGAGTGTGTTATTTACATGGGAGAAGAAGACACCAAACGCCAGTCCCTCAATGTCTTCCGCATGGAACTCTTAGGAGCCAAAGTGGTCTCTGTCACAGCCGGATCACGCACGCTGAAAGATGCCGTGGATGCAGCTCTGATGGACTTCGCTGTTAACTACGAATCCACATTTTACATGCTGGGCTCTGCCGTTGGCCCACATCCCTTTCCCACGCTCGTCAAACACTTCCAATCAATTATCTCACGGGAAGCCCGCCAACAAATACTGGAAGCTGAGGGGAAACTCCCTGATGTTGTCATGGCTTGTGTCGGNGGTGGAAGTAACGCCATCGGCATGTTTGCCAACTTTATCCCTGACTCAAAGGTCAAACTTATTGGTGTTGAACCGGCCGGTTTGGGTATCGACACAGGGAAACACGCAGCTCCCCTCACTGCTGGAGCGCCCGGAATCGTACACGGCTTTAAATGTTACGTCATGGCCGACGAAAAGGGTGAACCCCTCGCCACCCATTCCATATCAGCCGGTCTAGACTATCCCGGTGTCGGACCTGAACACAGTTACCTAAAAGACATTGGTCGTGCCGAGTATGTGTCCATCACAGACGACGAATCGCTCCAAGCTTTCCATCGCCTTTCCCGGACAGAAGGCATCATCCCTGCGCTTGAAAGTGCACACGCTGTCGCCTATGCCATGAAGCTGGCCCCCACTATGAACCCAGACCAAATTATCATCGTCAACCTATCTGGCCGTGGAGACAAAGACGTCGAACAAATCTACGTAATGTCACAAAAAGCTCACTGATAGAGTTTAATGTTTTTTAAATGTTCTGCATACGTCTTAGCAAACACATGATAGCCATCTTTTTTAGCCACATAGTATAGAAAATCCGTTTGGGCCGGATACAATGCCGCTTGCAGGGAGGCATCTCCGGGATTGGCGATCGGCCCAGGCGGTAATCCTTTGTGAAGATAAGTATTATACGGTGAAGAAATCTGAAGATCCTTATTCAATAGTTTTGGCTTTGGAGCGGCCAGCAAAAACTGGATCGTGGCATCAATTTGAAGGGGCTGGTTAATCTTTAAGCGATTCAAGATTACAGAAGCAATCAACGGGCGATCCGATTCTTTCACCGCCTCTTTTTCAACAAGAGAGCCTAAGGTAACCCACTGAGGAATAGAAAGTTTCATTGTAACCAATTGTTTCTGCACCTCTGGGGTAAGTTCTTTAGCAAACTGTTGGAGGAGCAAATCGATCACTGCATGGGGACTTGTTTTTATATAAATATAGTAGGTATTTGGAAATAAGTACCCTTCCAAACGATGAATTCCCTTCGGTGCTCCCTGCAAAAAGGGGTATGGGAACGCATCATCCGTGATCACCTTTGTGAATTCCTCTTTGCTCCCAACCCCCTTTTGTACTAGCAGTGCGATAATTTGGTCCGTGGTGTACCCTTCTGGAATAGTCACACGCGTAAATTCCGCACCTGTAAGCAAATCATTGATAATTTCTGCAGGGGACATTGTCTGCGCCAACTGATAATCGCCAACATAAAGCTTGAAATTATCCTGACGCAACCAAGCTAACATTCTAAAGGCCCAAACGCTGCGTATGATATGACGCTGTTGTAATTTCTCTGCTAGCTGCTCCACTGTCATTCCTTGAGAAATAGTAATCTTCTCACTATTACCGCTTGGAGAATAAGGCTGAGTCGCCCAAGTCCAGCAAGACCAGAACCCTAAACTCCCGACTAAGAGAACAAGTATAACCCCCTTAAAACTTTTCTGCATTTTTTTTGTTCTATTTGGGGACATACTCCCACGCTCTCTTTCCACCTACTTTTAGAAATGTCTTGTAAGGTCATTGGAATCTCGTTTCATTGTACAACAGAACACGCGTTTCTTCCAGCTTGTCCTTAGCCCATTTCTCTATTTCTATAGATGCTTTCTGGACCGGAAAAGAAAAGAATTCGCTAAGATCATCTCAGCGAATTCTTTTCTTTTCTATTCACGAATGCTTAATGGAGAGTTACTCGTCCTCTTCAGATTCTACCAAGTTTTCCCAGGCATCAGCCACTTTTTCCCACTCTTCATCGTCTTCGATGTCAAGTAGCATTTCGCCCCCCTCGGCATCTTTGCCGAGTTTAAGGATAATGGCCTCATCATCGTCCTCACCTTCGGATTCATCTTCCGAAATAGGCATCAAAACAAAGTATGTTGAGCCTTCAAGTTCCAAGGTATCGAGATGAAGAAACTCGTGGTCTTTTCCCTCATCATCTGTCAGAACAACTGTGTCAAACTCTTCAGAGTCATGCTCATCATGGTCATGATCATGTGGATGTTCAGTCATATAATTCACCTCTTATCAAAGAATATGGTCATTGTACTATTATAGGTAATGATTGTCAAATTAATCACACTGGAATATTCCCCTTCTGCCGACGATCCAGATACCCCTGAAGTATAAAAACAGCTGCCATCTTATCAATCACGAGTTTCCGTTTGGCACGCGATACATCCGCCTCCAGAAGAGTCCGTTGGGCAGCCACTGTACTCAACCGCTCATCCCATAACCCAACCGGCAGCCCAAACTCCAAACGCAAACGCTCGGCAAACTCATCGGTCAAGGCACAACGCGGCCCTAGCGTTCCATTCATATTTTTCGGATAGCCAATCACGATTTCGTTCACTTCATATTCGCGAATGAGTTCACGCAACTCATCGATTTCCTGCTTGGAGCGCCTAATCGTCTTAATACCCTGGGCTGTCCACAAAAAAGCATCACTAACTGCCACGCCAATCGTCTTCGACCCGAAATCTAACCCCATTATCCGCATGATATTCCCTCCAAATTCCCCCAAGCGAATTGCTTACACAATCTTAAGACAAAAATGTGGGCAAACCCTTCCACAATACCCACACAGCACACACGCCTCATGATCCACCACAGCTACTTTTTCAAGGTGTAAAGCTCCCTGCGGACAAGCCTCCAAACAAAGTCCACACCCCTGACACCAGTCAGCAATATAAAGCTTCCGTTTTCTGCATTTAACAACGTCTTGCAACTCTCTTGAAATTTCTTGACCTGCCAACAAGAGAAGATTATAATCCACCTCTTCTCGACTAGACATTCCCAAGGCCAAGGCCTGCACGCCCTGAACACTTCGGACAAAGGCCACGGCTTTTTCTGGATCATGGGTTAAATGCCCGCCCCCGAAAACCTTCATAGCGTATATTCCAATACCCAATTCCGCGGCAAATGAAATAGCTTCGAGCATATCGCTTAAATTTCCATCGATAATCCCAAGACCCTGATAATTCAAGATTGGATGTATTATATCGAGACCTGGTTGGAGCGCCCCGGCCCGGACTCCGGCAACAGCATGCGTCGAAATCCCGATCCAGCGGACTATGCCCTTTTCCTTAGCCCGCAAAAGTTCTTCCCAAGCTTCTGAATGCCCCTGGAGAGTTAAGGCGCTTTCCTGTTCATGAAGCAGAAAAAAATCAAGTGTTTCTCGTTTAAGGGCGGTTCGCGCCTTTTCCAAGCTCTGGCGCATTTCTAGGGCTGTGACGGAGTATGATTTACTGATAATGCGGACATCCGGATGCCCTTTTGTTGCCGCAGCAATTTGCGCATAATTATCATAGATTTCCGCTGTGTCAATCCAGTTTACCCCTTGCTCAAGAGCATACTTCAGAACCGAAGTCCCTTCTTCTTCCGTTACACGTCCTTGTAAGGGGGATATAGCCAAACTTCCAAAGCACACCTCTGAAACTTCTGGCCCCCATAAACCGAGTTTAACCTGACGCATATCGTTCTCCTTTCGAGACTAAGTTCAGGCATGAGAAGTGAGAACTAAGTTCGCAAAATCCAAGTTGAAAAACCCTCACCACATCAAGCGAGGGTTTTCAATATATTTCAATTATTTGGCATCCAGATACGTTCTGACCAGCTCTTCGATCAGTTCAAAACGCTCAAGTTTACGAATCATTGCTCGCGCCTGATTGTGGCTGGTAATATATACAGGGTCACCTGACATAAGATACCCAACCATCTGGTTTATTGGATCATATCCTTTTTCCTGCAATGCGGCATAGACTTTCTGCAATACATCGTGGGCAGAAACGTCTTCTTCTCCCACTGCCTTAAACATCATAGTTTCTTCCATTCGATCCATTTGCCTATCCCCCTTTCGCCTTTCCTCCGCTCATCCTTCTCTTAAGGCACATTCAAGAAAATAACCAAGGCATCTTTGACTTGTTATTTCCTTTCATATACCTAAAGATATTCTTGGCACCCCAATGATTCTCCTCTATTTTTTAAGAAATTTCTGGAGAAGCGCTGGGACCCGGTCAATAGCTTCTCCCAGTTTGCTAGGATCTTTCCCACCCGCTTGGGCCATGTCCGGACGACCGCCACCACTACCACCTGTAATTTTGGCCACTTCTTTTATAATCTGCCCGGCATGCAACCCACTTAAACCTGTTGGCGTGACTACGGTCACCAAGTTAACCTTTCCTTCGCTTACTGAACCCAAAACAATCACCCCAGTTTTGAGCTTACCCCGCAAAAGATCCGCCATTTGACGCAGGCCCTCCATATCAGGCACATGNACCTGGGCAGCTATTACTGGAATTCCTTCGATCTCCTCAATGCGCTTCAGTAACCCTTCCGCTTCATTCCTGCCGAGTTTCCCTTGAAGTTGAACGATTTCTCGCTCAAGATCTTTCACTTGGCTAACCAGTCCGTTGACTCGTTTACTCACTTCTGTAGGCTGAGCTTTGAGGGTTTGGGCAACCTCCATCACTTGCTCATCAAGGGCACGGAGATAAGCTAAGGCTTCTAAGCCTGCCACAGCTTCAATCCGACGCAGCCCTGCCCCAATCCCTCCCTCGCTGAGGATTTTAACCAATCCGATTTCCCCGGTGGCTTTGACATGTGTTCCGCCGCACAATTCTTGACTGAACATCGCCATCCGGACGACCCGAACTGTCTCTCCATATTTCTCCCCAAACAGTGCTGTAGCTCCGCTGGATCTAGCCTCTACCAACGACATTTCCGTCGCTTCCACTGACATATTCTTTAACACGGCTTCATTGATCAGACCTTCTACCGCCCTCAGTCCATCGGTCGTCAACGGGGAAAAATGGGTGAAATCAAAACGTAAGCGCTCTGGGGTCACCAAAGACCCTGCTTGTTGAACGTGTTCTCCTAAGACGGAACGCAAAGCAGCCTGAAGGAGGTGAGTCGCGCTGTGATGACGAGTGGTGGCCTGACGCTCAACGTTATTGATTTCTGCTTCCACTGTTTCTCCAAGATGTATTACCCCGGTCATAACCTGAACACGGTGATACATGGTTCCAGTCACGCCTTTTTTCACTTCTAACACTTGCGCCTCAGCCCGAGGAGTTTTGAGCAAGCCTATATCAGACACTTGACCACCGCTTTCCGCATAAAACGGGGTCTTAGTGAGGAAGACCAGGGCCTCTTCCCCTGCTCCTACATCCTGCATCTCCTTGCCGTCAACAAATAGTCCTTCAATCTGCGTCACAGCTGAAACTTGTTCATAGCCAATAAATGGTGTAACCCCTAAACGTTTTGCCTTTTCCATCAGTTCTGGACTCTCAACCACTGCACGCATTTGTTGAGATTGTTCTTTGGCCCTGAGACGATGCTCTTGGGCAGCCGTTTTATAGGACGCGAAATCAATAGACAACCCTTGTTCTTCAAGAATTTCTTCTGTCAACTCCACTGGGAAACCATAGGTTTCATAGAGATAAAAGGCATCCTGTCCCGTTAACACTGTCTCTCCTTGTTGGATGATCTCCTTGACCTTTTCTTGCAACATCTGAGTTCCTTGCTCTAACGTTGCTTGAAAGTTCTTCTCTTCCAACCTTAAATGGTTCAAAATAAAATTCTCGTTTTCCTTAAGTTCCGGATAAGCTTGGGCATAATCCCTTTGAATAATTTGAAAGACGGATTCTAAGAACGGTTTATTAATCCCCAAGAGTTTGGCATAACGAATAGCACGGCGTAGAATTCGGCGGAGGACATACCCTCTGCCTTCATTATTCGGTCGAATTCCATCAGCCAGCATAAAAGCTACCGCCCGGACATGGTCAGCTACCACTTTCAAAGCTTGATCATTTTTTAGGTTATCCTTATACCTAATTCCTCCTAGGGCTGCCACATGATCAATAATAGGGCGGAATAAATCTGTATCGAAATTTGTCTCAACCCCCTGCATGACAGAAGCAATCCGCTCTAAACCCATACCTGTATCTATGTTTTGCTTCGGCAGAGGGGTCAACACACCTGCTTCATCGCGATTATACTGCATAAACACTAAATTCCATATTTCCAAGAATCGATCACAATCACAGCTACCCGCGCCACAATCAGGCTTTCCACACCCTCTTGCCTCTCCGAGATCTACATAAATTTCTGAGCAAGGGCCACAAGGACCCGTCGGCCCAGCAGCCCAAAAATTTTCCGGATCCCCAATGATACGCTCGGGCTTAACACCAGCTTTCTCTATCCAGATTTGTTTTGCTTCCGTATCTTCGGGATAAATCGTCACCCAAAGTTTTTCGACTGGAATTTTTAAAACTTCTGTAATATACTCCCAAGCCCAAGGTATTGCCTCATTTTTAAAATAATCCCCAAACGAAAAGTTTCCCAACATTTCAAAATAGGTATGATGGCGAGCCGTTTTCCCAACCACTTCAAGATCTGGGGTACGAACACACTTTTGAGCAGTTGTGGCCCGCGGAAAGGGAGGTTCAACACGGCGTTGAAAGTATGGTTTAAAGGGAACCATACCCGCGACTGTTAACAAAAGGGTCGGGTCATCTTTAGGAATCAGAGAAGCACTCGGTAACATTCTGTGCCCTCTAGCCTCAAAATACTTAAGAAACATGTCCCTTAATTCATTACCTGTATACATTTACGAACACTCCTTTAAAAGTTATAAAGAAAGGCTTAGTTTCCTCAGCCAACACTTAACTTTTCGAAATATAGTGAAATAAAAATAATCCCACCCTACATCAATTGTCAGGGATGAGATTTCTTCGCGGTACCACCCTGCTTACCATACGGGCTAATGATACTTTTCTTCTCATTAATTTTGCAAAATTCCCATTGTTTCTAGAGTATATACAGGGAATGTCTCCTTTGTCAACCACATTAGATTTTAGAGGAAACCAGCTTAAAATAAATATGACTAAAAACGACTCGGATTATGGCGGCCAAGGGAACGGCCAAGAACATACCCCAAAAACCAGCAATTTCTCCACCAGCTAATATTGAAAACACAATCCAGATCGGATGAAGACCAACACTATCACCCATAAGTTTAGGCGAGATAATATTTCCTTCAAGTTGTTGAACGATTAAAATGACCAAGGCAACCTTAAGAGCCATGGCCGAGGACTTCGTTAAGGTGAGCAAAACTGAAGGTATGGCCCCGATCAGTGGCCCAAAGTATGGAATAAGATCAAAAAAACCACAAATTAAGCCAATCAGCAGAGCGTACTCCATACCAACAAGTTTAACACCAACTCCTACCAGTATCCCGACAATTACCGCAACAACTAAGTTCCCATGCACAAATTGCCGGATTACATGGTTAATGTCTTGCCACAGCCGCCGCCATTCCATCCGCCTGCGTTGAGGAATAACTCGAAAAAATCCATCTCCTAATCTTTTCCAATCAGCCAACAGATAGAGTGTTATTACTGGAGATAAAATGTAAAGAGTAATCGTGGAGAACGTATTAGGCAAATTAACTAAAAATAGATTAAGTCGATCTGCCATAATTACTTCTCCCTGCCCTAAATGTTGGTCCAAGACGAGTACAACACGGCTGGGCAAACCAGTGGCCTTAAACTGCTCACGGAAACCTTCTATCCTTTCGGTGATCAACTGCATCGTGTTCGGTAAGACCACCGCCAATTTGCTAAGTTCATTATAGATTATCGGAACGATAATAAAAATAGTAGTAGCCAAAACAGCTATAATCAAGCTGGAAACAAGCGCAACCGATCTGTTCCGACTAATTCCGTACCGCTCTAACCCCTCAACCAGGGGATTCAACAGATAAGCAAGTGCAAAGGCCAGGAAAAACGGACCTAAAATTGTCCTCACCTTGACAAGTAAAAGAATTCCTAAGAGTAGACAAGTCCCCATGAAAATCCATTTAAAATTTTTAGAGTTTATCATATCCTTCCCCCTCCAAGACCCATCGCGTTAAATAAACATTTGCGCATCGCACTATTAGATTGATCATAAAGAAAAGCGCACAATGCGCGCTTTTCTTTAGGTAATATAGATGTTATAGTGTCTCAAGTTCCCTCGCAACTAAGCTCAGGAAGAACCAACCGTCCCCCACTTGCACGCAGACGGTGCACATGAAATGTGCCGTCCCACCCAGATAACCTCACCGTTCCCCGACCCCAAGCCCAGGACGCAGTTTCACACAGCGCGACGTCTTTACGTAAGCAGCCCAGCAAACTTCCGTTCAAGCGACCGACCCCAGACACGGGGCAGTGCACAAAAATGCAAGAAACAACCGTCCCCGATTGCACGCCCAGGAAGAACCAACCGTCCCCCACTTGCACACAGACGGTGCACATGAAATGTGCCGTCCCACCCAGATAACCTCACCGTTCCCCGACCCCAAGCCCGGGACGCAGTGTCACACAGCGCGACGTCTTTACGTAAGCAGCCCAGCAAACTTCCGTTCAAGCGACCGACCCCAAATACGGGGCAGTGCACAAGGATGTGCACTGCCGCCAACGCGCCAAGGATGGCGCTTTGGCGGGTACCCCGCTCCCCAGAGCAGGAGCTTGAACGGTTAGTTTGCTCTGCGTCGTAAGCACCGAGCGCTGTGTGACACAAGTCCCTCACAAGTCCCTCACACAAGTCCCTCGCTGGCTACACCCACGTCGCTCGCGTCCATTGTCAGATCATCCCAAGCCACCAAAGAGCCATCTTCCGCTAAATCATAAATAACAATTTTGTCAGTTTGAGTTGTAAATTCAACGCAACAATCCCAACAATAGAACTGCTCTACTCCTACTTTTCCAATGGCACGTCCTGAGCATACCGGACAATTCATGGTCACCAACTCCCTTCATTTGTTTGATCCAAGGGGGATACTTGGTTATCGACAATTAAAATATCCTTCCCATCGATCATGACATGCGGCCTGAAAATAGTTCCCCTGCCATACAAAAGGTCAGCGAAGAGCCCATCGGAAACCTCGAATCCAACAATCTTTTCGACGGAATCATCAATGAAAACATCCTCGATAGTACCTCTTGCGTCTCCACCTTGGGTATAAACTTCGTTCCCCACTTTGTCGGACCACCGTATCCCCTTAAGTTCTTCTGTAGTATTTTCACAAATAGTTAAAGCGTCCTTACCAACCGCTACTATGACCTGCCTTGGAATGCCTTTTGAAGACTGGAAGAAGTGCCCACCTTCTAAGAGAATTCCAACAACCTTATCTTTGTCATTGTCGAGGACCAGATCTTGAACCCAGCCAATCGAGTCCCCACTTTTCAAATCCAAAACGGGTAGTCCGATAATCTCTCGAGCGCGTCGCATTGATCTTCCACCTCGCTAACATAATTTCCTTTTATTACTTTGCCCTATAATTCTATAACTTATGCATCTGTCATGCCTAAACAAGGATGTTCGAGGTTAGAACACCGCCATGGATGGCTAGGTGTCACCTCTTCGAACCTCGAACTTCGAACTTCGCCTTCCCCGAGGATCAGAAATTATCTTCCCCCCGCCAACTACGATATTTTCTTGGTAAAAAACCACTGCTTGTCCAGGCGTGACTGCTCGTTGCGGTTGATCAAAACAAACCATCACGTCATAGCCTGCCTCTCTGTCACCGGGATAAACAGTCGCCTCGGCTCCTGATGAGTTATACCGGATTTTAGCTTTGACTTTTATGGGGCCTTGCAACTCCGAGATGGATATCCAGTTGAGATCGATCGCCCAGAGTGTATCCGTATACACATCCTGGTCTTCCCCTAACACAACTTCATTGCTCTCAGGATTTAAACCCACCACAAACATAGGTTTACCAAAGGTTACCCCTAGCCCTTTCCGCTGTCCCACTGTGTAGTGAATAATCCCTTGGTGCCTACCCAAACTATTCCCCGCTAAGTCCACAAAACGCCCCGGTTTAATATCCTCTTCTGACCGTTTCCGAACGAACGAAGCGTAATCATTGTTCGGAATAAAACAAATCTCTTGGCTGTCCGGTTTGTCACCTACCCCTAAACCCCGTTCTTTGGCCATTATTCGAATTTGCTCTTTCGGGTAATCTGACAATGGAAAAAGAGTCTGAGCAAGCTGTTCCTGGGTCAACATATACAACGCATACGTCTGATCTTTGCGTACATCCATGCTCTTACTTAAGAGAAATCGTCCGCTATCCGGACTTCGTAGCACTTGGGCATAATGACCGGTTGCGATGTACTCTGCTCCTAGACCATGTGCTTTACGCAGTAGCTCGCCAAATTTAACATACTTGTTACAAGCTATACACGGGTTTGGCGTTTCTCCCGCTAGATAAGACTGGGTGAAATAATCCAGCACTGTCTCCTCAAAAAACGAACGAAAGTTCATGACATAATGAGGAATCCCCAGTAAAAAAGCAACCCGTCTTGCGTCGTCGATGGCTGAAAGAGAACAACAGCCTCCCTCTACCTCTGCGTCTGCCGATTTCCACATTTGCAAGGTAATCCCAATGACATCATACCCTTGTTCTTGAAGTAAAGCAGCGGCGATGGAACTATCCACACCGCCGCTCATGCCCACCACCACTTTAGGCTTAGCTATCAGAGCCATGCTCATCTATTCCTTTTTTTCTTGTTTTTCACGATAATTTACAATCGCGGCATGAAGTGCGTCCGCGGCCAAATTCGAACAGTGCATTTTTGCTGGGGGAAGCCCTCCTAAGGCTTCTGCCACAGCGGCATTGGAAATTACCATAGCTTCATCAAGAGTTTTGCCTTTAACCATTTCCGTGACCATACTGCTGGTGGCAACGGCTGCGCCGCAACCAAACGTTTTGAACTTCACATCTTTAATAATGTCTCCCTCGACGTCCAAATAAATCCGCATAATATCCCCACATTTAGCATTCCCAACTTCACCAACGCCATCTGGATTCTCGATTTCACCGACATTGCGTGGATTCGTAAAATGGTCCATTACTTTTTCTGAATACATCTGTTAGCTCACTCCCTTACTGTGCTTGTTTAATCCGCAAAACTTGGTCATAAAGCGGAGACATCATACGCAAACGCTCGACGATCTTTGGTAATTGATCAAGGACATAATCAATTTCTTCTTCAGTATTTTGGCGCCCTAAGGAAAAACGCAACGATCCATGAGCAATCTCATGGACAAGCCCCATGGCGAGCAACACGTGCGAAGGATCAAGCGAACCTGAAGTGCAAGCTGAACCGCTTGAAGCAGCGATTCCAAGCATATCCAACGACAGTAACAGGGATTCCCCTTCAACAAAGCGGATACTGACATTTACATTATTCGGTAAGCGCTTTTCTCCACTAGGCCCATTTACTTTCACGTATTCAATGCGCTGCAGGATTCCATTGATCAGTTTATCTCGCAACTTCGTTTCGTGCCTAGCATCTTCAGCCATCCGTTGCCCAGCCAACTGACAGGCCTTGCCAAATCCAATGATTCCCGGAGTATTTTCCGTACCCGAACGACGCCTTTTTTCTTGGCCTCCACCATGAACCAAAGGCACAACTCGTATCCCTTTACGAACGTAAAGTGCTCCAACTCCTTTGGGACCGTAGATCTTGTGACCAGACACTGTCAGAAGGTCTACATTCATCTCGTTAACATCAATGGGAAGCTTTCCGAGGGACTGAACAGCATCGACATGAAACGTGATGCCGTGTTCCTTCGCCAGTTTTCCAATTTCAGCTATTGGCTGGATCGATCCGACTTCGTTATTGGCATGCATCACACTCATCAAAATTGTATCTGGCCGAATGGCCTTACGAATGTCTTCAACAGACAGTAAGCCCTCTTCATCAACCGGTATAACTGTTAGCTCAAATCCATTCTTTGCTAAGTATTCACACGTTTCAAGTACTGCGTGATGTTCAACCGCAGAAGTAATAATATGTTTACCCTTTTTGCGCAGTGTTTCTACGGTTCCAAGAATTGCCAGGTTATCCGCTTCAGTGCCGCCGCTGGTGAAGATAATTTCCTGAGGGGTGGCTCTGATCAATTCTGCCACTTGGTTTCGGGCTTCCTCTAGAGCCTGTTTAGCCTCCCTGCCAAAACTGTGAACACTTGACGGATTTCCATATTTTTCGGTATAATACGTCATCATTAAGGTAGCAACCTCCGAGTCAACTGGGGTCGTCGCACTATGGTCTAAATAAACTCGCCTCATGGGGGCTCCCTCCTTATAGTTATTTAATGATTTGGTGTTGGATATTCATTCCCATTAAGGTTACTAGGGTTAACCTTTGAAGATTCTATACTAAAAGTTCACAATGGTTAAATATAGTACATGTATAAACTGCGCTCCGCTTCAAGCTGCTTAGCATTTTCAAGCATCGTTTCAAGGGTGATGGAATCAAGCACATCTGCGATGGAGTTTCTGACTTTTTCCCAGATTGTCTTGGTTACGCAATATTCTGCTTTGGCGCAGCAAGCTGGTTCTTCCTCGGAAACGCAATCAACTGGAGCAATGGGTCCTTCTAACACACGGATGATATCCCCAATTCTTATTTTATCCGGTTCTCGTCCCAAAATATAACCGCCCTGCGCGCCACGGACACTTTTTACTAGTCCCGATTTACGCAAACCGGACATGAGTTGCTCCAAATAATGTTCGGAAATGCCCTGTCTCTCTGCGATGCTTTTCAAAGAAGTCGGGCCTTCACCCACATGTTGAGCCAAATCAAACATGGCTTTCACGCCATACCGACCTTTGGTCGAGAGTTTCAACGCCCTTACCTCTTTTCTATGAGTGAACTTCTCTTCAAATCAATTTTAATGTCCATGTGCATATCTTATTAAAACAGTCGGAATTTGTCAAGAGTATTCCCCTCTAATCTACTTTTGTTTTTCGATCCTAAAAATAGCATGCTTTTATTTTCAGTATTACGCTCTAGTTATTTTGTCATTTTGTTTGAAGCTATATACAAGAGTGAATATTATGGTATAGAGGAGTGCCATTTGCTGGCTCATCTGTCTCTAGAATAGACTTATTTTCACAGTAATATAGATTCTTGAAAAACTTGAGGAGGGATTAAAATAATGACAAATATGACGAAGGTGAATCAGAACAGTTTTGCTTCAGGCTATCATTTTTACAAAATGTTCTGGGTATTTTTCATTTCTTCAATCTTAGGTTTCGTTATTGAAAGTTTATTTTGTTTGCTTCGTTATGGGTATATTGAAAGCCGCGCCGGCTTGATCTATGGCCCCTTCAGTCAAATATATGGTTTTGGGGCCGTTATTATGGTCTTAATTCTGCACAGAATTAATATTAAAAGAGAACTCCTCCTTTTTTTCGCGAGCGCATTTCTTGGAGGATTATTTGAGTTCAGCTGCAGTCTAATCCAGGAATTTGCTTTTGGGTTTATTTCCTGGGACTATAGTGATTCACAGTTTAGTATTTTTGGCCGCACCAACTTGTTGTATTGTTTCTTCTGGGGTATACTTGGCGTTATATTAATTAAAGATATTTATCCGTTTATGAGTCATCAGATTGAAAAGATTCCCAATAAAATAGGCGCGATAGTCTCTTGGGCGCTGATTGTATTTATTCTCTTCGACTTTTCAATTTCCGCATTAGCTACCATCAGAGCGAATCAAAGATATCATGGCATTCTAGCAAGCAACTACGTTCAGACTTTACTGGATCAATATTATCCTGATTCCGTACTTAAGAAAATTTATCCCAATATGATCCACGTTAATTAAAATCAATTTAACGAGACTCAATCTCAAATTAATGCCTTAGCTGATTTTATTTTTAGAATATTCAATAACAAACCCTTTTATCAAAGCAAACTTGGGAGGGCTCCAACTTGGACGACCCTCTCAGTAGCTATTGAAGTCTGCACTATCCCCGGACCGCGCAGCGGTTTAGTAATTTATTTTAATTGCTGAATAACCTCCTCAACGTCTGGAAGCTGATGTATATCGTAAATTTTTATCCATAGAATTTTGCCGTTTTCACCGACAATCACATTGGCACGCTCAGAAAATCCTTCCAGTTCACGAAATAAGCCGTAGGCTTTGGCGACTGCCCCATGCGGCCAGAAGTCTGAGGGCAATTTAAGATTGGCGATCTTGAGTTCCTTAGCCCAGGCATTTTTAGAAGGGACAGGGTCAACACTTAACCCTAATGGAATCGTATTAAGTGTTTCAAATCGTGCATAATTAACCTCTAGGGATTTCATCTGTTCAGTGCAAACGGGGGTCCAAGCTAAAGGATGCCAAGAAAGTAATACTTTTTTACCTCTAAAATCATTTAAGCTGACTAAATTACCGCGATTATCCTTTAAATTAAACACCGGGGCATTAGCTCCGACTGTAATGGAATTTTCCATTGTTTTCCCTCCAATTAAATTTGTTACTTAACGACTGTTGATATAATTTCATCCTTACTTGGATTGAGGTCCTTACTTGGATTACTTGGATTACTTGGATTGAGATTGGAAGCTAAACTAGCTAAACCCGAAATTCCACCTAGACCCATAGTCTCTACTACAGATGAAGGTACTATAACCATTGCCCCTTTTTCTTTGATCCCTTCGTATAAAATATTCATTGCTCTCAATTGCAAAGCCACTGGATTATTTTGATATGACTTAGCTGCTTCTGCAAATTTCTCCGCAATTTCAGTCTCAGCAGTTCCCAAGATAATTCTTGCTCTTCGTTCACGTTCCGCCTGGGCTTCGCGGCTCATAGCATCCTGTAACGCAGCGGGTAACACGACATCGCGAATCTCTACTCCTGCGACATTCACTCCCCACGGTTCAGTCCGCTTATCAATGACCAGTTTGAGTTCACGATCGATCCGTTCTCGATCAGAGAGCATTTCTGCTAAATTTGTTCTGCCGATAACGTCCCTTAAAGCCGTCTGTGCCGACCAAAAGACGGCCTCTTTGTACTTAGCAACTTCAAGCGCTGCTTTCTTGGCATCTAAGACAGACCAAAACAAAACCGCATCAACATCAACGGGCACCGTATCTTTAGTTAAAGTTTGTTCAGCGTTAAACCCTGTAGCAATTGTACGATGATCTATCCAGTTGGTCACGGATTCTATGATAGGAATAACAAAAAACAAGCCCGGTCCTTCTAAGCGATTGAATTTCCCTACTCTAAGAATAACCGCCTTTTCCCACTGATCAGCAACTTTTACACCAGTAGCAATTAATATACTCAAAAAAACGCATATGACTATCCAGCCAATCCAACCCGTAAGATACGAAAGTAAGACGCCAGCAATTAAGAAAAGAAATGCTAATAACACTGATATTTGATTTGGTTTTTTGAATTCAAAATTCTGTATATTCATGTTTGGAGCCTGCATTAAAATCACCTCATTTTCAAATATTATCCATCGTTCTCTAATGTTCTCTAATGCTACTATTCTAGTTCTTTCATAAACTTCTCAGCATCTCGTGGCTCCCAGACCCGATCGATGAGTGAAGGTCGATCAGCCAACCAAACCAGGCGATCGGCGAAGGTTGGTTTTTCCACACGGTAGAAGATACCGATGGGTATTTTCTCTCCCCATTCCATCGCTTGCTCCAGCGCGTGGTTCAGATTACCCGTGTCATAATCCTTTGGTAATTCATAAACTCGATCTGCGTACCAACGATGGGTATTCACTTTATTGAAACTGACGCAGGGCTGGAGAATATCAATCAAGGCGTAGCCAGGATGGTTAATCGCTTCTTTCATTAGACTAATGAGGTGTTCCAGGTGTCCAGTGAATCCACGAGCTACAAAACTCGCCCCCGCCGCCAGAGCCAACAAGAGTGGGTTAAGCGGTTGATCAATATTTCCTTGTGTCTGAATCCCAGTCACCTGCCCAAGGGCTGTCGTTGGCGAAGCCTGCCCCTTGGTCAACGCATAGATCTGATTGTCATGCACAAAATGGGCGATGTCTACATTACGTCGGATATTGTGAATAAAATGATTTCCGCCCTCTCCATACGTATCTCCATCACCAGAATGAACGATCACCGTTAGTCCAGGATTGACGATTTTCGCCGCCACGGCTGGTGGCAAAGCACGCCCATGCAAGCCATTAAAAACGTTGGTTCGAATATAATGAGGGAGTTTCGCTGCTTGACCGATTCCTGAGACCATCAGGATTTCTTCCGGTCGCTTATTTAATTCCAACAAGGCTGTCTTGATCGCCGTCAGAATAGCAAAATTCCCACATCCCGGGCACCAAGCAATTTCGTCGTCAGAATCAAATAGTTTTTGGCTTTCTGCTTCATTTGTCACTTGCTATAACCTCCTTAACCCGGTCCGAAATATACTGCCCGCTCATAGGTCTTCCATCATAACGCAAGATGCTGTGCGTACAATCAATCAAGGTTTCCTGACGGATCAGAGCTGCCAATTGACCCGTGGCATTTTGTTCTACATTAATCAGCATCGTGACGTTAGCTTTCATATCCGTCAGAAGCTTCGTCGGCAAGGGATAGATATCTCCGAAGATTAACGCGCCAATGGAGTAGTCTTCCTCAAGGAGTTCGATCGCTTCCCGCACGGGTCCAGCGCTTGATCCCCAAGCTAAAAGCAAAATCTCAGGATCAGTCTGTCCAAAAACCCAAGGTTCCTGTGTCTCCTTCTTTAAATACGCTAAGCGTTGCAGCCTTTTTTTCGTCATAGCGACCCGCACGTTGGCTGCTTCCGTAATATGACCATCCTCAGTATGTTCATCACTATCCGCAAGAACGACCTGGGTTCCGCATCGACCGGGCACCAACCGTGGTGAAATTCCGTCCTCTGTCAATTTGTAACGTTGATAGTGTTCCTGTTTCTTCCAAACCTCTTCCCCAGCCAAGGCACGCTCGATTGTCAGACTGGAAAAATCAAATGGCGGTATCGTCTGATAATAATCCCCTAGATATTGATCTCCAAGTAGAATCACTGGAATCTGATATTTGTCCGCGAGATTGAAAGCTCGGACGGTTTGATAAAACGCATCTTCCGGATCACGCAAGGCTATAACCATCCGTGGAAATTCCCCTTGAGAAGCCGTTAAGACAAAACTCAGATCCCCCTGCTCCGTACGAGTGGGAAATCCCGTCACTGGACCTGGGCGCTGAATTTCAGCGATCACCAGCGGTGTCTCCGTCATCGCAGCGAGGCCGAGTCCTTCAACCATCAGGCAAAATCCACCTCCAGACGTTGCCGTCATGGCTCTAGCCCCGGCATAAGAAGCCCCAATCGCCATATTGATCGCCGCAATTTCGTCTTCTGCCTGTTCCACCACAATCCCGGCCTCTTCCATTTTATCGGCTAAGTAGGACATAATCCCAGTTGACGGAGTCATCGGGTATCCAGAATAAAAACTTACCCCTGCAGCCAACGCCCCCAAACCGATCGCTTGATTACCTGTTACCATAATTCTCGGTTGAATTTCTGGGAAGTCAAGCTTGAATTGCGGTTCAACCAGTGTGTAACCTATTTCTAAGGCTCGACGGTTAACCTCAAAAATTTCCGCCTTAAAGAGACTATGCAGCACCGGCCAAACCTTTTCAAAGTCGAAATCAAAGAGACGCAAAACGGCACCGGCTGCTACGGTTCCTTCTGTCAATTTTGTCCCAGCTTCAATAGCCTTTTCTTTCAACGGGAGCCATAAGGCTTTTCCCTCACCGATCTCCGTACGGTAACTTTTGTCTCCTATCAGCACACTTTGAGCAGACAGCCGAGAAGCATGAACCTCCACCGTTGTGGAATCAAGGGCTAAGAGAACATCAAGAGTCTCGCGATGGGAGTAAATTGGCCGATTCGCAAACCTTATCTGATGAAAGTTGTGTCCGCCACGGACACGGGACATATAATCCTTATGGGAAAAAACCTCGACGCCCTGTTTTTTGAGGATTAATTCCAGTACTTTTGCGACTGTGTCAACCCCTTGCCCTGCAGCACCACCCACTAAGATATTAAAATCCAAGTTCGCTCCCCCTTTAACTGAAGAATATATTTTTTATGCCTTAGATTTAATTCACCCACAAAGCATCACTTGTTAGTAGCTGTCATCTACAATAAAGATACCATTCCCAAGCTTAGAAAGTCCGCACTTGGCGGACTTTCTAAAGTTATTCTAGGAATGATCTATTCTTTACCTTTTTTCAACCACTGAGCAACTTCAACCGTTCTTTTTGCTTGATGAAATACAGCATCTTTTACATCTTCAACCATTTTGCCATCTTGCCCCTGAGTCACTGAGGTGCCATAAGGATTACCACCTGCTTTAAAAATCGAAGCATCTGTATAACCGGGCGACACAATGATTGCCCCCCAATGCATCATTGAAGTATATAAACTTTTAATAGTAGCTTCCTGACCACCATGAGGATTCTGTGCAGAAGACATGCCACTGACTACCTTGTTCATCAGCTTTCCTTGTGCCCACAAGCCACCTTGAAGGTCTATGAACTGTTTCATCTGTGCAGCTAGATTCCCAAATCGTGTCGGAACGCTAAAAATAATGGCATCCGCCCAATCAAGATCATCTGAGCTTGCTTCCTTTATATCTTTTGTGGCTTCAGCATTTGCCTTCCATGCTGGATTGTTGTTAATAGCGACTTCTGGAGCAAGTTCATGCACCTTGACCAGACGAACTTCCGCACCTGCCTCATTGGCAGCTTCCGCTGCCCACTGAGCTAACTGATAATTGATACCAGTCATGCTGTAATAAATGACTGCTAATTTAACTTTTTCCATATTAATTGCCCCTTCGTTTTTATAATAAATGGTTTTATTCTAATTCTACACAGCTGTAGGAATAGATTGACTCTTATCAAGCATTTATGCGCTATGAAGAGAAGACTCAACACTATTAGCTGCCTCAATAATCTTTTTCGCTTTTTCCACTTCTTCAAGCGTACCATGCGCAATCAACAGGAATTTATCCGACTTAAGCGACGTCTCGTATTTGAGGATACTGTCCTTTGGAATGCCCATACTGTATAAGGCTGCACCGAAAGCATTCAACCCGCCAATAATAGCCGCACCTTCGAGAGCGCCAATGATCCACGTCACCAGCGGACCGCCCACAACAAGGGGACCAATCCCAGGAATGAAAAAGAACGCGGACCCGAATAGAAATCCCCATAGTCCGCCCCAGAATGCCCCTAACTTTCCCCAGTATTTAACTCTGTCGCCCGTATTATAATAGCCCACCACATGCTCATCCGTCTGATAATCCTTACCCACAACGGATAATTTCTTCATATCAAATCCTGCTTTCTGGAGTTCCTTGATAGCATCCTCTGCTTCGGGGTGGGTATCGAAAACNGATACAACCAAATTTTTCTCTGACATTTCACACAACCTTTCTTCGTAATTGCTCCTGACTCTATTATGACTTCCCTACGAAGATTACATTCTACATTGAGTTAAATTTATCCTTCTAGTTACTTAAAATTATTTTCTTTTCATAATAATTATGATAATGATATCGGTAGAACAAGATTTAATGAGTACAGCAAACAAAGATTACATTACCCTTTTACATCAAGATCAAGAACGATCAACCAAAAATAGAAATCCCGCTGTTATGTTTTCAGCGGGATTTTGCTCATTCCTGTTATTCTGGACGATTTAACTATGATCTTACCTTTCATGGAGTCTCTCCCCTATCCAGCTAAGTATTGCTTATTTTCCTTAACAGAGCTCTTCCGCCCAGGGCAATTATTTGTAAGGCACTTAAGGTTTCCGGAGCTAACGTTTCACCATTTATTAGATCAGTTACAACCGTGGGAGGCTGCAACATAGTTTTGAGATTCACTGTTCGTGTTTCCTCTGAATGACGATTAATAAGGATCATAATTTCTTCTTCGTCCCCTATCCGAGTGAAACCGTAAACATCTGGTTCAAAATAAAACGACCTGAAGGCACCTGTCTGTAATACTTCAAATTCTGCGTGCATACGTAGCAGTCTTCGATACCAACTCAATAGTTCGCTGTCCTCTCTACCCCATAAATAGGTCCCACGGTTATACGGATCAGCATAACCTTCTGCTCCCACTTCATCTCCATAATAAATACAAGGAACCCCGGGATAGGTCATTTGCACCAAACTAAACAATTTGAGCCGTTGCACAGCCAATTGTCGGGCATACGGGGAAAGTCGGTAGGCTCTTTGTTCTATCGTTGTCAGACTCTGCTCTGGCGGAGCATCGCCTAGAAGGGTTAAAATTCGTGCCGTATCATGACTTCCGATTAAGTTCATACACGCATAAAAGTTCTCATGGGGATAATTTTCATACAAACTCATAATCTCTTGATGCAAGGAACTGGAATCACTTTGTCCAAGCATGAAACGGAGGAAACTCGCGCGGAAAGGATAGTTCATCGTGGCATCCAGTTCATCCCCTGAAAAATATTTGCGTTGTTTATCATAGCTTACTTTATTTGAAGCATCTTCCCACACTTCTCCGATCAGAACTGCATCAGGGCGAATAAGCTTAATCGCTTGCCGAAGTTCCTGAATGAACTCATCAGGAAGTTCATCGGCGACATCCAACCGCCAACCGGCAATCCCCATTTTTAACCACTTATTAATGACACTATTTTCTGATCCATAAATAAACTGTCGGTAGGAAGCGTTCATCTCGTTTACTTCTGGAAGGGAATCAATCCCCCACCAGGATTGATATCCTTGGTTTAATTTACACTGATACCAACTAAAATAGGGGGAATCACTCGATTGGCAGGCGGAGGCCCCAGGATAGTTACCATATTTATTAAAATAGATGCTGTCACTTCCGGTATGACCAAAAACACCATCCAGTATAATAGAGATCCCAGATAGTTTTGCAGCGCCAATCAATTGTTCAAAAACCGTATCATCTCCATACATAGGATCGATCTTAAGATAATCCGCCGTATCATACTTATGATTACTTGGAGCGTCAAAAATAGGATTCAAATAAAGAATGCTTATGCCTAATTCTTTAAGGTAGGGCAATTTTTCAATGACCCCTTGCAACGTTCCTCCGAAAAAATCCCAATCGGTCACTCTGCCATTCTGGTCTTTGATATAGATTGGTGGATCAAACCAATTAGCATGCAACAAGGCATTTTTCCGTGGAAAGAAGGTGAATCCTTTCTCGCGGTCGTTATAAAATCGATCGACAAAAATTTGATACATTGTTCCTTGCTTATACCACTTTGGTACTTCTATCGGTTTATGAACAGTAATTTGATAGGAAGTAGGCCCTTGTTCCCAAAGCTTACCCTCTCCGCCAAGCCCTTTCAAATTATTTCCATAATAATAAGTTTGAGATCCGACCCGAATCACAAAATAGTACCATATAAGCCCTGGACTGTTAGGTACTTCATAGTCTCCCTCGAATAGATCCTTTTCTGCAAAGGGTTCGGGTACTGAATCCGAAACTGAACTTTGACTAGTCTCGGTAATTCGATGCATAGGAATAGCTATTTCCCGATCTTTTTCCCAAATACGAAGAATGCAGGCATCAACATGAACCGAAAACGTCCTCAGACGGAAAGTTATCCTCTGTCCACACGAGACTGCGCCAAACGGTTCTCTGTAAAATAAATCGTGAGAATTATGAAATGCATCAAACATCATCATATAATCCTCCAGTTTCCCTAACGGCCTGTTTAGGCAAGAAAGGAAATAATAAGTTCCCATCTGAAGGACAGCAATGATGGCTGTCCTTCTTATTTGTCCTTGTTAGAGTATTTTTTAAATACCCTTTCTTCGGCTCCAGAGTTTTGTGGCGTATAAAAGCAAGTATATTTAAGGTCTTTAGGTAAATATTCTAAGTGAGTATCGGGATGATCTATCGGATTTATATATTGACCCGTGCTGTTTTTTAATTGATTTGGCACATTAAAAGCTCTGGTTGTTTCAACAGTTTTAAGAGCAGAATTAATAGCCTTATATGCTGAATTGGACTTAGGACTTTCACACAAATAGATAACAGCCTCAGCCAAAGGAATTCGCGCTTCCGGCATGCCAATGAATTCAACTGCTTGTTTTGCAGATATTGCCACTTGCAGGCATTGTGGGTTGGCAAGTCCTATATCTTCACTTGCTGAGATTACTATCCTTCTCGCTATAAATAAGGGGTCAACGCCTGAATGGAGCATCCGAGCTAACCAATACAATGCTGAATTGGTTTGGCTTCCTCTAATTGATTTTATGAATGCTGATGTTAAATCGTAGAAATCGGAAGTCGTAATCCCATTCAGCCTAAATTGATAAGCGTCCTGTACCATTTCAAGTGTAATTTTATTCGAAGTTTGAGAGGCAATTTCTAAGGCATTAAGAGCACTGCGTACATCTCCATTGCAAACTTCGATCAAATACTTTAGAGCCTCTTCAGTAAGCTTAATATTCTTTAGACCTAAACCATGATCCGTATCGATCAGAGAACGTTCAATGATTTTTTTAACATCTTCACTGGATAGGAAATCAAGCCGATAAACCCTACACCTTGAAGCCAACGGAGGGATTATATCATGCATAACACTTTCAGTTGTTGCGCCGATCAAAATAATCGTTCCGTTTTCGATAACAGGGAGTAGTGACATTTGTACATTGGACCTCATTGCATGAATTTCATCGATAAAAACAATTGTTTTCTTTCCATGGAATTTTAGCCTATCTTTAGCTGATTCGATCACAGTTTTAAGTTCACTCGCAGTAAGTGATACAGCATTTAACCGCACGAATTCTGCATTCGTAGTTTTGCTGATTATTGAAGCTAAACTGGTTTTTCCTGATGCGGGAGGTCCTTGTAATATCATAGATGAGACGCTATCGGTTTCTACCAATTTTCTTAGTAAAGTTCCTTTACCAAGAATGTGTTTTTGTCCGATAAAATCGTCTAAAGTTTCAGGCCTCATTTTTTCTGCTAAAGGAACATGATTTGTGTTTAACGCATAATCGAATAAATCCATTAATGATACCTCTAAAAAGCGATGCCTACGTTTAAGCATCGCTTTTTATTTTCTTTTCAAGGTTTAGCGTTCACGAACGGGCGAGTATTGAACTGCCCTTGAATAAATAATTAAATTTGAGCATCGAGCATTTTAACCAGATCCGCTTTTCCACGGAAACCGGTGGTTATGTCTACCACTTTGCCCCCCTTGAAAACGGCGATTGTCGGAATACTCATCACTGAATATTGGCTAGCAATTGGGGCATTCTCGTCCACATTGACTTTCCCTATGACAATTCGACCGGCATACTCATCAGCAAGTTCATCGATCACGGGAGCAACCATACGACATGGACTGCACCACGGAGCCCAAAAATCCACCAGAACCGCTTGTTCAGACTTAAGAACATCCGCCTCAAAGTTTGCAGTAGTAAAGGTTTTTACATTTGCACCTGCCATTAAAATTCCTCCTAAATTAATCAAATTTTATTTACTTAATAAATTTGGTAAGCACCCCAATAAGCTCTTCAATCGCAGCTTCCTGGTCATGGTTTTCAACGGCGTTTTTCATACATCCTCGCGAATGGTGTTCAAAGACGATTGTGCCAACTCTATTGATTGCAGCACGAACTGCAGCTACTTGAATCAATACGTCAACACAATACTTGTCACTCTCAACCATGCGTTGAATCCCTTTTACCTGACCTTCAATTTTTTTCAGCCTGCGCATCAGATCCTCTTTGGATTCTGAATAAGGGGTCGAATTAGTCATGCCGTCTATTCCTCCGATACCCTAAGGGGGTAGCTATAAAGCTATTATAGCTAATAACCCCCTCCCCTGTCAAACAGTTCTAGGAAAAAAATACCCAGAAATAAAATTGCACGTTCTTTCATTCACCGGCTTACCTATAACGAGGTAGAAACGTTTCTTAGCTATAAAAGCCCACAAAACGTATTCGCGTTAACTAACGCGAACAGCGCCACAACCCCACGATCGTTCCAAATCCCATATACCCAAACCCGAGGAGTTTCTCAGCTAAATGCAAGCCAAGAACCGTCCCCACCTTGCGTCCCTCGGTCGTCCCAACCCCCGTTGACCCAAGCCAAGAGGAAGTTTCTTAGCTTAGTGAAGCACTTAGCGGAATTGCGTCAATGAGCGCAGACGATTTTGCGTGAAGAAACGCAACGGTTCACATGCGACGGAACAGGATGTTCCTAGTGTCGAATGCGCCAAGGATGGCATAGCATTCGACCAGAAAGCCCAGAGGTTTTGCGTTTTAGCAAAATCGTCAAGCGAATAGCAATGCAGCGTGTCGATCACGATAGTCTCCAGTGGAGAGTATCGCCGAAGCCGTGATCCCTCAAGGAATACCTAGCGGCGTAGGATGCTAAGAAACTTCCTCTCACTTGCAATCATCTACTCCCTCTATTTCTTTTGATTTATCTCAAGATCCGTCTTAATGTGCAATTCCTTTAATTGTTTGTCCGCCACCATTGATGGAGCCTGTACCATTATATCTGAAGCGCTTTGCGTTTTGGGGAAAGCAATTACGTCTCGGATGTTATCCTTTCCAGTTAAGAGCATAATCATTCGGTCTAACCCGAAAGCGATTCCACCGTGGGGTGGAGTTCCGTATTCAAAAGCTTCCAAAAGATACCCGAATTTATCCATTGCTTCTTCCTCGGATATTCCTAATAAATTGAACAGTTTCTCCTGGGTACCTCGCCGATGTATTCGAATACTCCCTCCGCCAAGCTCTGTGCCATTAAGTACCATATCATACGCTTTAGACCGAACTCTAAGCGGTTCTGTCTCTAGGAGCGGCAAATCTTCATCCATGGGAGCCGTAAAGGGATGATGAATTGCGATGTAACGTTGTTGCTCATCGTCATATTCTAAAAGTGGGAATTCTGTAACCCATAAGAAATTCATAGTATCTTCCGGAATCAGTCCTAAGCGTTTTGCCAATTCCAAACGGAGATGTCCAAGTGCATCGGAGACAATAGCGTACGTATCAGCAACAAAAAATAAGATATCACCGGTTTCTGCGCGCATGCGTTCAAGCAAGGCACTCATTTCTTGCTCTGTAAAGAATTTAGCAATGGGGGATTTTATCCCTTCTTCAGCCAGGACAATCCAAGCCAAACCCTTCGCCCGATAAGTACTAACAAACTTTCCCAGGTCATCGATCTCGCGCCGTGGCAACCCGGCACAGCCTTTGGCACAAATACATTTCACACTCCCACCGCCTGCCACCACACTGGCAAACACTTTGAAGCCGGTCTTGCCCACAAGGTCTCCGACATCAATGAGTTCCATACCAAAACGCGTATCCGGTTTATCCGACCCGTAACGTTCCAAGGCTTCCTTATGGGTTAGACGCGGGAAGGGAAGGTCTAGGGATTTCCCCATCGTTTCTTGGAAAATCCGCGCCATCAATTGTTCCATCATAGAAAGGATGTCTTCCACTTCGACAAAGGACATCTCAACATCAAGCTGGGTGAATTCCGGTTGACGATCCGCTCGAAGATCCTCATCTCGGAAACAACGGGCGATTTGGAAATACTTCTCCATCCCACTCACCATAAGGAGCTGTTTATATATTTGCGGTGACTGAGGTAAGGCATAAAATTCGCCTGGGCGAACACGACTCGGCACGAGATAGTCTCGGGCCCCTTCGGGTGAGGATTTGGTGAGTATCGGGGTGTCGATTTCATAGAAACCTTGTTTGTCAAAAAAAGCCCGCATAATTTGCATAACTTGATGCCGGATTTTGAACACAGCCTGCATTTCTGGTCGACGCAAATCAAGATAGCGATATTTAAGCCGCACTGTTTCGTCCACATCAACTTGATCCACAATATAATAGGGGGGAGTTTTGGAGCCGTTTAGTATCTCAAGGGACTCCGCAATAATTTCGATCTTGCCTGTAGCTAAGTTCGCATTAATCATCCCTTGAGGCCGTGCGATGACTTGACCCAGAATAGACACTACAAACTCAGAACGAAGGCTTTCCGCTACAGAAAATCCAGTTCCCATTTTCTCTGGGTCAAAGACAACTTGAACAATACCGGAACGATCCCGTAGGTCAACAAAAATCAATCCTCCGTGGTCACGACGGCGCTGAACCCAGCCCAGCAAACGAACGACTTCCCCAACTTTCTCTAACCCTAATTCACCGTTTTCAACACGTTCTGAAAATATCGTCATGCTAAACACCTCTCTGAAACTTCTTTTTAATTTCTTCAACTGCCTTAACGAGTGGAATCTCAATTTGATCCCCTAACCTTAAGTCTCGAATCAGGAGCAGATTTTGCTCTAGTTCTGTTTCCCCTAAGATCAAGGCATATTGAGCACCTAAGCGGTTAGCCGCTTTTAGTTGGGTTTTTAAACTTCGGCCTAACAGATCCATACTCACAGGGATACCCTGATATCTCAAGGCGCTTAGGAGTGCAAATCCCTCGTTCTCGGCTTTCTCTCCCAAAGCGATCAGCATAGCGAACAGCCTAGGTTTTTCCTCTGGGAGTTTATGTTGAACTTGAAGTGCAGCTAAAACGCGTTCCAACCCCATCGCAAATCCGATCCCTGGGGTTGGTGGTCCGCCAATTTCCTCCACCAGCCCATCATACCGACCACCTCCACAGATGGCACTTTGAGCCCCGATTTCTTCTACCATAACTTCAAAGGCTGTTTTTGTGTAATAATCCAAACCCCGGACCAGGCGCGGATTAACTCGATAAACCACTCCAGCTAGGCCCAATAAGACAAGAACCCTCTCAAAGTGGGTGCTACAATCCATGCAAAGGGTATCATGAGTTGTCGGAGCCCCTGTAGTCACCGCTTGACAGGTTGGGTTCTTACAATCGAGGATACGCAAGGGATTGCGTTCAAACCGTTCCCTGCAGTCATTACAAAGTTCGTTTTGGCGTGGGGTTAGAAATTCCTGAAGTTGTTTACGGTGCTTGGCCCGGCACGTCGGACAGCCCACCGAATTGACGTGCACTTCAAGCCCGGTAAGCCCGAGCCGTTGATAGAGATTCCAGACTAAGCTGATCACTTCTGCGTCAACTACTGGTTGGTCAGCACCCAACACCTCAATTCCAAATTGGTGGAACTGGCGAAAACGTCCACTTTGCGGCCGTTCATAGCGAAACATCGGGCCCATATAATACAGCTTCACAGGTTGAGGATGCCCGTAGAGCTTGTTTTCCACATAAGCACGGCATACGGAAGCCGTCAGTTCCGGACGAAGGGTCATCGAACGGTCCCCTTTGTCCATAAAGGTATACATTTCTTTCTTGACAATGTCTGTTGTCTGTCCAACACCTCGCTGGAAAAGTTCTGTTGCTTCAAATATTGGCGTACGAATCTCTTCATACCCATATGCGCGACAGACTGTTCGAATAGTTTCTTCGAGATATTGCCATTGTTCAACCGTGCCTGGCAACAAATCCTGAGTCCCTTTTGGACGCTGAATCGACATAGTTACCCTCCTTGATCCAAAATTTCTCCTCAGGCACATTCAAGAAAATATCCATGGCATCTTTGACTTGTTATTTTCTTTCATATGCCTTTAAAAAAAGCCCTCGTTCCTTGCTTTGCGCAAGGGACGAGAACTTCTCGTGGTGCCACCCTAATTGACGGAATTTCTCCGCCCACTTTTCAGTCATTAACGAGACCAGTCGTGCAAAAATACTCCCATTTAGGGTGTTCTACCGAGTGTCTCTCGAGCTAGTTCCAGTCTTGCTAGCCCTCCCTGAAGAGAGGATGACGCGGAATTTTCCTAAAAGGTATCGTAAGTATTTTATACATATCCGTCATTTTATCAAAAAAAATTATAATTTGTCAATTAACACTGCAACCTGTGCGTTTAAATGATCTACATTACTTACACAAATAAGGATTATCCCGTTTTTCCTCTCCGATGCTGGTCTCTTCGCCATGCCCTGGGAAAACCCTAGTATCTTCCGGAAGGATCAGGAGTTTTTCCTTCACTCCTTGAAGAAGTTGATCTAACGATCCTCCTGGAAAATCTGTACGACCGATTGACCCGGCAAATAGCGTGTCCCCGCTAAAAAGACCTTCAGTGCATAAAAAACAAACACATCCTGGAGAGTGCCCGGGAGTTGAAATTACTTTTAAGAGTTGTTTCCCAATGCTAAGCTCTTGGCCATCCTGAAGCAGAAAATCCGCGCTTTGCAGAACGACATTTGACCCTACAAAACTGGAAAGGTTCTTTTTCGCATCGGTGAGCATTTCTGCGTCCCCTGCGTGGATCCCCACTAAGACATCCTCCCCTAAAAGAGCTTTGAGTTCATCCACAGCACCAATGTGATCCACATGCCCGTGGGTAAGCAGAATATAGTCTACTTGGAGACCCTTCTCCAAAATCCAGTGGTAAATCTTTTTTCCATCAGCCCCCGGATCAATAATAGCTGCTTTCTTACTTTCCATACAGGCGTAAAGGTAACAATTTGCCCCAAGGGCACCCAATGCTCGACCCTCAATCATCCACATTTCCTCCTAGAATTTCTTCTCACTATCTAAAAGTAACGTCACCGGTCCATCGTTAATCAACTCTACATCCATTTGAGCCTGAAAAACTCCCGTTTCCACCTTTAAGCCATGATTACGGATTCCTGCCACAACACGCTCATACATGGCTTTGGCCTGCTCCGGCGGTGCAGCAGTCTTAAAGCTGGGACGTTTTCCGCTCCGACAATCACCGTAGAGGGTAAACTGAGAAACCATCAGAATTGCTCCACCCACATCCTGTACGGAACGGTTCATTTTACCTTCTTCATCTTCAAAAATCCGCAGCCCCACAAGTTTATCAACCATCCAGGTTATATCGTCTTCTCCGTCTTCCTGCCCGACAGCTAAGAGGATCAAAAGTCCTGCCGAAATTTCCCCAACTCTTTCTCCATTTACTGTAACCGAGGCGCGTTTAACGCGCTGCACGACACTGCGCATCTTACTTTCCTCCTGCATGAATCCGCTTAACTTCCGTAATGTCTTTGACCTTACGAATTTTATTCATCACCATTTTAAGCTGTTCGAGGTTCCGTATTTCGATACGCAGCTGAATATCCGCCAGATTATCTTTCCCCACTCGAGCATTAATCCCTAAAATATGAGCACGCGTATCTAAAACAGTGTTCATGACCTCGGTAACCAAACGCGGCTTGTCCACGCCATAGATTTGAATATCAACAGGATAGATGGAATCGACCTGTTCAGCCCACACAACTTCAACGACCCGATCCCCCTCTTCTTGAGTGTGACCAAGGATATTATTACAATCACCACGATGAATAGATACCCCGCGACCCCTGGTAATATAACCGACAATGTCATCCCCGGGCAGCGGATTACAACACTGCGCGAAACGGACCAACACATTATCGACGCCTTTAACTCGGACCCCGTGAGAGGCTTTTCCGTATACATTTTGTGTTAGTGCTTTTCCCTCGTTTTGTTGAAGAGCCGCAAGTTGCAACTTTTCTTTTTCCTCTTTCGAGAGATCCTCACGCAAGCGCATGAGGACTTTATTGGAGGTTAGGACACCGTCTCCAATCGCGGCATACAAATCCTCGATCGCAACAAAGTTTTGGCTCTTGCCATACGCGTAAAGGCTCTCTGATTTCAAGAAACTTCCCGGGTCAAGACCGAGCTTACGGACCTCCCGCTCCAAACTTTCACGACCACGAGCGATGTTATCCTCTCGCTGCTCTTTCTTAAACCATGCCCTAATCCGGTTCTTTGCTTGCGAAGTTTTAACAATAGCCAACCAATCTCGGCTGGGTCCGCCTCCTTGTTTTGACGTCAGAATTTCAAGAATATCACCGTTGGTCAGTTTTGTCTCGAGGGGTACAATCCGTCCATTAATTTTTGCGCCAATGCAGCGATGCCCCACATCCGTATGAACGCGATAGGCAAAATCAATGGGACAGGAACCTGCTGGCAGTTCAACCACATCCCCTTTGGGAGTAAACACAAAAACGGTATCTGCAAATAAGTCGATCTTAAGAGATTCCATGAATTCTCCGGCATCCCGGGAATCATGTTGCCACTCCAACAACTGACGTAACCAAGAAAGTTTTTGATCAAAATTGACACTCGCCGTTTTGTTACCACTGTCTTTATGGCAGGCTTCTTTAGAGCCACCTTCTTTATGACAGGCTTCTTTAGGACCACCTTCTTTGTACTTCCAATGTGCAGCGATACCGTATTCTGACGTTCTGTGCATTTCACAGGTCCGGATCTGAATTTCGAAAGGCTCCCCGTGAACTCCGATCAAGGTAGTATGTAGAGACTGATACATATTAGGTTTAGGCATAGCGATATAGTCTTTAAAACGCCCTGGTATCGGTTTCCATAAAGTGTGGATAATTCCTAGTGCCCCATAACAATCATTGACAGATTCCACCACCACTCGAATTGCCATTAGATCGTAAATTTCGCTTAGTTCTTTATGCTGAGTAGTCATTTTATGGTAAATGCTATAAAAATGTTTGGGGCGACCAGCGATGTCTGCATAAATTTCCACTTCATCCAAGCGGTCTCGCATTTGCACGATAACCTCGTTGATATAGGCTTCCCGTTCCCGCCTTTTCAAGGCGATTCCTTCCACTAAATCATAGTATTCCTGAGGTTTGAGGTAGCGAAATGAAAGATCTTCCAGCTCCCATTTAATTCGGAAAATCCCGAGACGATTGGCCAGCGGCGCAAATATTTCCAGGGTCTCCTGAGCAATTTCCTTTTGTTTTTCTACTGAATGATATTTCAAAGTACGCATATTATGGAGGCGATCGGCAAGTTTAATCAGAATAACTCGGATATCCTTAGCCATAGCTAGGAACATCTTCCGCAAATTCTCTACTTGTTGCTCCATCTTACTCTTGTACTCTATCCGTCCGAGTTTAGTCACTCCATCAACAAGCAAAGCGATTTCCGAACCGAATTCTTTCTCGATATCTAAAATTGTATACGTTGTATCTTCCACGACATCATGAAGCAAGGAGGCCGCAATAGTTGCCTCATCCATTTCCAGTTCAACCAAAATCTGCGCGACTTCCAGAGGATGCAGAATATAGTCTTCCCCAGAGTTGCGCAGTTGCCCCCGGTGTGCCTCTTCAGCAAATTGATAGGCCTTTTCCACTATGGCTAATTGTGCCTGCGGAAAGGTTTTTTGCAGTTTTACCATTAACTCCGTGAAGGACATTGGCGAACTCCTCTCGTAGTGCAATATAACAATTGATGGCTACTCAATATTGAACCAAAGAAAAAACAGGATAATCTCTCAGCTTCTCTCTTCCGTGTAAACTCGTCAATTCAATTAAAAATCCCATCCCAAGCACTGGGGCATTGGTCTTCTTCATCAAATTAGCGGTCGCCAACATCGTTCCTCCAGTTGCCAACAGGTCATCCACGACAACAATTCGTTCACCAGGTTTAATGCCGTCCGCATGGACCTCTAAGGTATCAAAACCATATTCTAAAGCGTAAGTTTCTCTGATAGTTTCTGCAGGCAACTTACCCTGTTTTCGAACCGGAACAAAACCGATTCCCAAGGAATAGGCGACCGGAGCGCCCAGCAGGAAGCCACGAGCCTCCGGACCAACGATCACATCCGGCTTCCATTGCTTAATTTTTTCTGTAAGGGCGTCAATGGCTGCATGATACATCTCGCCATTTTTTAGCAAAGTCGTTATATCCTTGTACGAAATCCCTTCTTTGGGAAAATCAGAAATCACGCGAATATGATCTTTAAAGTCCACGATCGTGCCACCTTTCTATACTATACGTCTATCCATTTTAATCCATTTTAATCCATTTTTATCTAGTGTTGTCTCTAATAATTCACGCTGAAACGTTTTTGCTCTGTCTAGCCACGCCTTCGCGTGCCGATAGCGTAAAGAGGAGTCTAGATCTAACTTATTCTGCACTGGAACCCACTCTATCGATATCTCTTCTGTATCCGTTCCCCCTAAGCAACGGATCAATCCCAATTCTTCAAATATTTTAAGGGCTGTTCGCCCATTCCGTGTAATTTTGGGATCAGATCCCCAGCGAAAAGGGTTCACTTCTTTCGCTTGGGTCAACAATTCCCTATAAATCCGGATAAGTTCTTCCCGAGCTAAGCATCCACACCTCTGACGAAGCCTTTCTTCATGGACGGTTTGAAATCCTGCAAGGGCAATACGATATATACCTAATTGTCGTAGTTTTTCGACTCCTTCTAATAAGTCCTCTTCCGTATGCGGGAGGCCAAGAATCAATCCCAAGCTTGCCTCCTCTTCCTGATTCTCATTCTGACTCATATTCAACGTCGCTAGCTTTGCCTTAGGATTTTCTTCCTGGCTATCTTCCTTTTCCTTGTCAAGAAAGTCGTTCCATTGCAGAAGGCTTGGTACGCCTCCGACCATATCCCAAACCTGTATTTTTCCTTTATTACTAGGTAAAGGCCACTCTACACGGTCTAATTTACGCCAGTCCAACCACTCTATCTCCGGCTCATCCAAGGCCGCTGCCGTTTCCTGATAATAAGGATTCTTACTTTCTTCTGCTACAATTGTAGGGCGTCCCCCCCGCCAATCCGCTTCAACTTGAATATCTTTGATCATTAATTGAACGTCTTCTGGCCCTCGAAAGGTATTCCAATCTAAATTGAATGCAACATCTAATCTAGTTCCACCGTTCAACTCATTCAAACGTTCTCCTAGACGAAAAGCAATTCCTTCCTGTTTTCCTTGAAGTCCAAAACGGAATTTAAGATGACTCCGTTCTTTACCGACCGCACTGATGGAGTGAACCGGAATCCCGATACTTGCCAAAATAGGCCCAGGGTTTCCAAAACCGAACGGAGCCATTAGTTCAAGTTCATGAAGCAAATGCCCTGTAACCACATCCAGAGAAACATGCCTGTCAATTTTCAACTCTTCTTGAAAAAGAGTATCCGCAAAAGCCGAAGCTTGTTCATTCAACCCTGCTCTAAATCGTTCAATATCTTCTGTCCTGAGGGAAAATCCTGCTGCTGCTTTATGCCCACCAAATTTAGTTAAAAAATGAGCTTGAGTGCTTAGCTGTTCCAGCACTGGATAACCGGAAATTCCACGAGCTGAACCCTTGGCCTCTTCCCCTTCTTCGACAATCATAAAAACAGGACGATAATAACGTTCTACCAAACGAGATGCTACAATTCCGATCACCCCATGGTGCCATTTGTTTGACGAAAGGACAATCACCCTAGGTATGGGTTCCTTCTCCAGCTGAGCAATTGCGTCAGCCAGAATTACCTGTTCCGTTTCCTGACGCGACAGGTTTTCCTCAGTTAAAAGATGGGCAAGTTCGTTCGCTCGCTCGGTATCCTCCGTCAGGAGAAGTTCCAACCCCAGACGGGCACTGTCCATACGTCCAGCTGCATTAATCCGTGGCGCGACCACAAAGCCGATTTGACCTGCTTTGAGAGATTTATGTTTAAGGCCACACTCTTCGAGAAGAGCACCCAATCCAGTATTAAGGGTTTCTTTCATCTGAAGAAGCCCATGATGGACAAAAATTCGGTTTTCACCAATTAGAGGGACTAAATCTGCAATCGTCCCTAAGGCTACTAGATCCAAGAGCTCGATTTCAGAGTGTATGCCCACTTCACTATTACCTAACGATTGTAATAAAGCTTGAGCTAATTTAAATGCCACGCCAACACCCGCTAAATCACGAAATGGATACCCTGACTCTGCTAGCTTGGGATTTAATAAAGCAAATGCCTTAGGCAAGATCTCAGGAGCTTCATGGTGATCCGTGATGATCACATCAATCCCCAGCGTTTGGGCAAGACCTACTTCTGGAACTGCAGTAACCCCGCAATCGACAGTAATAAGAACACTCACACCCGCCTTTGCGGCACGTTCAATAACCTCGGCATGTAATCCATATCCTTCGTCTTGACGGTGAGGAATATAGGTTACAGCTTGAAAGCCCAGATCACTTAGAACTTTGTATAACAAAGTGGTACTTGTCACCCCGTCTACATCATAATCTCCGTAGACAAGTACCTTTTCTTTTTGTTTCAAGGCCAAAGTCAACCGTTCAACAACTCGTCCCATATCGTGAAAGAGAAACGGTGAAAACAGATTCAAGAGCGTTGGACGCAGAAACTCGATCGCCTCTTCGGGCCGGCAAAAACCCCTTTGAGCAAGAATATCCGCGACGACCGGAGAAATTCCCAGGGACTCTCGGAGTTTGTCTGACGTTCGTCCAAAAGATTGTGGCATTGACCATATTCGTTTCACGTTATACACCCCTTAACTCTCCAACCTCTGCCAGCCGGATTCTGTCTTTATCTGGGCTCTGGCGACTGACCTCTGCCCTCTGTCTTAACTTCACAATTCTGGCAGGAGGAAGCGAGTCCTTCTTCAACCGGGCATTTTTCATCCCTGCTAACACATGGTTCTGCGTGAATCAGAACATGAGTACCCTGCAACTTATCATTGATTTCCTTCTCAATTATGTCACATAATTCATGAACGTCAATAACTGAAGCGTATTTCGCAACGACCAGATGCAAATCAACATGCCTTTCTGCTCCTGCCTTGCGAGTCCGTAGTTTATGAAATTCGACAAATTCGTCCCCATGAAATCGGAGGACTTCGCGAATAATTTCACGTTCTTCATCAGGCAAGCTGACATCAACTAAGGGCGCGAACGCTTCCTTCGTCAAATCAAAGGAGGCCTTAATGATCATTAAGGCAACACCGAGTGCAATGATCGGATCTAAAATGACCCAACCCGTCACCTGGATCATCAGAAGACCACTAAAAACACCGGCTGACGTATAAACGTCTGTCCGTAAATGCAAGGCATCCGCTTCAAGCGCCACAGAATCGGTTTGTTTCGCTACACGCATTAGGCGGGTGGAGACAATTAAGTTCATGATCGCAGAAACTCCCATGATGACCATTCCCCATCCCAGATCTCCAACCTGGCCTTCTACACCGTTCATAATCTTATAAATCTTCTGAATCGCTTCAACTATAATCATTACAGCTGCGGCAAATATCAAAACGGCTTCGATTGTGCCAGAAACATTTTCGATTTTTCCGTGTCCATAAGCATGGCGCGAATCCGCAGGTTTTCCCGACTCCCTCACTGCGAAGAGGGCAATGAAGGCCGCCACCATGTCAATCCCAGAATGAATTCCCTCTGACATGATACTAACTGACCCAGTCACTAAGCCAATTATGACTTTGGATAGTGTTAAAAAGGTATTTGAGAGCACAGATAATGAAGCAACCTGTATCTTTTCGTTCACTCTTTAACTCCCCCCAACGCGCTTTCTCCGATACATAAAAATAGGACTCCTTCTAAAAAAGGAAGTCCCGCAGATTCCTCCGCTGCCTCAATGCTATGAAGCCCAGCTGTTGCCTGACAATGATAGTTTATGTATAAGATACCAAATATTGCACCTAAAAGCAAGATTTTTTATTTGAGTTAGAATGTTAAGATGTTTCCGTAAACAATCCATCCGAGACCTAAAATCAAACGCACTATCGTTGGGGCAAGGCTCCATAGAACCTGACTTTTTTTGTTTTTAGGAATAATACCGGTTCCGACCACTAAAGCTGAAAGGATTATGGCTACAACGGGCGTAACAAAGGCACCAAAGAGAACTAAGCTGATCAGTCCTCCAACCAAGCCATGTACGACCTTGCTTTTATTGGCAATTTTCCCAACAATAAGCAAGAGCAACATTCCAACTATTCCTCCAAGCAATAAAGGAATTTCCCAGTGCCAAAACTGTACTAGATCATGGCTAAGAAAATTAATTGCACTTAGAACGACAGTTGCTGCAAATGTTCCCCAAATCCCTCCAAAGAAAATCATACCTGAGGACAGAAGGAGCGTTCCTTCTAATAATACCAGTTGAACGAATTCCAAGCAACTTCCCTCCCCAGTACTTTTCTGTTAGTATAGCCCAATACTTCCAATCTGATCCGTAATAATATTCTCAGGACACCCACTAAACACAAAAAGGACCTCAAACGAGATCCTCTTTGCTGTTAAGATAAGAAAAGATTTAAAATACAATTCCCAAAGCGATGAGCAAAAGAATAATCACGACAACAATTGCAATACCTGCGCCAACTCCAGTTCCAGTTCCAGCTCCACCAAACATAGTATTGACCTCCCTTATACTACTTTTCTTCGCAACTTAAAATATTACTCCTAAGGCAATTAAGATCAGAATCGCGATGGCGATAATACCCACACCTATGCCGCGACCTACGCCGACAGGTGCAACCGGTGCACATACAGGTGCGCAACAACCCGCGCCATAACCCCCAGCATGCCCTACTCCATATCCGTACATTGTATTCCCTCCTTTATTCCTCTAATTATAAGAATCGATAAAACCTCTTAGAATACTATTCCCATTGCGATTAACAAAAGAATAATCACAACCACCACTGCAATTCCAGGTAGAAAGTTTGGTCTACATCCACATCCATCAACGCCGTCGACTGCGCCTACGCCTACGCCAAATGCCATTTTAAACAACCTCCTGTTTCTGATTACTATAATTAATTTTCTACACTGTAAGATATGTCAAAAAGAAAAAAATGTTATTATTTTACAAAAAACTCTCCAGATTAATCCAGAGAGCTTTATGAAAAAGGATGGCTAGTACTTCGGATTCTGCAAGCGCCGCGAAAATTCGTTCATGCCCATATTGGCGAAACAATACACACGATGCACATGCCATTCATCCTCCTTGTGATCTGCCCAACCCCGTTCTGTAGTAACAGCCAACAAATATCCAGTGTTTTTAACTGCCAGTACCACCTTATCATTGAAGTCCCCATAAGGATAGGCGAAGAAATCCACAGGATATCCCAGCCCCTTTTCTAATACTTCCTTTGAATTTTTAAGTTCACTTAACACTGTCGCGGCATCCATTTTCGACAAATAGGGATGATCGACCGTGTGTCCTTCAATTTGCCACCCATTAGCAGCTAGTTCTGTGAGTTGGGGCCAAGTCAAAAAGCCCTCTCCGTTTATATAGCTTGAAACCATGAAAATCGTTGCGGTAAAGCCATGTTTTTTTAGGATGGGCAACGCAGTCGTATAATTATCTACATAACCGTCATCAAAGGTGATCACAAAGGGTTTAGCCGGAAGGGTTCCCCCATGATATTCGGCCTGGTAAAATTGGTCTAAGCTTACGCTTTGATACCCTTTGTTCTGCAAATAAGCCATTTGAGCTTCAAACTGGTCTGGAGGAATTCTTAGTTCATTCCCTGCTTCTACTGCCACAGAATGGTAGTATAAGATGGGTACAGCTTGGTTTTCGGCCACGTCTGATGGTTTCGACTTGTTGTTTTCCGAATCAGAGAGTGCACTAGATTGATTTATTGAGGAAACTCTGGTCGAGAATCCGAGGGATGATAGTGTCAATACCGAAGAGTTATTCGACAATTTCAAGGAGGGTTTGACTCCTGCATAACAACGAATTCCAACTACAATAGCTAGCAACAGGAAACCGCAGGATAGAGCTCCAATTCCAATAATTTTCTTTGACATCATTCACTGCTCCTCAAAATATAGATTATTATTCATTAAATCCTCATTATTAGAATTTTCTCGCCTCAGCTTGCCCTCTAAAATTCTTTCTATTCCTAATTATAACTCACTTCTGATCTTGCTGAAATGTCCTTTCCATGCCCTTTCCATGCTAATTTAGAAGGACCGAGGCTACGCCTCGGTCCTTCTAAATTAGAAAATACCCTTGTTACGAATAAATACCGACACCCTGTTGGGACAAATTCATAAGTTGCCTCTATGCACGAGCCGCCTTGCCACCTCTACCTCGCGGATTCTTCATGTGCCGTTTAATTTCCACGAGGATTTGGCTGGCATTAAAGATCGAAGAATAGGCTCCACTAAATACCCCAATTAACATTGCCAAAGAGAAGACTTTTGTCGATTCCCCACCTAGGAAAAATATCGAGAACAAGGCGATCAGGACGGTGACGACCGTATTGACAGATCGACGCATGGTCTGCCAGACGGACTTATCTACCATATCCTCATAACTATCTCCCCTCTTCATCTTGGCCTCATTCTCACGAATTCTGTCAAAGATAACCACGGTATCGTTGATCGAGTACCCGAAGATTGTCAAAACTGCCGCCACAAAAGTCGAGTCGATTTGCCATCGGAAAAGAGAGAAAATTCCTAGCACCACTAAAACATCGTGTAATAAAGCGATAATCCCTGAAATAGCAAAAACAAACTGAAACCTAAATGAAATGTAGGCAATCATTAATCCCATAGCAATGAGTAAGGACCAAAAGGCGTTGCGGGTGAGTTCTTGTCCCATCGCAGGGCCTACCTCATCCTCTTGGAGAGTTTTCGCATCATACTGTCCGACCTTAGTTTGCAAGGCCGTCATTAATTCATTTCGTTTAACTTGTTCAAGTGCATCCGTTCTGATTAAAACGGAGGCATTTCCATTAGACAATTGCACCTGCCCGTCAAGCCCAACCGATTTCAGCGTATCCGTAACTGCGGTCTGCGTCACCGGCTTGTTGAACGTCATCTCAATCATCG
>JGI12269J14319_10000380_pt1 | contig 42117 bp, 39 predicted proteins | sample PeaSoiSIISIP2007_FD_14319 | JGI IMG/M metagenome (IMG submission 14319)
GCCACCTGCTGTCACGAAAGCGGATGGCTCAGGACGTCGAGTAGCAGTTTTTCGAACTCGATGATCTCGGTGCGTACGCCGTCGCGGGTGGACCACCAGGTGTCGGGATTGAATTCCGAGTACCGCGAGTAGCGAACCAGAACGCGGGTTCCATGCCCCAACATTGCTCGTTGTAATACGCGTCGCGTTCGACGCGAATGATCCGAAGTGCTGATGAAAATGATTGTCCGAAATCCATTCCGATCGCACCAACCCGGCAAGAAGACCGCCTCGTCCTCGGTTCCAGCGGCCGTTCTGGGCATGGGCTCAACAACGGGGACGCCGAGAGCCTTCAACTGCCGCATGGCCAGGGCAGTGGCGTCGTGGTACTCCATTCCACGCTTCATGAATTCTTGGTCAATTCGCCTCGGCGGCTCCGAGAAAAGCGCGACGCGGCCGGCAAGACCCCGGTGCACGAGGTCTGCTGCCTCCAGCACCCCTGCGCCTTGAGCGTCCACCGAAATAACGATGATATCTACTGGCTCTTCCGGATCGTCGGCAACCAGCGAGCGTCCGGCCGACTGCAACAACACACGACGTGCGTCGGGAACCGCACACACGACGGCAACCGTGCAAACGGCAAATAGGACGAGCAAGAGCTTCAGTCTTGGGCGTGCCATCGTGCGAAAGATGACATGGCGGATTGCGTCCGGTCTGATGGCAGGTGAGGCGTCGGACCGACCCAAAGGTCGGCGAGCGCGGCATGCGGCCACGACCCGCAGGCGACCGCTCGGCAAAAGCCGCAGCGGAGTTTAGCGTCGATCGGGATGCACAGAAAACCGCAGTGCCAGCGGCGGAGACCGCCGGGTGCGTACCTTCATCGCGGCGCACGCTGCGAGCACGATCACACAATCCAGACAGGTGGCGTCCCGCTTCATGCAATTCTTGCGCAATCGCGCATGGCAAATTGCACAAATTCCCAGAATCCGCAGGAACCGAGGCCAAGGAGCCGTCGTCCTTGATGTCGCGAGATCAATCTGCCGGGATTTAGCAGAAAACTTGCGGATAAGCTGCGCCGAATCCGGAACGTCCTTCCCTCGGCGGTTCGATTCCGCCCTTGGCCGCCAAACCAAATTCCCCAGGACAGCAAGGCGTGTTGGCGGTAATTCCCCCGAAGCGCGCTCGTACTTGCTGCGCAGCAAACCGGGGCGGCCCGCTTTGTGGCCGTTTGGCCGAATGGCCTCGCGGGAGCCTGCGCCCGGCCAGGATTCCAGAGCGCGGCGCCAGCAGCCCGCTGATTTGCGGTAACTGCGGCCCGACCCTCGCACCGGGGCTGCAAGGCCCGGGTAAGGCGGGGATTTCAGCGGAGTTCCCACGTTTACTGCACACCAGATAGGGTAGGGTTGAGAGGACACCTTTGCGGAAGGGCGCCGACATCAGCAGGAACGAAATGGTTGAAAGCCAAGGAGCGGCAGCGGTGTACGAAGAAGACGATCGAAACGTAAACGTCCTGAAGAGCGTGTTGCCGCTCATGTCGCGCCATGCGGCCGGCTATCACCCGATCAGCTATACGGTCTGGTACGAGTACGCAAAGGGCAAGCACCCGGCATTGCGGCAGAGCATCGACGACGAGCTCAAGCGCCAGGAACGACTGACCGTGCCGCTGACCTACTTCCTGTACACCAAGCACCTGGTGGAGCCGGCCGAGCAGGCGTTGATGAATGCCCGTTCGGGATTGTTGGACCTGGCCGAGCAGGTCAAGAAGGCGGTCCACGAGGCCGATATCGACACCGCCGGATTCGACGCTCACCTAAACGAGTTCCAGCACGATCTGAGCACCGCCAAGAACATCGAGGACTTGGGCGATAAGGTATCGTCGATGATGGTCGAGACCAAGCGCGCCAGCGAGGGGCTCGGCAAACTATCCACCCGGCTCGACCAGAGCAAGAGCGAGGTGCGGCGCCTTACCGACGAGTTGCACCGCGTGCGCGAGGACGCGCAGACCGATGCGCTTTCGGGCCTGTTGAACCGGCGCGGTTTTGACCGCGAACTGCAGCGTTTGGCGCCCAGCACCGGCACACCGGACGGCGCACTGGCGGTCATCATGCTCGACATCGATCATTTCAAGAAAATCAACGATACCTACGGCCACCCGTTGGGCGATGCCGTTATATCGGTGGTGGGCAGCTTGCTGCGCGAATGCGTTGGCCAAACCGGCGTTGCGGCGCGCTACGGCGGCGAGGAGTTCGCGGTGCTGCTCCCGGGCCAGCCAATCGCGGTCGCCGAGAACCTGGCACAGTTGATCCGGACCCGCGTGGAGCAAGGACAGATCCGAAGACGCAAAGGCGACGAACCGATCGGCGGGGTGACCATCTCGGCCGGCGTCGCGGGCTGGCGCGGCGGCGACGACGTGGGCTCCCTGGTCGAACGCGCTGACCGCGCGCTGTATGCATCCAAGCGGGCGGGTCGCAACCGCGTCACGGTGGAGAGCCCCTAGCGCCCGGAACCTGCGCAGCAACGGCCGCAAATGGCCCGGCTCAAGTCCGCAATGCAGGCGCCGATAATGCCCTTACCCGTCCGAACGCAAATGCCGCCGAAGCCTGCAGTCCAAGTGGGCCGGCGCAAATTGCGCTAACTCCTTGATCCAGCGAGTCCTGATTGTTCCTCGCTGCTTAAAATGGGCAAGCAAGACAAATTCGACGATATGCCAGGGCCGGGATCCCGGGGGATTTGCGCCGAGCGCGGACCGCCGCAGCTGCCCCGCGCACGACCACAAGATGCGGAACGAGGCAGCGCGACGATTGCGGCCGAAGATCCTGAGCACTATGGCAAGCACGGCCCCGTCGGTACGCTCGCCGACGGCGATTTCGAAAATGAGCGCAAGCGCGCGCTCGAAGCGCTGCGTGAGAGCGAGACGCGCTTTCGCAGCCTGGTCGCACTGTCCTCCGACTGGTACTGGGAACAGGACGCGGAATTCCGCTTGATCCGTTTTGAAGGCCGGCCTGCGGCGCAAGGACACAGCCCGGCATTGGCACTGCTCGGCAAGCGCCCGTGGGAGCACGCCGGTGTCGTCCCGGAGGCCGCGGACTTCGATCGAATTCGCGCGGCGCTGGATCGCCATGAATCGTTCCGCGATCTGGAGTATGCGTACCGGGACCGCCATGGATACCTGCGCTACGTGAGTGCCACCGGCGAGCCGCTGTTTGGCGAAGATGGTCGATTCATGGGCTACCGCGGTACCTCGCGCGACGTCACTCGGCGCAAGCGCGCTGAGGCGCTGGTGGCACTGGAGCATGCGGTGACGCGCAGCCTCGCCGAAGCCGACAGTAGCCGCAAGGTGTTGCAAGCGGTGATGCGCGTCATCTGCGAATCGGAGCAGTGGGAAACAGCGGGCTACTTCCGCATCGAGGACGAAGCCGGCATGTCCCGCCTGATTGTCGGCTGGAGCGGGCCGAGTGCGCGCAAGGCAGCCGTGGACTATTACAAGGGGACCATCGATACCGTGGTACCTCCCGGCGGGCTCGTGAGCAGCGTGTTTGCGGCGGGAAAGCCGATCTGGATTAGCGACATGGACGAGTCGCAAACCACCTGGCGCGAGCGCGTGAAGCGCGCCGGCCAGCACGCGGCATTTGCCTTTCCGGTGTGGGCGGACGGGAAGGTCATCGGCGTTCTTGCCTTTACCAGTCCCGCGATCCGGGAACCGGATGAACCACTGCAGCAGACGGTCCGCGTGGTCGGTGAACAGGTCGGTCAGTTCCTCAAACGCAAGCAGGCCGAACAGGTACTCCGGGAAAGCGAAGCACGGTTCCGCGCCCTCACGGACCTATCCTCGGACTGGTACTGGGAGATCGACGCCGGGTTTCGCTTTACGCGCATCGAAGGCCGATATGTCGAGGGGGGCGAGAGCGTAGCCGGCGCGGATGTGCTCGGAAAGCCGCGCTGGGAGACGGGTCTGGAGATCGAGCACCCGCGTGGCTGGGAGGCACACCGCGAACTGCTTGCCGGGCAGCGACCGTTCCGCGACATCATCATGTACCGCAGCTTGCCAGACGGGGCGCAACGCTATATCAGCGTGAGCGGGGTGCCGATCCACGATGAGGCAGGAGCGTTCCTCGGCTATCGCGGGGTCGGCCGCGACGTAACCGACCGCAAGACGGCGGAGAACCGGATTCACTTCCTTGCCATGCACGACAGCCTGACGGGGCTGCCGAACCGGGCGGCGTTCAGCGAACTGTTAGATCTGGCCATCCGATCGGCGCAGCGCCGGCAACGCAGACTTGCCGTACTTTTCATTGATGTTGACCGCTTCAAGCTAATTAACGACACCCTGGGTCATGAAGCCGGCGACGTACTGTTGAAGGCGCTGTCCTTGCACTTGAAGGAATGTCCTGCGTTCTAGCGATGTCGTTGCCCGCCTTGGCGGAGACGAGTTCGTTGTGCTGCTCCCGGAGGTAAACGAGCCCGAGGAAGTGGCGACGGTAGCCCGCAAGATTCTGTCGGCGGCCACAAAGCCGATCTGCATGGCCGGACAGGAATGTCGCGTTACGGCCAGTATCGGTATCTCGATGTATCCGCTGGACGCCGAGGACGAGCCGTCCCTTATGAAGCACGCCGATATCGCGATGTATCTCGCGAAGGACGAAGGCAAGAACAACTTCCAGTTCTATACCAAGGACATCAAATCGCCTTCCAGCGGACGCCTGGCCATGGAAACGCACTTGCGCCGTGGGCTCGAGCGACGCGAATTCCATATCCACTACCAGGCCAAGGTGGACCTGCGGACCGGGACGATCAGCGGCGTGGAAGCCTTGCTGCGCTGGCAGAGCCCGGAACTGGGAGCAGTATCGCCCGCGCAATTCATTCCGCTTGCCGAAGAATCGGGACTTATCCTGCCGATTGGCAAGTGGGTGCTGGAGAGCGCTTGCGCACAGAACATGGCTTGGCAGCGCCAGGGTCTGGCGCCGGTATGCATGGCGGTCAACCTGTCCCCGCGCCAGTTCGCCGACGAGCGCCTGTTGGAAGTCATCGCAAGTGCGCTGCGGGAAACCGGCATGAAGCCCGAGCTCCTGGAGCTCGAAATCACCGAAAGCATGGTGATACTGAATCCCGAGCGGGCGATGCGGCTGCTCACCGCGATCAAAGACATGGGGGTGCGCCTGGCAGTTGACGATTTCGGGACTGGCTACTCCTCGCTCGCCCAGCTCAAGCATTTTCCGATCGACACGCTTAAGGTCGACCGATCGTTCATCCGCGACATCCCCGGCGACGCGGAAGACAAGGCCATTACCGAGGCGATCATCGCCATGGGCAGGACCTTGAACCTCACGGTGGTCGCCGAAGGCGTCGAAACGCGGGAACAGGAGTCGTTCCTGCGCGAGCTCGCGTGCGACCAGATACAGGGCTATTACTTCAGCAAGCCCATCGCCGCCGATCAGTTCGCCGATTTGCTGCGCAAACACACCACGCCTTCGTCGCCGCCGCCAGCTTGCGGCTAGTCCCGTGCAGCCGTTTTTTCGGCGGACCGTTTACCGCGATGCCGCCACGACGTTCGCGGACCAGACAGCCGAGCCGGCGTTGGCCTTGCAGCTGCGAACCGGCGCGGCAGCCGCCAGTGCGGGCGGCAAAGTGCTCATAACATGGGTAGCGCGTAGACCATGCCGATCCGCATACCCCGCCATCGCCGCAGACGTTTTCGCCCAGTCGAGCACCGTGTTCACAACGATGCGGATTGCATTGCCATGCCGACGCATGGGCTCCGGCATTTCCGCGGTGGCGTTCATTTGCGCCATGTACCTGGGTAGGGCATCCCGGAATCTGCCCAGCGCGGCAGACAGCTCATCGCTATCCATCGGTATATGCCCAATGCGCCGTGGATCGTCGTTGTAATGAATGCGGTAGGCGTAGCGATTCATCCAAAAGCCTCCATGCCGGGCGAATGCCCGTGCACGCCAGCATAGGGTGGCGATACTACGCAATTGTGTAATCCGGTCCGGCTCCCGAGAGCCGATCAGGATCCGGCGGCGTCGCGCCCGCGCGCCGGCTCGAGGTCCCCGATCGCGTAGCGTACCGCGTCGTCGACGCGATCGAGCCAGACGAACTGCAGCTTCTCGCGCGCCTGTGCCGGCACATCCTCGAGGTCCTTCTCGTTGCGCCGGGGCAGCATCACGGTGCGAATGCCGGCACGCAGCGCAGCCAGCGTCTTTTCCTTGCCAGCGTCTTTTCCTTGCCCCCGCCGATCGGCAATACAAGCCCCCGCAGGCTCACTTCGCCAGTCATGGCCACATCCGAGCGGACCGGCTTGCCGCTTAGCAGTGACACCAGAGCCAGGAACATGGCTACCCCCGCACTCGGCCCGTCCTTGGGCGTCGCGCCGGCCGGGACGTGCACGTGAACGTCGATCTTCTCCAGGGAATCGCCGGTCCAGGTCTTGGCCAAGGTCAGCGCCGCCTGGGCAGACTCCTTCATGACATCGCCCAGCTGTCCCGTCAGGATCAACCGTCCGCTACCCGGCACCTTGCTCGCCTCGATGAACAGGATGTCTCCGCCCACCGGAGTCCAGGCAAGACCGGTGGCCACACCGGGCATGCTAGTGCGCAGCGCCAACTCGTTCTCGAAGCGCCGCGGACCCAGGATCGCCGCCAGGTCCGGGGCGTCCACCGTCAGCTGTTGCGCCTGCCCTTCCGCGATCCGCATTGCCACGTGGCGCAGTGTCGAGCCAATCTCGCGCTCCAGGTTGCGCACGCCCGCCTCGCGCGTGTAATCGCGCACGATCGCCGCCAGGGCCGCGTCGGTCAGGCCCGCTTGTTCGGGCTTCAGGCCGTTGGCTTCGAGCTGACGCTTCACCAGGTAGCGCCGCGCGATCTCAATCTTCTCCTCCTCGGTGTACCCGGGGAGCTGGATGATCTCCATCCGGTCGCGCAGTGGCCCGGGTATGGTATCGAGCACGTTCGCCGTGCAAATGAACATCACTCGCGACAGATCGAAGTCCACCGCCAGGTAGTTGTCGCGGAACTTGTGGTTCTGCTCCGGATCGAGCACCTCGAGCAGTGCACTGGCCGGGTCCCCATGGAAGCCGCCGGCGCCGGTCTTGTCGATCTCGTCGAGCATGAGCACCGTGTTGGTTGTCCCCGCGCGGCGCATTGCTTGGATGATGCTGCCGGGTAGCGCGCCGATGTACGTGCGCCGATGGCCACGAATCTCCGCCTCGTCGTGAACGCCGCCCAGCGAGACCCGCTGGAAGACGCGCCCGGTGGCGCGGGCGATGGACTGACCCAGCGAAGTCTTGCCCACGCCGGGTGGACCGACGAAGCACAAGATCGGGCTCTTGCCCTCCGGGTTGAGCTTGCGCACGGCCAGGTATTCCAGGATGCGCCGCTTGATCTTTTCCAGGCCAAAGTGGTCCTCGTCCAACACACGGCGCGCCTGCGCCAGGTCGATCTGCTGCTGCGGTACCGGCTTCCAGGGCAGCTCGGTCAACCATTCGAGGTAGGTACGCAGCATCGAGTACTCGGCACCGCCCTCGCCCATGCGCTGCAGGCGCTTCAGATCCCTTTGTGCGTTCTTCAACACTTCCGCAGGCATGCCGGCGCTCTCGATGGCAGTCTTCAGCTCCTGGACCTCTGCCGCAGTGTCTTCGCCCTCGCCCAGCTCCTTCTGGATCTGCCGCAGTTGCTCACGCAGCACATGCTCGCGCTGGCGCTCGTCGAACTGGGCGCGGGTCTTTTCACCGATCTCCTTGGAAAGCTTGAGTACCTCAGTGCGCGCCGACAGCAGCGCGATCACCTTGTCCAGGCGCCGCACCAGGTCGAAGGTTTCCAGTATGTCCTGCTTCTCCTCGTTCTTCGCGTCGATCAAGTTGGCAACAACGTCGGCCAGGGCCGCCGGCGAATCAATGCGGCGCACCACGGCAGCCAGTTCGTCAGGCACATGCGGCAACAAACCGATCGCTTCGATCGCCTGCTCTTTGAGCTGCAGAAAACGCGCTTCTACCTCCGGACCCTCCGCTTGCGGTTGGCCGACCATGGCCACCCGTGCCACAAGGAACGGCCAGCCTTCCAGAAATTCCAGTACCCGGAAGCGGGACTCGCCCTGCACGACAAGGTGATGGGAGCCTTCCTGGTCCGTGATGTAGCGCACGATCGGCCCCGCCGTTCCGACCCAGTAAAGATCGGAGGGCACAACGTCCGTCTTCTGCGGATCGCGCTGGAGAAGAAATCCCGCCCGCAGCTCGCTCTTGACCGCCTCCTGAGCCGCGGCAACGGAAGCGGCGCGGCCCACTGTCACCGGCGAGAGCACGCCGGGGAACAGCACCGCCTTGCGCATGGGAATTATGATCAGGGCGTCCTCGGGCAATTGCTTGGCTGCACCGCCGACCTGCGACGTCGCGGGCTGGCCGCTGCCCCCGGCACGCGGGGTATCTGCGTCGGACCACATCTGCTGCAACGTTGGCCAGTGCTTCATGGGACCTCCTTTAGCTTGCGGAACACCAACAGCAGGCAACCGTCCAACAGTTGCCGTGTAGCCGGTTCCAGGGCATGCATGGGCAACGCGATGCGCCGTTCGAAGCGGCCGTAGGGGATCTCGATCCGGTGGATGCGAGCCGCCCGCGTTGCGGGAAAGCCGCGCACGCCCGAGACCGTGATACCGCCGGGATCGATAGTCACGTCGGTGGCCGCGGCAGGTACCCCCGGCAGGGCGACGTGGATAAACACCGCGTCCTCGCTTTCCACCACATCGACAGGCGGCTCCCAGCACCGGCTATCGACCGGGCTGGCCCGAAAGAACTGCCGGTGCAGCCGCTCCGCGCGTTCGAGCAGAGACAGGGAATCGCCCCACATCCAGAAGGACAGGTCGCGTGATCTCATGATGCTCATGCCTTTGCTGTTAAAACCGTACATGGGGTTGGGGACGCCGGTTTCAATGGGGCACGCCCCACCGACCGGATCCCCTACTTGCCGGGGTCCCCAGCGGGAACCGCTGCAGGGGGAGTCTGGTACGTCGACCCCGCAGCAGAGGAGCCGGGAACTTCGGGGCCGGCGCTGTCGTACAGCATCCGGCACTCTACTTCGCGTCCGCGCACCACTCGGCGGCCGACGAGCGAGCCGCGCGTCTCGGTCACGACCGTATGCTGTTGTTCGACGTGCTCATCGTCGTAGCAATACACGATGACCCAGTCGCGCTCACGCTTGAGTTCATGCGCCCTGGCAGTATTGGAGTACAGCGCGGTGAAATGCCATCGCCCGCGCCGCGCGTGTAGCACGGGCAGCCACGATTCGCCTCGCGGATTGAAGCGGCGCGGGGCGATCGTCGGCAGTTCGCCGCTCTGCGCCTTGGCGCGGTATTCGCGGTCCACGTCAAGTAGCATTTCCACTGGGGGCCTTTGCTGGCTCGTCAATGGTACTCGCGCGCGCTCCAGCGCGCGCGAGCGATCGAGCATATGGGTGAGTGCGGCGCCAATCGCGCTGGCGCGCCGCTGCCCTATGCCGCCCACGCTCTCCAGCCGGCCGTCATGGGCGGCGGCTTCGAGCGATTCGAGCGAATCGACCCCGAGCTCATCGTGGATCCGCTGCGCCAGCTGGTCACCGATACCGGGAACGGTCTGGAACACATGAGTCGCGTAGATCTCACCGCGCAGGCGATCGAGCTGACCCCAGTGGCCGCCGATCAGGATTTCGGCGATCGCACGCGCGATGCCCGGGCCGACCGAGGGCAATGCGTCCAGTCCGGCGCGCCCTTCGCGTTCGAAAATATCCCGCACGCTGATCGCCAGTGCGGCGATGGAAGCTGCCGCCTTGCGGTAGGCGGCAACGCGAAACGGATTGGCCTGCTGCGCCGAAAGCAATTCCGCGGCTTCGCGCAGCATGTCGGCAACCACCGAATTGTCGGCGGCGCGGTCGGCGGCAGTGCGGCTCATCGAGATTGGATGCGGATGGATCGCTTGATCTGCATGAAAGCTCTTTACGGCTCACTGCGCATTGACGAGTGTCAACCAGCCGCGGTGAAGGCGTGATGGGACATGCAGATGGCTGCGACCGACCCTCGTTTGCTTGGCTTGGAACCGAGCAGTCCGTGGGGGTGTATCCGCATACCGGGATCGATGAACGAGTTCATCGATCGCTACGGCATTCTGGACCTCGATTATGAGCAGGCGATGGCTGCCGGCAAGAGCTTCTGGGTGCTGCAACCCGATCGACACCGATGACCTGGTCGGGCCGATATCGGGTCGTCGTGGACTCCTCGCATCCGACGCGGCCCGCATGATCGCCGCTACCGGCACCGCGCTGACCGCTATTGCGCAGCCAAATTGGGGCCCGGCATAGCGCCACTTTTTCCGTGCGTTACCGGGATGGAACTCGCGCTGCTGCGCCCGGTGGTCCGGCCCCTTTTAGGCTCCACGCTCCATGTCCGGCTGGTATTGACCCTTGGTAGCGGCCGCGTTGAGCTTGGCGCGCAGGTGAAATGCGCTCTGGGCTAGCGCGACGTTCTCGGGCCTGCCCCGCCAGGCGTCGAGCACCGGCTGCTGCAGGGCGCGTGCGTAGGAAAACGATAACTGCCACGGGGCGCCCGGAAACATCGTGTTCAGCGCGTTCAGGTTGGCCGTTGCCTGCTGCGCGCTCTGCCCGCCGGAGAGAAAGTTGATGCTCGGCACCGCCGCCGGCACGGTGCGCCGCAACACCTTCATGGTCTCGCGCGCCACCTCTTCCGGGCCGGCCTTGCTGGCGCAGTCCTTGCCCGGCAAAACCATGCTGGGCTTGAGCAGCATGGACTCCAGGATCACCTTGTGCCGGTGCAGCGCCTCAAACACCGCATGCAGGACCGCTTCGGTTACCTCGGCACATCGCTGCAGGCCGTGATCGCCGTCTAACAGCACCTCGGGCTCCACTATGGGCACCAGCGCCTGCTCCTGGCACAGCGCCGCGTAGCGCGCCAGAACCTCGGCGTTGACNGCGATTGACAACGCGCTCGGATTGCGCTCGGTAATCGGGTAGACCTCGCGCCACTTGGCAAAGCGCGCNCCCTGCCCCTTGTACGCCTTCAACCGCTCCGCCAGGCCATCGAGGCCCTGGGTGACCAGGTCCCCCGGCGCGTTGGCAAGCCCGACGGTTCCCTTGTCCACCTTCACGCCAGGCACAATCCCCTGGCGCTGCGCTGTCTGCGTCAGGGCCGTGCCGTCGGCCGTCTTCTGACCGAGCGTCTCCTCGAACAAGATCACCCCGCTCAGGTACTGGCCCACCCCCGGTGCCGTCAACAGCAGCGCCCGATAGGCGCGCCGGCTCTCCTCGCTCGATTCCAAGCCGACCGCCCGAAAACGCTTCTCGATCGTGCCCGCACTCTCATCGGCGGCAAGAATGCCCTTGCCCTTTTGCACCAAATCACGGATGGTCGCCTGCAATTCCTGGTCGGTGGTCATGGTTGGCCTTTTCGTTCGCAAGGGGCGCTATTTTGCGCCATAAACCATAGGCCGCGTGGCATGTGACCGCTTGCTGCGCGCCGAGAATACCGGCATTGCCACGACCGAGCGGGAATTCTGCAACTGCCTGCGGCGCGCTCTACATCGCCCGTGAACATCAATTATTTCAACGAGTTACCAGGTCACGGGCCGCGGTGCCCGCCGGAGCCGCATTTTGCGGCCAAGAGGACCAATTGCTAGCGAGCTGCCATGGCCAACGCTGCACTGCACGATCGACCCGTGAAGAGCGGCTGTACACGCGGGCGCAAACAATGCTCCAATCGCAAACCAGGCTTTAATAGGCTCTGAAGGCGCGAGGAGCGTCCCAGGTGGAAATCCGAACGCAAAGCGGCAATCCGCTCTACCTTCTGGAACGCTTCGACGTGGGCGTGGTGCAGCTCGCCCGCGATCTCACCGTTGTTGCGATGAATAGCTTTGCGCGGCGCGTCTTGCCGGTGGAGGATAAGCAGCCCTTCGAGAAGATGGTGCTGTCGTTTCACCCGGAACGCTCGGTGCCGAAGGTGAAGTTCCTGCTCGACCAGGCCGACTGCCCGGTGAGCAACCCGCCGCCGATGACGATGATCATCAACATTCCGGAGCGCGTGCTGCTGATCAAGGTCACCAAGCTCTCGGACGTGCGCGGCGAGACCCACGGTTACACCTTGGTCTTCTACGACATCACTGAGCTGGTCAGCGGCGAAGAGCCGGTGGCCTTGAAGCCGCAGGCCAAGCGCCAGTTGCAGAAGATCCCGACGGCTTCGCAGCACCGGGTGGTGCTGGTCGACGTCGAAAAGGTGACCTACATCCGCGCCGAGGGCCATTACACCCGGGTCAGTACTCCACAGGGCTCGAGCTTTTGCAACCTGAACATCAGCGACCTGGCCGAGCGTTTGGACGGCGGCTCGTTCCTACGCATCCACCGCAGCTACCTCGCAAACCTGGCCTTCGCCGAACAGATCCTGCGCGAGGAGGGCAGGATTTGCCTGAAGCTGCGAGGGGAAAACACGGTGTTGCCGGTGGCGCGCACCAGCGTGCCGCGCTTGCTGGAACAATTGGGCATCATGGAAACCGATGCCCTTCGCGGCTGATCCGCAGCCCCCTCAGATCGGTTCGCAGGACCGCAGTTCATGCTCCGATCGGCGCAGTTCGTGCGCCGGTTCCCATCGTTCGTGCATCTGGCGCAATGCTCGGCCGCGCTGGCCTAAGCTTCGGTGCACATAAGGAAAGGCGGAGCCCATACGTCTTACTGTGGACTTCCGTGACAGGAGGCAGCCACGATGATTCCCGCTGGATTCGACTACCACGCGCCCCGTTCCGTGGCCGACGCCATCAAGCTTCTCGGCGAACTGGGCAGCGACGCCAAGCTGCTCGCGGGCGGGCACAGCCTGCTGCCGATGATGAAGCTGCGGTTCGCGCAGCCGGCGCACTTGATCGACCTGAACCGCATCGACGCGCTGCGCGGCATCCGCGAGGACGGAACCACGGTCGTGATAGGTGCGATGACCGCCGAGAACAGCCTGATCAGCTCGCCGGTGCTGTTGCAGAAGGTGCCATTGCTGCCCGAAGCGGCGCGGGTGATCGCCGATCCGCAGGTGCGCAACCGCGGCACCATCGGGGGCGACATCGCCCACGGCGACCCGGCCAACGATCATCCCGCGCTGGCGATCGCGCTCGACGCCGCTTTCGTGCTCGAAGGGCCCAAGGGCCGGCGCCAGGTCAAGGCCGAGGGCTTTTTCCGCGGCGCCTATATGACCGATATGGCGACGGACGAGATACTCGTAGAGATCCGCGTGCCGGCATTCGCACCCCGCACCGGCTACGCATACGAAAAGCTCAAGCGCAAGACCGGGGACTTTGCTACCGCCGCAGCGGCGGTCGTGCTGCGCATGGACGGCGGCAAGGTGAGCCACGTGCGCATTGCCCTGACCAACCTCGCACCGACTGCGCTGCGCGCTACCGATGCCGAGGCGGCGCTGCTCGGCAAGACGCTGACCGAAGCGGCGATCGACGATGCTGCCAGGCTGTCAAAGGCGATCTGCGATCCGGCCGAGGACCTGCGAGGCGACCGCGAGTACAAGACCGCGATGGCCGGCCAGATGGTCAAGCGCGCCCTGCGGCGCGCAGCAGCGCGTTGCCGTTAACGCCCGGGCGGCCGCGCGGCACAAGCACACGAAGAAGACGGCAAGGGAGACAAGAACCCATGAGCAAGAAACTCATCCGCGTCAAGGTCAACGGCAAGATGGTCGAGAAGGCAGTGGAGCCGCGAATGCTGCTGGTCCACTTCCTGCGCGAGGAATGCAATCTCACCGGTGCGCACATTGGCTGCGAGACCAGCCATTGCGGCGCGTGCACCGTCGATCTCGACGGCCAATCGGTCAAGGCTTGCACCCACCTCGCGGTGCAGTGCGACGGTTCCGAGGTTCTGACGGTAGAGGGCCTCGCCCAAGGTGGCGTGCTGCACGCGGTGCAGGAGGGCTTTTACAAGGAGCACGGCCTGCAGTGCGGCTTCTGTACGCCGGGCATGCTGATGCGCACGTACCGCTTGCTGCAGGAAAACCCGAATCCGACCGAGGAAGAGGTGCGCGCCGGGATCAGCGGCAACCTGTGCCGCTGTACGGGCTACCAGAACATCGTCAAGGCGATCCTGTATGCGGCCGCCAAGCTGCGGGAACCGCAGAAGGAGGCCGCATGAACGCGCCCGATAGACGCGCAGCCCTGGAGGGTGTCGGCGACAGCCGCCTGCGCAAGGAAGACGCCCGCTTTATCCAGGGCAAGGGCAACTATGTCGACGACATGAAGCTGCCGGGCATGCTGCACATGGACATCGTGCGTTCGCCGCTGGCCCATGCGCGCATCAAGAAGATCCACAAGGAAGCTGCGCTCGCCATCCCGGGCGTGTATGCCGTCTTGACGGCCGACGACCTGAAGCCGCTCAAGCTGCACTGGATGCCCACGCTCGCCGGCGACGTGGCCGCGGTGCTGGCGGACACGAAGGTGCACTTCCAGATGCAGGAAGTAGCCGTGGTGATCGCCGACGACCGTTACATTGCCGCTGACGCGGTCGAGGCGGTCGAGGTCGAATACGAGGAGCTGCCTGCGGTGATCGACCCATACAAAGCGCTCGAACCCGGGGCGCCCGTGCTGCGTGAGGACCTGGCAGGCAAGACCGAAGGCGCGCACGGCAAGCGCGAACACCACAACCACATCTTCACCTGGGAATCCGGCGACAAGACCGCCACCGATGCGGTCTTCGCGTCCGCACCGGTGACCGCGAAGGAACACATCGTTTACCCGCGCGTGCATCCCTGTCCGCTCGAGACCTGCGGCTGTGTGGCCTCGTTCGACCCGGTGCGCGGCGAGTTGACGACCTACATGACCTCGCAGGCGCCCCATATCGTGCGCACGGTAGTGTCGATGTTGTCGGGTATTCCGGAATCAAAGGTTCGTATCGTCTCGCCGGACATCGGCGGCGGATTCGGCAACAAGGTCGGCGTCTACCCCGGGTACGTCTGCGCGATCGTCGCGAGCATCGTGCTGGGCCGGCCCGTCAAGTGGGTCGAGGACCGCATCGAGAACATTTCAAGCACCGCATTTGCCCGCGACTACCACATGGACGGCGAGATCGCAGCGACGCGGGAGGGTAGGATCCTCGGTCTGCGGGTAAACGTGATCGCCGACCATGGCGCCTTCGACGCCTGCGCCGACCCGAGCAAGTTCCCGGCTGGCATGTTCCACATCTGCTCGGGTTCGTACGACATCCGAGCGGCCTATTGTCAGGTCAAGGGCGTCTACACCAACAAGGCGACGGGCGGCGTTGCTTACCGCTGCTCGTTCCGAGTCACCGAGGCGGTCTACGTGATCGAGCGCTTGGTGGACATCCTGGCGCAGCAGCTGGGCATGGACAAGGCCGAGATCCGGGCAAAAAACTTCATCCGCAAGGAGCAGTTCCCGTACAAATCACCGTTCGGATTCGAATACGACTCCGGCGACTACCATAGGGGGCTGCAAAAGGTGCTCGACGCATGCGACTACAAGGGCCTGCGCGCGGAACAGACCGCCAAGCGCGCCGACCCGAACAGCCCGACCCTGATGGGCATCGGCCTGGTCAGCTTCACGGAAGTGATGGGCGCCGGGCCCAGCAAGATGTGCGATATTCTCGGCGTGGGTATGTTCGACAGCTGCGAGATCCGCGTGCATCCGACCGGCAGCGCAATCGCCCGCATGGGCACCATCTCGACAGGCCAGGGCCACCAGACCACCTATGCGCAGATCATCGCCACCGAGCTCGGCCTACCGTCGGAGCTGATCCAGGTCGAAGAAGGCGATACCTCCACCGCACCGTACGGCCTGGGCACCTACGGTTCGCGATCGACGCCGGTGGCCGGCGCCGCCATTGCCATGGCGGCGCGCAAGATCCACGCCAAGGCGCGCAAGATCGCCGCAAACCTGCTTGAAGTCGGCGAGAGCGACCTAGACTGGGAGATCGACCGCTTCAAGGTCAAAGGCGACGACGCCAGATTCAAGACGATGAAGGACATCGCCTGGGCGGCCTACAACCAGCCTCCCGCCGGCCTGGAGCCGGGCCTGGAAGCGGTACACTATTATGATCCGCCTAACTTCACCTTCCCGTTCGGCATCTACCTGTGCGTGGTCGACATCGACCGCGGCACCGGTGAGACCAAGGTGCGGCGCTTTTATGCACTCGATGACTGTGGCACGCGCATCAACCCGATGATCATCGAGGGGCAGCTCCACGGTGGCCTTACCGAAGGCTATGCGGTGGCGATGGGCCAGCAGATGCCATTCGACGCGCAGGGCAATCTGCTGGGTAACACGCTGATGGACTACTTCCTGCCCACCGCGGTCGAAACCCCGAAATGGGAGACGGATCACACCGTGACGCCATCGCCACACCATCCCATCGGCGCCAAGGGTGTGGCGGAGTCGCCGCACGTCGGCTCGATCCCGACCTTCACCTCGGCCGTGGTGGATGCGTTCGCGCACCTCGGCGTCCGGCACATGGAGATGCCGCACAGCGCCTACCGTGTCTGGCAGCAGCTGCAGCAAAGTGGCGTTGCACTCTGAAAAAACGCGACGATGGAAGTCAAAATCGACAAGCGCTATGAGCTGGCGGTGGCGCCCGCCCGCGCCTGGGCGGTGCTGCGCGACGTCAAGGTGGTGGCCGGCTGCATGCCGGGGGCGACGATCACCGAACAGGTCGACGACAAGCACTACAAGGGCAGCGTCAAGGTCAAGGTCGGTCCGGCCAATGCGAGCTTCGCCGGCGACATCGAGGTACTCGCGCTCGACGAGGCAGCGATGAAGTTGCAGCTTCTCGGCAAGGGCAGCGACCGCGCAGGCTCGTCGGCCTCGATGGATTTGACAGCGACCGTCGAATCCGGCGATGCGGCCGGTGCGGCGGTACTGGCCGGCCAGGCCAAGGTGACTGTCAACGGCAAGTTCGCGCAATTCGGCGCTCGCATGATGGTGCCGGTATCGGAGATGCTACTGGCGCAGTTTGCCGACAACTTCCGCGCTGCCACGGCCACCGCTGCTTCCGAGTCGAGCGCAACGCCGGCCGTACCGGCCAAGCCAAACGAGATCAGCGCGCTGGCCGTCTTGTGGGGCTTGATCAAGGGTTGGATCGCCGGCTTGTTCGCCAAGCGGGCGTAACCGTGGCGATTCCCGTTGCCCTCGGCGTCGCTACCCGACGCGGCGCACGGATCACCCGGCTTGGCCCGGCGCAAGGCGCGCGATTATGACCGAAGCGCAGCTGCGCGAGGCGCTGTACGGCGCGGGTTACATCGCCGACGAAAGCCTAGCCACGACGCTGTGGCTGGCCGGCGAATTGCAGCGGCCGCTGCTGGTCGAAGGCGATGCCGGCGTCGGCAAGACCGCGCTGGCCGGTGCACTGGCGCGCGCGCGCGGCCAGGCGCTCGTGCGTTTGCAATGCTACGAGGGGCTGGACCTGTCGCAGGCGGCCTACGAATGGAATTACGGTCGCCAGCTGCTCGCGATACGGCTGCACGAGACGCAGTCCGACCAGGTGCGGGAGGCCGACCTGTTCGCACGCGAGTACCTGCTCGAGCGCCCGCTGCTGCAGGCGATTTCGAGCGAGCGGCCTTGCGTGCTGCTCATCGACGAGATCGACCGCGCCGACGAGGCCTTCGAGGCGTTTTTGCTCGAGGTCCTGGCCGATTACCAGATCACCGTGCCCGAATTTGGCACGGTGACAGCGAAGCACGTGCCGCAGGTCGTGCTCACCAGCAATGGCACACGCGAGCTGTCCGATGCTCTGCGGCGGCGCTGCCTGTACCACTACCTGGAGTACCCGACGCTGGCGCGCGAGATCGCGATCGTGCGCGCCACGCTACCGCTGGCCGAGAGTGCGCTGGTCGAGCAGGCGGTGGCATTCGTGCAGCGGCTGCGGCGCGAGGACCTGGGCAAGACCCCGGGGGTGGCCGAGACCCTGGACTGGGTGCGCGCGCTGCACCGGCTCGAGTTCCAGGCGCTGCCCGACGATCCGCATGCTCTGAGCGGCACGCTGGCATGCCTGCTCAAGACCAGGGAAGACCGCTTTCAGCTCGGCGAGGAGCGCGTTCGCCAGCTCATCGAGGGACGGCGTATTGTCGGAGTTGCCGAGAAGGCTGCTCAACCGACATGAACATCGTGGCGAACCCGCTTGCAAGCATCGCCGGATTTGCGGCGCTGCTGCGTGACCACGGCTTGATAGTGGGAATCGCCGAGCAGCAGGCATTCGTTCATGCCGCCTTGCGCATTCCGGTCGAACGTGCAGCCCAGCTCGACCCGGCTTGGCGCGCGATCGCCTGCCACGATGTACGTGACTGGCGGCGCTGGCCGGATCTGTTCGAGCGCTACTGGTACCCGCAGCGCGGCAAGGGACGGGCACAGGTCAGCGGCAAGACCCGGCCCAGCCGCAATCTGCAGCAGGTAGTCCAAGATCTGCACCAACGCATGGCCGACGGCATGCCGCCGACGCGTCCCGGGAGCACGGACGCCGCCCTGCGCACATCCGTCGTCGCCGACGATGACGCCTCGCTCGCCCGCGCCCAGGGAGGTGCGAGCCGCACCGATCCACTGCACGATCGTTCGCTCTCGCAATGGTTGCCGCAGGACCTGGCCGAGCTCGATCGCCTGGCCGAGCGAATCAGGCAGCGTCTGCGCAAGCGGCTCACGCGTCGCTGGCGCAACAGTGTCCAGGGCCGGCGCCTGGACGTTCGTCGTACCCTGCGCGCGAGCCTGCACACCGGCGGCCTGCCGATCCACCCGGTCTGGCGCGCCCAGCGGCGCGAGCGACCGCGTCTGTTCATCCTCGTCGACGTCAGCCGCTCGATGGAAACCCATGCGCAGCTTTTTTTGCGCATCGCGCGCGCCTTCGTCTCGGCGATAAACGCGCGGGTGTTCGTTTTCCATACCCGACTCGCCGAAGTCACACCGCTGCTGCGCAGCGACTCGGCAGCGGTGCAGGAGAAGATCAACGCAGTCACGGCCGGCTTTGGCGGGGGCACCCGGATCGCGACCAGCGTGGCGGACTTTCGTGCGGTGCACGCGCGCGCGCAGCTCGGGCGCAGCGCGCGGGTGTGGGTGCTGTCCGACGGTTTCGACGCGGACGAGCCGCCGCGCCTGGCCGAGGAACTGGCGCAGGTGCGCGGCCGCGGCGCGCGCATTACCTGGTTCCACCCCTCCGAGCAGCCGCCGCGGTCGCAGGCCATGCAATTCGTCACGGGCCAGAGTGGTCTGGTGGATAATTTCCTGCGCCTGAACAGTTTGCGCGACCTGGCTGAGCTGTCGCAGCGCTTGCACTGAGTGCCCGATGCGAAACGACCGCCCTAGCGCTTTTTCCCGGGAGTGCCCATGAACGACGCCGATACCTTCTTCGATGCCGCCCGCCGGCTGCTGGAAGCAGGAACGCCTTTTGCGATGGTAAGCGTGATCAAGGCGCAGGCGCCGGCGTCGGCGCACCCGGGCGACAAGGCAATCGTCACGGCCGAAGGCGACGTGCATGGATGGGTTGGCGGCGGTTGCGCGCAACCCGTGGTGGTCCGCACGGTGCGGCAGGTATTGGCCGATGGGCGTGCACGGCTGATCCGCATCGCCCCGACTACCGCCGGACCTGAAAAGGACCTCGGAGAAGTCATGGAGTTCGGAATGGCCTGCCATTCCGGCGGCACGCTGGAGCTGTTCGTCGACCCCGTGCTGCCGCACGCGCAACTGGTGGTGATCGGGTCATCGCCGGTGGCAGCGAGTCTGACGCAGCTGGCACCGCGGGTGGGATTTGCCGTCACGCTCGTTGCGCACGAAGCCGATGCGGCGACGTACCCCGATGCGCAGCGGGTAATCCCCAGCGACTCCGTCGAGGTAGTCCGGCCGCAGGTTGCCGCCGGTGCATGGGTGGTCGTGACCACGCAAGGCCGTCGCGACCTGCAGGCGCTGCGTCTTGCGCTGGCACTGCAGGCACGGCAGATATCGTTTGTCGCCAGCGCACGCAAGGCACAGGTGCTCAAGGCTGCGCTGGTCGCCTCCGGCGCGCAGGCCGACGCCGTGGCGGCGATCGTCGCCCCGGCGGGGTACCCCATGGCCGCGTCGACGCCCGAGGAGATCGCCCTCTCGGTGCTGGCCGCGGTGGTATCGAACCGGCGCGGAGCACTAGCGCAGGCGGCGCGTTCGCCTGCCATTGCCGCCGAGCCGGGCCCGACTGCGGCAGCCAGCGCGGCGCAGACCGCGACGCACTCCGCTCCTACGAGCTGTTGCGGCGGTGCTGCGCCAGGGCAGGAGGCCTGATGGGCTGCATCCTGAAGGGAGGCGGCGGCCTCTACGAAAGGCTGGTGATCGGCGCGGTGCTTCTCGCCGCCGGGGCCGGCAGCCGCCTTGGCGGCCGGCCCAAGTCGCTGCTCGAGCTGGACGGCGTGCCGCTGATCCGCAGACAGCTGATTGCGCTCTCGGGTGCCGGGGTCGACGAGGTGGTGGTCGTGCTCGGNCACCATGCCGAGGTGATCGAGGTCNCCGTGCGTGACTTCCCGGTCACNCTGGCGTACAACCCNNCGCCGGACAGCGGCCAGGCTTCGTCGGTGCTGGTCGGCCTGCAGGCGCTGGTCGGCAAGCTCGATGCGGTGATCGTCGCGCTGGCCGACCANCCGCTGATCAACTCGCAAGACATCAGCGCCCTGATTAGCGCATTCAAGGGGCGCGGTACGGCCGCCATGGTGGNGCCGCGGATCGCCGGCGAGCCCGGCAACCCAGTGATCTTCGAGGCCGCATTGCGCGATGCTTGGCTGGCCGGCGAGGTCAATGCCGCCTGCCGCCGCTGGCGCGAGGATCATCCCGAGCGCGTGCAATGGTTTGACACCGACAACCGTCGATATCGCATCGACATCGACACCCCCGAGGACTTGCGGCGCTTCAGCGAACGGACCGGTCACGAGCTGCGCTGGCCCGCGGGACTAGCTGCGGTCTGAGGCCGGATCCGGCAACGCCGTCATGCCGCCCCGCAAGATCGATCGATCCATGTGGCGCCTGCGGGCGGCTCGAACGCTGGCGTGGGCCTTGATGCTCGGGGGCTGGGTCGGCCTGGGCAGCTTGTCGCAGGCGCTGGCGCCGGGGCCGCTGTCCGCCTTCGCACTGCAGGCGCTTTGGCTGCTCGCGATCGGCGGCTTTGCCGAGCTGATCGGGAGGCTGCGCTGGAAGCGCCGGCTGCTGCGCGCACTGCTGCTGTGCGCGGCCTTGATCGCCGCGCAGGCCTTATCGGTGTCGCTGTACGGCGGCGCGCCGGTAGCGCTGTTGCTAGCACTGCTGGCCTGGGCCCTGATCATCGCGCTGGCCTCGGCCGTCGTGCGCGCCTGCCGCGCGGCGGTTCGCGACCGTGCGGGCCCGCCCGTCGGGGCCGCGGCCACCGGTGCGGTTCTGGCCTGGGTGATAGTCGGTGACATCACCGACCTCAACGCGCTCGTGGTGCGCCTGATGCTGGGCGCGCTCGCGGCCTGCCCGCTGCTGGTCGTGCTGCTGGCGCCGCACACCGGTGCCATCAGCGGCTGCCGTGCGGGGCTGTTTGACTGCTCCTTGCCCGACTGGTCCGCTGGCGGCTGGCGCGTGCCGCAGCGCTGGCCGGTGCTGCTCGCATCGTTCGTAATGCTGGCGATGATGTGCAGCCTGCCGCTGATGGTGGGTTTGTGCGGCAACGGCACGGTCCGGCCGCAAGCCGTGCTGGCGGTGCATTTCGCGGCGATGTTCGCACCTGCGCTGCTGATGGTCCACCGCGCCGCGGTCACGGCGGCAGCGCCGCGCATCTGCGCTGCGCTGCTGGCGCTCGGCGCGCTGATCCTCCTGTTGGCGCCTGGCCCTTGGGCCTGGTGGGGCCTAGTGCTGGCCCACGGCGCGGCCTGGAGCGTTGCCTGGGCGGCCCAACTGGACGATCGAGCCGGGCGCAAGAGCACGCGTTCCTCGCCGCTCCTCGGCGCAACGCTGAACGCGCTGCTGGCACTGACGCTGGGGCTGGCCGTGGCCATGGCAGGACTTCAGGCCCTCACGGCCGGGAGCATTGCGCTCGGCGTGGCCGGCGCATTGGCGGCGCTGGCGGGCCCGATCTGGCGCGCGCGCGCGCTGCACCCTGGTTAAGGGACAGGCCTATTGCGCCCCGGATTCAGCGAACGATATTCGGATAGGTTCGCGCACAGATCATTACCAGGACGGCCAGGACCGAGCTCATCACGATCAGGTCCGTCGCAACGCTTAGGGGCGCGACCGCGGAATTGGGCAACAGGAACGCGCGCAGGCCATCGATTTGGTAGGTCAGCGGATTGAAACGCGCGAACACCTGCCGCCTGGGTGCGGATTTCGAAACCGGCGACGCACGCGGTCCCGGCCGAAGGCGGCAAGTCCCGGCTCATGCAAATGAAACGCCACCTCATCGATTCGCGCTCTCCCAGCCACCGCCCAGCGCGCGATACAGGCGCACCAGGTCGTCTGCGACCGCGGTGCTGCTCTGCGCCAGGGAGAGCTGGTTCTGCTGCAGCGTGCGCTGCGCATCGAGCACGTCGATGAAGCTCGCGACGCCGCCATCGTAACGCTGCCGCGCCAAGGTCAAAGCATCACGGTTCTGCGTCACCGTAGCGTCGAGCCAAGCGCGCCGGTTCTGGTCGGCACCATAAGCCGCGCGCGCATTCTCGACCTCGTGCAGCGCATTGAGCACCGTAGCGGCGTACGCCACGGCGGCCTCCTTGGCCCGCACGTTCTGCAGCCGCACCATCCTCCAACTGCCGAGGTCGAAGACGGGCAGCTCCAGGGATGGGCCCAAGGAACCAAAGCGGCTCGCCCATTGGGTAAGCTGTCCGATCGTCTCGGATTGAAACCCACCGCCGCCCGCGAGCGTGAGGCGAGGGAACAGTCCGGCAACGGCGACACCGATCTCGGCGGTCGCCGCGTGCAGGCTCGCCTCGGCTTTGCGGATGTCCGGGCGGCGGCGCGCAAGCTCCGCAGGTAGGCCGAGCGGCACCGCGTTCGGCAGCGGAGGGATCGGCGCCGTCGCATCGAGCTCGGCGCGCAAGCCTTCCGGCTCGCGCCCCAGCAGGCGGCTGAGTTGATTGATGGCCTGCGTGATCGCAAGACGGAACGTCGGCAACTGGGCGCGCGTCGCGGTCAACTGCGCGGTCGCTTCGACCACGTCGATGTCGCTGATGAGGCCCGCGGCGCGACGCTCGCGCGTCAGTTCCAGCAGCTCGCTGATGCTCGCGACGTTCTCCTGGGCGACGCTCAAGCTCAACTGCGCGCCGCGAAGCTCGATGTAACTCTGCGCGACATCTCCCAACAGCGAGACCAGCGCCGCGTGCTGATCCTCGACCGATTCCTCGGTGGCGGCATCCGCCGCCTCGACCGAGCGGCGCACGCGACCGAACAGATCCACTTCCCACGAGACATCGGCGCCGAGTTGGAACTGGTTGTACGGATTCGGGATGCTGATGCCGACCAATCCGGGAATTTTGCTGCTGCCGATCGAGCTGTAGAGCGCACCGGTCGGCGTGGTCTGGCTAACTTGGGTGCGGGAGTAGGAGGCGTTGGCGGAAAGAGTCGGCCAGAGCGAGGCTGCCGTGACGTCGCGCTGCGCACGCGCCTCCTCGATGCGAAGCACTGCGGTTCGCAAGTCCAGATTCGAGGAGATCGAGCGCGCGATCAGCGACGAGAGCGTCGGATCGTTGAAATCGGCCCACCAGCGGCGCAGATCTGCCGTCTCCTCCGTGGTCGTGCTCTGGGGCTGGCTGTCCGCCGGCAAAGGCGTGGCCGCGGCCTTGGACCAATGCGCCGGCGTCTGCGCTGTTGGGCGCACGAAATCCGGCCCCACGGTGCAGTCGGTCAGCGCAAGCGCGAGCAGCACCGTTGCGGGCCACCGCAGCCAAAGGCGCCCGCAGCAAAGCGCGAGCCGATGGTGGTGATGGATTCCCATGGCGCCTTACTGCATCCGGTGGCTGAACATCCAGGAGGCCGCCGCCAGCGTCACGGCCGCTATCAGGGCGAGTGGCCACAAGTCGGGCCAGAGCAGATCCAGTCCGACACCCTCCAGATAGACGCGCCGCGTGATGTCGATCGCATAGCGCAGCGGATTGAGCGCCGTAAAGTACTGGAGCGACAGCGGCATGTTGCGTAGCGGCGTGGTCAATCCCGAAAGCAGCGAGAACGGCATGATCAGCAACAGCGAATAGAGCAAGGCCTGCTGCATAGTGACCGCTACCGACGAGACCAGCAGGCCGATTCCAACTGCCGCCAGCAGGAAAAGCAGCAGGCCGATGTACAGTGTCAGATACGATCCGGCGAACGGTATTCGAAACCAGAGCTGCGCGACCAACAAAACGCCGCTGGCCTGGATCGTTCCGACCACCATCGACGGCAACGCCTTGCCGGCCATGATCTCGTACGGGCGGAACGGCGTCACCAGCAGCTGGTCGAAGGTTCCCTGCTCGCGCTCGCGCGCCACCGACATCGCGGTCAGCATCATCGTCTGGATCAACGTGAGGGTACCGATCATCCCTGGGATCATGTTCCAGCGCGTCTCCAGATTGGGGTTGTACCAGGCGCGGCTCGTGATTTCGATCGGCGCAGCCGCGAGCCCGTGCGCGCTACGCCAGCCGGCGTTGAATTGCTCGACGATGCTGCTGACGTAACCCAGCGCGGTGCCCGCGGTGTTCGAGTTGCGGCCGTCGGCAATAAGCTGCACGTCGGCGCCCGCTCCGGAGAGCAGGCGTCGTTCGAAATCCGGCTCGATCTGCACGACCAGCAGCGCGCGCCGATCGTCGATGTACGCTGCCAGGTCGCTGACACGGTGCAGATCGGCGACACGCTCGAAGATGCCCGAGCCGTCGAGCCCGGCCAAGAGCTCTTGCGAGGCGGCGCTGCGGTCCTGGTCCAAGGCGGCGTAGGGCACGCGATTCAGGTCATAGGAGGCCGCGTAGCCGAAGACCAGTGCCTGCACGATCGGCGGCACGAGCAGGCTCATGCGGCTGCGCCGGTCCTTCAGAACCGCCAGCAGCTCCTTGCGTGTCAGCGCGAGAATGCGAAGGATGGCGTCGAACATGGTGCTCACGCCAGCCTTTTGCGCATCACGGCGCGGCTGCTCAGCGCCAGCACGCTCGCCATGGCAGCCAGTACCAGCGTGTTCGGCACGATCACGGACCAGACATCGCCGGCAAGGAACACGGACTGCAGTAATGCCACGTAATAGCGTGCCGGCAGCAGGTACGTGATCAAGCGCACCGCCGCGGGCATGCTGCGCAGGTCGAACAGAAAACCCGAGAGCATGAACGCCGGCATGAACGTCGCAAGCATCGTAAGCTGGCTCGCAACCAGTTGATTTTTCACCCAGGATGAAATCAACAGCCCGATACCGAGCGCGACCAGCACATACAGCATCGAGGCTCCGAGCAGTACCCACAGGCTGCCACGCAGCGGCACCTGAAAAAGGAATTTGGCCGCAAGCACGCAAACGGCCAGGCCGATCATGCCGAGCAAAAAGTACGGCAGGGTCTTGCCGATCAGAATCTCGTCGCTGCGCACCGGCGTCACCAGCAGCGCCTCGAGCGTGCCGCGTTCCCACTCGCGCGCCATCACCATCGCCGTGAGCAGCGCCCCGATCAAGGTCATGACAAGAACGATCAGACCCGGCACCAGGAAAAAGCTGCTGTCATTGGCCTCGTTGAACCACATCCGCGTCTGCAGCGTCACCGGAGCACTATCGGCGCTGCGGCCCTGCACCGCGCGTTGCAACGACCACGCGGTTACTGCGCCCTGGACGTAACCTTGGATGATGCGGGCGCGATTGGCATCGGCGCCGTGGACGATCAGCTGCAAATCGGCGAGGCCCGCGTTGAGCTGACGGGCAAAATCCGACGGGATGCGCACGATGCCATCGACCTCCTGTTCGAGCAGCAGTTGCTGCGCGCGCAGCATGGACCGCGCGATCTGCGGCTCAAAGTACGGGGACAGTTCAAAGGAGGCAACCAGCCCTACTGCCTCGTCCGATGCCTCATCGATGACGACCGCCAGCGGCACATTCTTCACATCGAGCGATAGTCCATAGCCGAACAACAGGATCAATATCAGAGGCAACACGACGCCAATCGCGATGCTCGACGGATCGCGCATCACCTGGTAGGTTTCCTTGCGCACCAGCGCACGCGTGCGCCGCAGCTTTGCCGGCCACGTGTCCTTGGGGGCTGCCGCTGTCATGCCGCCACCTGCGGCGCGGCGGCGGCGGCTGCGGCCTGCCCGTTTCGTGCCTGCTGGACGATGGCGATGAACGCGTCCTCCATGTCTGGCTCGGGCGCTGCTGCCGTCTTGGCACGCTGCCGGATGTCACCGGGGGCGCCCTGCGCCAGTACCTTGCCCGCGTCCATGATCGCCACGTGATCGCAGTACTCCGCTTCCTGCAGGAAGTGCGTCGTCACGATCACCGTCACACCCTGCTCGGCCAGCGCGGTGATCCGTCGCCAGAAGACCCGCCGCGCCCGCGGATCGGCCCCGCTGGTAGGCTCATCGAGGAACAGGATCTCCGGCTCGTGCAGCAATGCGGCCGCCATCGCCAGGCGCTGCTTGAAACCGCCCGGCAGCTGCGCGCTCGTCATGCCCGCGTGCGTTCCGAGCTCGAACTGCCGCATTGCCCAGTCGATACGCGCGCGGCGCCGCTGACCGCGCAGACCATAGGCACTGGCGAAGAACTCCAAGTTCTCCGCTACGGTAAGCGGACCGTACAGGGAGAACCTCTGCGCTACGTACCCCAGGCGCGAGCGCGCCGAAGCCGGCGCGCGGCGCACGTCGGTGCCGGCGATGTTCAGCGCGCCGCCATTCGCAGCCAGTAGTCCGCACAACATGCGGAACGTCGTGGTCTTGCCGGCGCCGTTGGGACCCAGGAGCCCAAAGATCTCGCCGCGACGCACTTCGAAGTGGATGTGGTCGACCGCAACGAAGTCGCCGAATCGCTTCACCAGGTCGCGAACCTCCACGATGATCGGCTCGCCCCCAGCATGCAACGGCCGATCAACCGCAATGGCCCTTACCGGCTCGCGCTCGGCACCGTGCCGCAGGAGCACCATGAAACCGTCCTCGAAACGCGCGGCCGTCGGCGCGACCGTCAGGCTCTGCAGCAATTCATCGGTGGCAGCCGCTTCCGGTCCTGCCGTGGCACGCACGAAGCGCACTCGCCCTCCATCGGGCACCGCATCGATGATGTCCGGCCGGTCGAGCAGCTGCGCCTGCAGCGCACGAGCGCCGCCCGGCGCTGACGGCTGTGCGATGTAACTCGATCCCGCGGCATTGCGCGTCACCTCCGAGGGAGCACCCTGCGCGAGCACCTTGCCCTGATGCAGCAAGACGACGCGGCTGCAGCGCTCCGCCTCATCCAGATAGGCGGTGCTGAGCAGCACCGACAGACCCTGATCGGCTACCAGATGGCGCACGATTTCCCAGAGCTCGCGCCGCGACAAGGGATCCACGCCGACCGTGGGCTCATCGAGCAGCAGCAGCTCCGGCGAACGCACCAAGGTGCAGGCCAGGCCCAGTTTCTGCTTCATGCCGCCGGACAGGCGCCCGGCCAGGCGCTGGCGGAACGGCGCGAGCGCGGTCATCTCCATCAGGCGCGGATAGCGCTGCGCACGCTGCGCCGCGCTAACACCGTGCAAATCGGCGTACAGATCGAGATTTTCCGCGACGCTCAGATCCTCGTACAAGCCAAAGCGCTGCGGCATATAGCTGATACGGTCCTGCACGCGTTGCGGATTGACCGCCACGTCGATGTCCAGAACCTTCAGCGTTCCGCTATCGGCACGCAGCAGCCCCGCTGCCAGACGAATCAGCGTCGTCTTGCCGGCGCCATCCGGCCCGATCAGCGCGGTGAGTTCACCATGGCGCACTTCGAGCGATACGCCGTCAAGCGCCTGGACCGGCGGCTCGCGCTCGCGACGGAAGGCGCGGCGCAGCTCCTTGGCAAGCAGGGCCGGGGGAGCGAGGCCGTTTGCCGGTTGCACGGCACTCACGATCCGCCCGGCAGCGCAGTCTTCGGCGCCCCGTTGCCGGTGGCAAGTGGCAAATGCACCGTTGCGGGCATCCCGAGGCGCAATTCGTTCGCCGGATCCTGGACGAAGACGCGGACCTGGTAGACAAGGCTCGAGCGCAAATCGCGGGTCTCGACGGATTTCGGCGTGAACTCGGCAACTGGCGATAAAAAGCCCACCCAGCCCGGGAAGCTGCGGTTCGCAAAGGCATCGACGCTTATGCTTGCCTTGAGGCCTTCGCGCACAAACCCCAGGTCCGTCTCCGACACGTACGCGCGCACCCATTTCGGATCGGTGATCGCGAGCGTGAAGGCCGCCTTCTGCGGCGAGGCGATCTCGCCCGGCTCGACGATTCGCGAGCGGACCACGGCATCGAGCGGTGCAAGCAATTCGGCATCCTTCCACTGCTGGCGCAACAGCGCCAGGCCGGCCTCCTCGGCCCGAAGCTGCGCTTCGGCCTGTGCCACGTCCTCTTTGCGCGGACCGGCGAGCTCGAGCACGAGCGCTTTCTGGCTCACGGTGAGTCTTGCCTCCGCCGCATCGACCGCGGCCTTTGCCGAGTCCAGATCCTGTCGGCTCAGCGCACGGCCCGCTGAGGTCTCGGTCAGCACCCGCAGTCGCTCGTATTGCGCGCGCGCATTGACCGCGTCGGCTCTGGCCGCATCCACATTGGCACGCGCCTGCTCGATTTCCTCGGGCCGATTACCATGATGCAGCCGGTCCACCACCTGCTGTTGCGTCGCAACGTCGGCTTCGGCCTTCGCCACCTGCGGGGCCAGGCGGCTGGTGTCCAGGCGCGCGAGCACCTGGCCGCGTCGAACGCTATCGCCCTCCTGGACCAGCACTTGCGCGATGCGCTCGTTGCCGTTGAAGGGGAGATCGACCTGGCGCAGGTCGATGTTGCCGTAGAGCGTGAGTTCATCGCGCGTCGGGTGGCGCGCCACCGACCACCACCACAGAGCCGAGGCCAGAGCTAGTACGCCGACCAGCAAAAGAGCAAGCCGCGCGGTTTGTTTCATGCAAAAACACCCCTGCGTTTTTGTGGCACGCAGATAAGCGAACGCATCCGTGGACGCAATGCGAAGTGCTGCCCGCTGCTCATCGTGCACTGCGCGTTGACGCGCGCTGGGGCCTAGGCGGCGGCCCGGTCAGCGCACGCGGACGCATCTCGACGTACTCTTGCAACCGTTCCAACAGTCGTTGCAGCAGCGCAACCAGCGCCTCGACTTCCCGTTTCTCGAACGGGTCGAGAATCTCATTTAGCAGTTCCACGATTGCCGCGAGCGACTTCCCAGCCTGGCGGGTGCCCGGTGCAGTTATGGCGATCTGCACGGAGCGACGATCGTCCCGCCCGCGCTCGCGCTTGACCAGACCCGCCCGTTCCAAGGCATCAACGACCCGGGTCAGGCCGCCCATGTCGTAGCCGGTTTTCGTGCTCAGTTCGCTCGGCGACAGGGGGGATTTCTTCCGCAGACACGCCAAAACGACAAAGCCGGCAAGCGGGAGCGGCTCTGACTCGAAGGCGGCCTCGCCGACCATCGACAGCAGCGAGGCGCAGCGCCGGACCAAAAAGCCGATGCTCAGCGATGGATCGAAATCGCGCGTCGAGTAGTGATGCACCAGGACATATGCCCCGCAAAAATTTGATTAAACAATATTTGATCGTTCAAGCAATGTCAAGGCGCCGGAACGCCCCGTGCCGCGGGCTGGCGCAACGATTCCTGATCGGCCACTGCCCGATCACGAGGATTGCGAGCGCGCGCGCCGCAGCGCGAAGCGGGGCGATGGCAACCGGGCGCTCCAAATCAACGCGTGCCAGCAAGTTGCGCTAGCCGCTCGACCATTGCATCCGTATCGGTGCATGCAATCGTGCCGCCCCGTCCCCGCGCTTGCGGGTCTTGCCATCGAGCGAGCGCGACGCGCTGCCAATCCCGCGGGCCGGACCCGCCGGCCATCTGCCGGCGCCGCGGCTGCGCGGCCAGTGCCCGCCCGGTTCCAATCCGCGGCTTGGATCTCTGGGTATTTGCTCAGGCCGGCGCTATGGCGTTGGCCGATTTTGGGCTAGGCTCGTGCCGGTGCCGCTACGCTTGCGGCAGCGTTGTGCGTCGCCGGCCCGCAGCGAGCACAAGAATCGCGCAGCCAGGGACCGTGGCCGTCGAGCACGATCGCGGGAGCGGCTGCAGCCGCGACTGCCGCAATACCAGGAGCGAGATTAGTGACCTATTCCCGAACCGATAGTGCAGTCGACCTCGTCGCCGACATTGGCGGCACCAATGCCCGCTTTTGCCTTGTCGACGCGGACAAGAAATTGCTCGATGAAATGTCGTTTGCGGTGGCCGAATACGCCGCCTTCGAGGACGCACTCGATGCCTACCTCGTCAAGCTCGGTTCGCCCCGGCCGCGCCGCGCCGCCCTTGCCGTGGCCAGTCCCCTTACGGGGGATTTGGTGCAGATCACCAACAGCGGCTGGTCGTTCTCGGCGGGTCAGGTACAGCGCCGATACGGATTTGAGCGATTGCTAGTGCTGAACGACTTTTCGGCGCTGGCGCATGCCCTGCCGTTTCTCGCAGGTGCGCATCTGCACCGTGTCGGCGGCGCGGCGGGCAAGCCGCGGCCAACGCACCGATGGGCGTGATCGGGCCCGGCACCGGCCTGGGCGTGTCGGGCCTGATCCCAACGCCGGCGGGCTGGGTCGCCCTGCAGGGCGAGGGGGGTCATTGCACCTTCAGTCCGGCCAATGCGCACGAAGCGGCCATTCTGGCGATCATGCAACGGGAGTTTCCGCACGTTTCCTTCGAGCGTCTGGTGTCCGGCATGGGCCTGAGCAATCTGTACCGGGCAACGATAGAGCTCGCCGGGGGGGTCCAGGAGCCGCTGACTCCGGCCGAGATCACGTCACGGGCAATCGCTGAAAGTGACCCGATTTGTAGCGCGGCGCTCGAGACGTTCTGCGCCATTCTGGGCACCGTTGCCGGCGACCTGGCGCTCACGATCGGCGCTCGGGGCGGGATCTTCATCGGTGGCGGAATCGTACCCCGGCTGGGAGCGTTCTTCGATCACTCCGGCTTCCGGCGACGATTCGAGGACAAGGGTCGATTTGCGTCCTACCTGGCGGCGATCCCGACATCGGTAATCCGCAGCAGTACACCCGCGCTTGTGGGGGCTGCGCACGCCCTGGCGGCGGCCTGATGCGCGCGATGCCGCCCGCATCCACGAAGCTGCGTGCGCCGGCGCTGTTAGCGCGGGTAGGCATCCCGATACGTTTTCACGATCAATGCCGCTACCACCACCAGGAACGCCCATCGTATGAGACGGTTGCCGTAGCGCAAGGCGATCCGGCTGCCGACCTGCCCGCCGATGAAATTGGCCAGGGCCATACCCAGCCCTAGCTTCCAAAGCAGCAGGCCGTTGAGCGCAAAGACCAGCACCGCCGCGAGGTTCGAGGCCACATTCGCAAGCTTGGCGGGTGCAGCCGCGTTCAGAAAGTCAAATCCCAGCGCGCGGACGAAGAGCAGCTTGTAGAAGGCACCCGCTCCGGGTCCGAAGAAGCCGTCATAGAACCCAACCGCCGCGGCACCGGAGGTGGCGACAGCGGCTTCCCGGTGTCTTGCATAGCGCGGTTCGTGGACAAACCCCGCGTCGCTCCACGCGGTGTAGAGCAACAGCGCCAAGAGTAGAAATGGCAGCGCCTTGCGCAAGGGCTCTGCCGGTATCCGGGTAAGCGCGTAGGCGCCCAGCAAGGAGGAAAGAAATGCCGCAATTACCACCGGTGCTACCGTGGTCCATCGCGGCGGCATCGCGCGCACGTAGCGAAATGCCGCCCCGGCCGTGCCCACCGACGACGCGAACTTGTTGGTTCCGAGCAGCGCGGCCGGAGCTAGGCCCGGAAACAGCGCGAACAGCGCCGGAACCTGGAGCATGCCGCCGCCCCCCATTACCGCATCGACAATCCCCGCGGCAAAGGCGACCGCGCCGAGTTCTAGCCATTCATTCATGGGCGCACGGTCCGGCCGATCGTTTTTTGCCAAGTGGCTCTCGGCGTTGCCAAAGCAGCAACGCGACCCCGATAAGGACGATTGCGCCGGCCAGCCACTGCTGCCTGGTAACCGATTCGCCGCCAACGGCCACCCCGAGCAGCAGAGCAATGATCGGGTTGACGAAGGAATAGCTGGACGCGAGCGCCGGCGAGCTGCGCGACAACAGCACCATGTAGGCATTGAACGCGACCAGCGATCCGAAAACGAGCAGGTAGATCCACGCCAGCACTGACAAGATCGTCGGTGGCCAACGGGGCGTTTCCCCGGACAGCGCGGCAAGCACCAGCAGCACAGCGCTGCCACACAACATTTGGCTGGCGTAGCCCATTGCGCCCGCCGCGAGCACGAACTTGCGCTGGCTCAGTACGCTGCCGATCGCCCAGCCGACGCAGGCGACCGTAATCGCGGTCAGCCCCGTCGGCGAAGCACGGAATTCCGCTCCCTGGGTCAACAGCAGGACGCCGAGTAGGCCGACCACGATGCCGGCAATCTCCAGGCGCTTGGGGCGCACGCCAAACAGGCGGTTGACGGCAACGATCATCATCGGCATGACGGCGATGAAGGCAGCGACCAGGCCCGAGCCGATGCTTTGTTCCGCAACTGCCGTTCCGCCCATACCGCAGCCGAGCATCAGCGTTCCCACGACCAGCGCATTGCGCCATTGCTCAGGCGATGGCATCGGTGCCTTGCGCACGCCTCGCGACCAGGCAAACAGCAAGAATCCGGCAAGCAGGAAACGTGTACCCATCTGGAAAAAGGGCGGCAAGCTCACCAGCGCCCACTTGATCGCAAGGTAGGTCGAACCCCAGACGAGCCAGGTCGCGGCCAGGCAGGCGAGAACGAACGGCGGCGGGCGCAAGCCCCGGTCACTCGCAGGCGCAAGTCTCATGGCCATGAAGTCGGGCGGGAGCAGCGATGATTGCCAGGCCCCTGGTGCCCTTGCCCGGTCGCGCTGGTATCGAGTACCTGCGGCATCATTGCGACCGAGCTTTTTTCGCCCCAAGCTACAGGCGGGTGAACACCAGAAGTTCCAATTCGCTCGCCGACGGCGTGCCGCTCGCACCTGCTGCGGGCAGGTACAGGGCATGGGTACGCGCCTCGACATCAATCGTGCGCGCGCCGGGCTGCGAGGCGATCGTGCGCACGGTCGCAAAGGAGCCCGGACGGGGCTCGCCAACGACGCTGATCGTGCCGTCACCGCCGTTGGCGCTGTAGGCGAAACCGTCGTCAAAGACGACGCCATCGGGACGCGCGCCAATGGGCGCCCGACCCAGGACCGTGCCCCCGGCAGGGTCGCTGATGATCATTAGGTGATTCGCGCAAACCGAATAGAGCCGGCTGTGGCCGTCGATCGCCAGGCCGGTTGGTTCGACGCAAGGGGCAATCGAATAGCGCCGGTGCACTCGAGCCTGTTGCAGGTCCAAATCCACGATTTCGGCGGTGTCCTCGATGTTCACGTATGCGTGGCCGCTGCCGTCGACCCGGGAAAACTCCGGCTTCCCGCCGAGCTCAACCGAGGCGGCAATGACATCGCCGCTGGCCGCATCCAAGATACTGGCGTCATGCGTGCCGCCGTTGAAGACGGCGATGCGCTTGCTGGCAGGATCGAACACGATGGCATCGGGATTTCGGCCAACGGCGATTGTGCGCACCCGAGCAAGGGTCGATAAGTCAAAGACGACGACCGAGTCGGACTTGCCGTCGCTGATATAGCCACGGCCAAACTCCCGCGCAACAGCAACGCCATGGGTGCCGCGCAGGCCACCGATCCGCCCCACCAGCCGGCGAGTCCCCAGATCGACCACGTCCACGGCATCCCCGTGGGCCAGGTACAGGCGTCGTGTCGCATCCTCAACGAGCAGGTAGTCCCAGCGCTTGCCCTCGCCCAGGGCGATACGGGCGCTCAACTGGTATGCAGCGGGAATCGATGGGAGCTTGTCGGCTGCGGCAACGACGAACGACGCCGCCAGGCTGCTCAGCAGGACAAATACCGGTGTGCGGCGGTACAAGGGAGCCATTGTTCCTGCCATCAGCCGATCTTCCCGCACTAGCGCAGATTCCGGAATCGGCTGGCTCCCGGTCGAGGACCGAGGGTTGGAGAAAGCCCGGTCCGCGCGAATCGGACGCAGGCGAACGGGCCTAGCCCAGAACCGGCTTATCCGGCGCGGGTTCGGCCGGGAGCGTGGAAGGTTCGATCGGGGTTGACCCGTCATCAACGGACTTGGGCCGGGCGTGACGCAAGCGCTTTTCTTCCTGCTTCTTCTTGCGGGCAAGCTCGCGTTGTCTTTTTTCGAAGGAATAATTGGGTTTTGCCATCTTCCGACCGCAATGGGCCGCCGCACCTCAGCACTACGCCGCCGCACGGGGAAACTGCAACAAGCCGCGGCGGGTGCCGCGGCCTGCAAAATGCAAGAACTAGATCGCGCGGATTTGGGTCGCCTGCGGACCCTTGCTCCCCTGTGCAACCACGAACTCTACGCGCTGGCTCTCTTGCAAGGACTTGAAGCCGTTGCCCTGAATTTCCGAGAAATGAGCAAACAGATCCTTGCCACCATCATCGGGGGTGATGAAGCCAAAACCTTTTGCATCGTTGAACCACTTGACGATCCCAGTTGCCATGAAAACTCCGTAATAAATGAATGGAAATTTCGCCGAGCATCGCACGGCGTGCAGACGATCAAGCGACGCAAGCTGGGTAAACCGCAGGAACGCGATCGACGCGACCAGCTGGAAGGACCAAGGGCAAACGAGACTTAAACGAACGCGATAGTAAGGATACTCGAAAACCGTCCAAATTACCCCTACCCACGTCTTGGGATACAGAAAACCCGCTTTCGGTCGAAGGCCGATCAGCCAAATTGGACGGCGCAAACGGCCTTTCCGAGCAAAGTGTCGGTATACGGGCGTCGGCCCGGGTCCGCCAGCCCAGCCCCGGCAGCGACCATCAGCGGCAGCAGGTGTTCCGCGCGCGGGTGGCAGGCGAGCGCCCCGGGCGCCCGCTGCCAGTCGACCAGCGCCTGCTCGCGCTGTGCCCGGTCGGTCATCCCAGCGGTGTCCGCGAGCCAACAGTCGAACTGCCTTGCCGCCTCGTTGGCCTGCGCCTCGGGCCGGAAAAAACTGCGCAGATTGTGATAGCTCATTCCGCTGCCCACGATCAGGATCCCCTCGTCGCGCAGGGGCGCCAGCGCGGCCCCGATTGCAATATGGGCGCGTGCGTCCAAGTCGTGACGTAGCGACAGCGGCACAATGGGCACGTCCGCCTGGGGATAGATAAGTTTGAAAGGCACAAAGACGCCGTGATCGATCCCGCGCTGGTCGTCGGAGTCCGATTCGATGCCGGCCTGCGCAAGCAACTGGCGTACCCGGGCGGCAAGCGCCGGTGACCCAAGGGCAGGGTAGCTCAGGCGGTAGGTATGCTCGGGAAACCCGTAGTAGTCGTACAGCAGCGCATGCCGCGCCGCCGAGCCAATGCTCGGGCGCGGCGATTCCCAATGCGCGGAAATTACCAGCGCCGCCTTGGGACGCACTGGTAGCGAGGGACCGATTGCGCCGAGATATGCGGCCATCTTGCACCACAAATCCGGCGGCATACCGGGCGCGGGATCCATAAAAAAGCATGGGCCACCGCCGTGCGGGATATACAAGCTGGGCAAGCGTTTGTTCATAGAAAATCACCGTCGAATCATCGATACAGCGGCCATGCGCGCCGCCAAGCTGCCGCACGCACGCTGTCGGGTCCAGGTCATGCGTCTCCTTGCTGCCGTAACAGTTTGACACCTTCAACGGCGCCGGTACGCAACGCGACATTCGGGCAAATGATAAATTCGCCGACTTGCGGTCGCTAGGACCGCGTTGTGGAAGCTCACTGTGAATAGCCGTTTCGTCCTGACCTTGACCCTCGCCACCCTGGCGCTTTGCGGTTGCCTGGGTAATTCCGGAAGCTCGACGCCCCCACCGAACGGGGTGCAGCTCTATCCCGGCGACGCTGCCATCAGCGTTACCTGGAACTACGACCCCGCGATCCAATACTGGATCTTTTACGCACAGGATCCAACGCTCACCACGCTCAACTGGTCCACCAATGAGCTGCTGAACGCGGGCGTTTTGACGTATGTCAGCTCGCCGTCGATACTTTGCAACGGTACGTTTCGCACCGTAATCAACAACCCGCCTCCCCTGAACCCGCTGTACCCAGCCACCTATGTCACGATCAATGGACGGACCGGTTCGTCCCCCGGTGGGGAAGGCAGCTCGCTCGTGTACACCACGCCGCGCGCCGCAGGCGGACCGTTCTCGCCCTGGATCGCCGGCGACGCGATCCCCGCCGGCAACGTCACCTTCAACGGCCTCGGATACGCCGCACTCACCTCTTGCGGATACTCGGGCAGGCCGCCTTGGGGCATATACGTTGCGGTGGGCTCGGGCGGCGCGATCTACAGCAGCACGCTAGCACCGAACGTTGCCGGACCACTGATCGCATCCAGCGGCAATGTCGGCATGACTTGGACCCAGGGCAATATTCCGATCGGCTTTAGCGCAAATCTGGTGTCCGTCGCGGGGGTTGCGACGAGCGGCAATAACCCCGCGGCACCGAATCTGTTGTTCGCTGCTGTTGGAAACGGCGGCGCCATGCTGCGCAGCGTTGACGGGCAAAACTGGGCCCTAGCCAATGGCAACCCGACGAGCAACAATCTGAACGCGGTTGCGTGGGGCGGCACCGCGTTCATTGCCGTCGGTGACCAAGGTGTGGTCCTGACCAGCCCCGATGGACTCACCTGGACGCCAAGCACGAACGCCGCCACCGCAGAGCAAAACTCGGCCCCCAACCTGAACGCGATTCACTGCACAGCAAACTCTTGCGTGGCGGTCGGCTCCAACGGAGCGACGCTTTGGACCTCCGATAGTGGCGCGCAGTGGGCGATGTACACGTTCGGCACGAACAACTGGATTGGCGTGGCGTATGGAAACCAAGATGCCAACGCGGACGACACGGCCGTGGTCAATTTCCCGGTTGGCGGTGGCGTGACGATTACCGTCCAGAACGAGGCGATCAATACCTGGGTAGTCGTCGATGGGAGTGGCAATTACGCGTATGCCACTTCGACGGGAGGCTGGATCGCCGGCAGCTCGCCGATCGCCACCTCATCGGTCGTTGGAATCGATTACACGACACGCTTTCTGGCGCTAGACGGCTCCGGCAACGCATGGGCCAGCGAAAATGGGATCAATCCTTTTCTGCTGGTCGGCAACAGCGGTATCACCAATCCGACTTCGCTGCGCAGCAACGGACAAGGCTACGTCGCACTCGGCGTTTCCGGTACGAATGCGTCGTCGTTCTGACCGCACACTGGCCTCCCAGTACGGCAAGCCGAGCGTACTGCGCACCCGGCCCGAGGCGGCTCGCGCGCCCGCGCAATGGGCGCGAGGTAAATCGCGGCGCTAACCGCACCGGACCGCTAGTGTTGCAAGAGCAGGGCGGCCATGATATTGCGTCTCATTATCATTGGTGGCCAGGATATCGCCATCCTCGATCGACAAATCGTTCCCACCAGCAACGCCCGGGGCCGGCGGACGGGCCTTCGGCAGGTGCACTGACCCGGGCTCTGGCTACAATTGCACAATTGGGCCGAGTCCGTCCCCGGTAATTGCACCGATCGCCTCGCGACCCCTTCCCGAGCCCCCACGAATCAATGCAGCTGCTGGCCCTGGGTCTGAACCACCAAACGGCGCCCCTGTCGCTGCGTGAGCGCGTCGCATTCTTGCCCGAAGAGGTGCAGGGCGCGATCGCGCGCCTGCGAGCGCGATTCGCGCGCGCAGACGTGGGGACGTTGAGCGAGGCCGCGATCGTTTCCACCTGCAATCGGACCGAACTGTATTGCGCGGTCGATCAGCCGGAGCACGCCGGAATTGCGCTCGCCGAGTTTGTAGCGGTTGAAAAGGGCATCGGCCCAGCCGATCTGGCACGGGTGTTCTACACCCTGCCCAAGGGCAACGCGGTGCGTCACGCGTTCCGCGTTGCCAGCGGCCTGGATTCCATGGTTCTGGGCGAACCGCAAATTCTGGGACAGATGAAGCAGGCCGAGCGCTTGGCACGGGAGGCTGGCGGCCTGGGGCTGCTGCTCAATCACCTGTTCCAGCGCACATTTGCGGTGGCCAAGGAGGTGCGAAGTTCGACGGAGATCGGCGTGCACTCGGTATCGATGGCGGCGGCTGCCGTAAAGATGGCAGAGCGCATCTTTGGCAATCTGGAGGATTGCCACCTGCTGCTTGTCGGTGCCGGGGAAATGATCGAGCTTTCCGCCACGCATTTCGCCGCCCGCCGGCCCAAGTCGATAACGGTGGCCAATCGCACCATCGAGCGTGCGCACTCGCTGGCAACGCGCTTCCATGGGCGTTCGATGCCCTTGTCCGAATTGCCGGACGCGCTGGCTCGCTTTGACGTGCTCGTTTCCTGCACGGCCAGCTCGCTACCGATCATCGGCCTGGGAATGGTGGAGCGCGCCGTGCGTACGCGGCGCCATCGCCCCATGGTGGTGGTCGACCTAGCCGTACCGCGCGACGTCGAGCCCGAGGTGGCGCGCCTGGACGACGTGTTCGTCTATACCATCGACGATCTTGGGCACATGGTGCAGGTCGGCCAGGAATCGCGTCAGGCGGCCGTAGCGCAGGCCGAGGCGATCATCGAATCGCGGGTGCGCGATTTCGAAAGCTGGCTTGCCGGTCGGGCAACGGTGCCGCTCATCCGCGATATCCGTCAGCGCGCCGAAGAGATGCGCAGGTACGAAATCGAGCGCGCGCGCCGCCAGCTGGCACGCGGCGAGGACGCCGATGCGGTCCTGGAGAAGCTGTCGCAGGCCCTGACCAACAAATTTCTGCATGCACCGATCTCGGTCCTCAACGACGCCGCTGCGGCCTCGGATGAGGAGCGCCTGCGCCAGATCGAGATGGTGGCGCGGTTTTATCGCGACCACGTGCAACACAATGGACGCTAGGCGCGCGCCGCAGGACAAATGAAAGATTCCATGCAGGCCAAGCTGGCCCAGTTGGCACGCCGCCTGACGGAGATCGACAGCGCACTTTCGCAGGAAAACGCAACCGCCGATCTGGACCAATTCCGGCGCCTTTCGCGGGAACGCGCTGAAATCGAGCCGCTGGTCACCGGATTTAACGAGTTCCTAGCAGCAAGCCGCGACTTGGCAAATGCCCAGCAGATGCTTGCGGACCCGGAGGTGCGTGCGCTCGCAGAGGAGGACGAGGCGCTCGCGCGCAAGCGCATCGTGACCTTGGAGGAGAAGTTGCAGCGCCTGCTGCTGCCTACCGACCCGAACGACGAGCGCAATATCTTCCTGGAAATACGCGCCGGCACCGGCGGCGACGAATCGGCCCTGTTTGCCGCTGCCCTGTTGCGCATGTACATGCGCTACGCCGAACGCAATCGCTGGCAAACCGAGATGATCTCCGAAAGCGCCTCGGACCTGGGCGGCTACAAGGAGGTCATTGTGCGCATCATCGGCCAGGGTGCCTACAGTCGCCTGAAGTTCGAATCCGGCGTGCACCGGGTGCAGCGCGTTCCCGAAACCGAAGCGCAGGGGCGGATCCATACCTCGGCGTGTACCGTCGCCGTGCTTCCCGAAGTCGATGAGATTAACGACATCCGAATCGATCCCAGCGAGATCCGGGTCGACGTGTTCCGCTCCTCGGGCGCCGGAGGACAGCACGTCAACAAGACCGAGTCGGCAGTTCGCATCACCCACCTTGCGAGCGGCATCGTGGTCGAATGCCAGGACGACCGCTCGCAGCACAAGAACAAGGAGCGCGCAATGAAAGTGCTTGCCGCGCGCCTCAAGGATGCCCAGATGCGTGCCCAGCAGCAGGAGCAGGCATCGGCCCGCCGTTCGCTGGTCGGCAGCGGCGATCGCTCGGAGCGGATCCGCACCTACAACTTTCCTCAGGGCCGGGTCACGGATCACCGCATCAACCTGACCCTTTACAAGATCGACCAGATCATGGACGGAGACCTGGACGAGTTGAGCCACGCCTTGACGGCGGAGCACCAGGCCGAACTGTTGGCCTCGCTGGCGGAGGCCGCCTGATTGGCTGATCCGGCCGTTTGCATGCCGGCGCCGGCAACCGCGCAATCGTTACTGCGCGATTGCCCGCTTCCGGCCAAGGAGGCGCGGGCCCTGCTTGCGCACGCGCTCGACATTTCCCGCGAGCGCCTGATCGCGCATCCAGAGACGAAGATCGACGAAGGCACGCGCGCACGGTTTGCATCCCGGGTATCGGAGCGCCGGCAGGGAACACCAATGGCTTACCTGCTTGGTGTCCAGGAGTTCTACGGGCATTGCATGCGGGTTACGCCCGAGGTCCTCATTCCCCGGGCCGAAACGGAACTGCTGGTGGATACGGCCTTGCACCTGCTTCGCGGGCGCCCCGGCGCCCGGGTACTCGAACTGGGGACCGGATCGGGCTGCATCGCCATAGCCCTTGCGCTGGCGCGTCGGGACCTCTTGATTGTCGCCAGCGATCGATCGCCAGCCGCGCTACAGGTCGCACGTGACAACTGCTGCCGCCTGGGCATTTCGCTGCACCTGCTTGCCGGCGACTGGTATGCGCCGGTACGAGGGCTCTTCGACCTGATCATCAGCAATCCGCCGTATATCGCGGCAGGCGATCGACATTTGGCGCAGCTCACGTTCGAGCCGCGGGCCGCGCTGACCGACGGCGACGACGGACTATCGGCTCTTTGCACCATCGTCGCCGGCGCGGGAGAGCGACTTGCGCCCGGCGGACGCTTGCTGGTCGAACACGGCTACGACCAGGGGGCAGCCGTGCGCCGACTGATGCGCGAGCACGGCTTTTCCTGGGCGCGGACCTTGCGAGACCTCGCCGGAAGGGAACGCGCATGCCTAGGCGCGAGTGATCTTGGCGCCGCCTCGACTGGGTCGATGATGTAGGGGCCGGGCCTGGGCGCGAAGATCCAAGCCCCGGGGGCAGCGCAACGCAGGCGCAGGGCCGTACCGAAGGCTCAAGGAGCCTATGCGCGCGCAGGAGGGTCCGGAATCGCTTCCTCGCCCTCCTGCACTTCTTCGCAACGCCCGCGCGCGGAGGCACCAGGCGCCTTTGTAGCGCATGCGCCCCCGCGCACGTTTCACGATATGAACAAGGGCGATCGTCATTTCCCGTCGATCCCGAGCACTCAAGTTTTTCCGTCCGGCACCGATAGCCATGGCCGCGCACGCCTACGCGCGTGCTGGCGCGGGCCCATGGCGGCGCGGCCCACTCATTTGACGACGGCCCGCACGATTTCTACACTGTCCAGTGCGAATGCGCGTCACGCCCACTTCTTGCAGGAAATGGAACCCATGGATGCCAAGGAATTTGTCCGCACCACCGTCGCGCAACACCCCGTCGTTCTTTTCATGAAGGGGACGTCGCAATTTCCCCAATGCGGTTTTTCCGGCCGGGCCGTACAGATTCTCAAATCCTGCGCGGTGCAGGGCCTCGTCACGGTGAACGTGCTAGAGGACGAAGAAGTGCGACAAGCAGTCAAAGACTTCGCCAATTGGCCGACCGTTCCTCAGCTGTATGTCCACGGGCAATTCGTCGGCGGCTCGGACATCATGGCGGAAATGTACGAAAGCGGCGAGTTGCAGGAACTGCTCAAGAAAGNGTCGTCCGCTTGAACGCCACCGGCCGGAGCCGGTCAGCGAGTAATCGTGGCGATCAACGGAGCCGGGTGCGAAGTACGGCACGCGCTTTCTGGCAAATCTGCGCGCCACGGGACACGTGGAAACCCATGTCGTGATCTCGAATGCCGGCGCGCTCAGCGCGCACGATGAACTTGGGCTCAAGCGCTGAAGCCCCGCTGCATCTTGTACATCTGCGCAACATGGAGACGGTGACGCAGATGGGAGGCGTCATTTTTCCGCCATCGCCCACGCTTTACCGTCGGCCCGCATCCGTCGAGGAAATGGTCGATCAAACCTTGGGGCGTGTGCTTGGCCTGCTGAAGATTGAACACACGCTGGCGCCCCGGTGGGCAGGCACGTAGGTTGGGCCATCGCTTGGGGCGGGCGTTCGACCACCGGGCGTGCCACCT
>JGI12269J14319_10000382_pt1 | contig 42052 bp, 35 predicted proteins | sample PeaSoiSIISIP2007_FD_14319 | JGI IMG/M metagenome (IMG submission 14319)
GTTGCCAATTCGCCTGTGGAGGCACGGCTCGCACCCGATTACGAGCAGGGCTGGAACGCGTTGAATGAACTGATCCGAGCCGATGAAACATGGAGCGGGTTCGAGAGGAACGTCTTTTACGCGAACAACCGGGATGGCACATTTTCCGATGTTTCCGGAGCAATCGGCCTGGACTTTCTAGAGGATGGCAGGGCGTTTGCGCTCGCGGATTTCGATCACGATGGACGGTTGGAAGTCTTCTTGAAGAATCGCAATGGCCCGCAATTGCGCCTTTTGAAGAACGTGATGAAGGATCTTGCGCCGTCGATCGCTTTTTGTCTTCGTGGCAGCAAGAGTAATCGTGACGCTATCGGCGCGGCGGTCACGGTGGAAACCGAATCGGTCCGTCAGACCCGCATGCTCCAAGCCGGATCAGGATTTCTTTCCCAGCACAGCAAGGAAGTATTTTTCGGACTCGGCGAGGCCAGAGGACCGGTGCGAGCGTCGATCCGCTGGCCGAGCGGGCTCATGCAGGAATTACACGACCTTCCACTTAACCACAGGATCTGGGTTGAGGAGGGGGCTGAACCGTACAAATTGGAAGTGTTCAAAGCGGACACGCAAGGGCTAAAGATCGCGCCGCTTGCGACTCGGGGCGCTGAAGCCGAGCCCTTCCCAAAACCGATTCCTGAGAGCGGTGATAATGACAAAGAGGGCGAATCCCTTCCTCCGACAGTTGAAACCTGGCTGGTCGCGCCAGTGTCTGCTCCAGATTTTTCTCTGCCTGACTTGAGCAGCCAGATCCGAAGTCTTGCCGAACTCCGCGGCAAGACGGTACTTCTTAATTTCTGGGCGATGCACTCAGCGAGCCATCGCGACGATTTGCAGGTCTTGAACCGGATCCACGCCCGCTGGAGAGCCGAGGGACTTCGACTCCTCACTGTGAACGTCGACGACACCGGGGCCGCTGACAATGTTCGCGCACTCGCGCGCGATCTTCTTCTTTCGTTTCCCATCCTTCGCGGATCGGATGACGTGGCCGGAATCTACAATATCCTCTATCGTTACTTATTTGACCGGCACCGCGACCTTAGCTTTCCAACATCCTTCTTGATCGATGACAAGGGGGACATCGTGAAGGTTTATCAAGGTTCGGTAAACGCCGAACACGTTGAAGAGGACTTCCGGCATATCCCCCAAACTCCGGCGGAGCGCGTGGCGAAGGCACTGCCCCTTCCCGGCGTGAGTGACGTGTCGGAGTTTCGGCGCAACTATCTTGCCTACGGTTCAGTTTACTTTCAGCGAGGCTACTTCGATCAAGCCGAAGCATCGCTCCGGCTTGCTTTGCGCGACGATCCATCGAGTGCGGAAGCTCTCTACGGCTTGGGAAGCGTTTACCTCAAACAACAAAAGACTGCTGAAGCGCGCGAGAGTTTTGAACGCGCGATCAAACTACACGCCAGTTATCCCGACACTCTGCCGAACGCCTGGAACAATCTCGGACTTCTGGCCGCTCAAGAAGGACATACCGCTGAAGCGATTTCGTATTTTCAAGAGGCTCTCCGGCTGAGTCCCGACCACTTGATTGCTCTCGATAACTTGGGGAACGCTTATCGCCAGCAGAAGCAATGGGACGAAGCACGCAGTGTGTTGGAACGGGCGCTTAAGGTCAGCCCACAGGATCCCGAGGCGAACTACAGCTTGGGGATGGTTTTTGCACAGCTCGACGACAGCGACCGTGCCTACGAATATCTGCAGAGAGCTTTGAAGTTTCGCCCCGCATATCCCGAAGCTCTGAACAACCTCGGCGTTCTGTATCTTCGCACCCAGCGGCGGGAGCAGGCCGTCGCAAGTTTCGAGGAGTGCATCCGGGTTGCGCCCACTTTCGACCAGTCTTACCTGAACCTCGCAAGAGTTTACGCGCTGGAAGCCGCGCCGGACAAGGCTCGCGCGATTCTGCTCGACCTTCTCAAACAACATCCAGATCATGCACAGGCGAAGAAGATGCTTGCGGAATTGCCGCGATAGGCAGAGGTTCGACGGCCGTTTATGCAACCGGCGCGGCCGAGAGTGCAATCCCCGCACAGGTTACAATGCGATGCGGAGGATTCATGTCCAAATCGCGCAGGCAATTCTTAGCGGCCACATCTCTCAGTCTGTTGGGCGCAGCTGCGGCTTCTTTCAGCAAGGCTCAGATGTCCCAAGACCTGCCTCCCGGTTCGCCGTCCGCATTCGGCACGGCGCCGGCAGTTGGACCTGATGTGACAATGTCCACGTTCGCCGAAGCTGAGAAGCTTGTGCAGATGCCGTTGAGCGACGGCGAGCGAGCCATGGCGGCCGCCAGTTGGCGGAGAACGATGGCAGGGTTGTATGAGCGACGAACCGGACCTCGCAAGTTGGCGCTGGAAGTCACGCTCGCGCCTGCTTCGCGCTGGGACCCGGTTCTCCCCGGTGAGAAGACTCTGCCCCAGCGCGACCGGTTCATCCGCAGCAACGCCAACCCCGGTCCGTTGCCGGCGAACGACGAAGACATTGCCTTCGCTCCGGTCACTCAGCTGTCGCGCTGGATCGAGACCCGACAACTAAGCTCGCAACGACTGACGAATCTTTATCTCGCACGATTGCAACAATTCAATCCCAAGCTGCGATGCGTTATCACGCTCACCCACGAGTTGGCGCTGGCCCAAGCCAAGAAGGCCGATGAAGAGATCGCAGCAGGCAAATACCGTGGCCCACTGCACGGCATTCCTTGGGGAACCAAGGATCTCCTCGACACGGCCGGAATTCCCACGACATACGGCGCAGAGCCTTTCCGCAACCGCGTACCTAGCGAGGACGGCGTAGTGGTGAAGCGTCTGCACGACGCCGGCGCTGTGCTCGTGGCCAAGCTNAGTCTGGGCGCGCTGGCGCTCAATGACATCTGGTTCGGTGGGCAAACTATGAACCCGTGGCTGCCTGAAGAAGGCGCGTCGGGCTCGAGCGCGGGACCTGGCGCGGCCACGGCGGCGGGATTGGTCGGCTTCGCCATCGGAAGCGAGACCGGAGGCAGTATCGTGAGCCCGTCCATGCGCTGCGGAATTACGGGGCTGCGTCCGACGTACGGGCGCGTGCCGCGCACTGGTGCCATGACGCTGTGCTGGTCGCTGGACAAGCTCGGCCCGATGACCCGCAGCGTCGAAGATGCAATGCTGGTGTTGCAGGCCATTTCCGGAGCGGATGCTGGCGACGTGGCCAGCGTGGCCAGCAAGCTCGACTTCGACGCAAGCACCAGCGTGGAAGGGCTACGAGTGGGATACTTTCCGGCTTGGATGAACGAGCGGCCCGCGACCAGCGTAGACCGTGCAGCGGTAGACGCAGTTAAGAATTTAGGCATGGTCCCGGTGGAAGTCGCGATTCCAGACTGGCCGTACGGTTCGCTCAATCTAATTCTTTTTGCCGAGGGCGCTGCGGCATTTGAAGAGCTTGGGTTCAATGGCGGGATGAGTCAGCTTCGAGTCCAGACGCCGGACGCATGGCCCAATATTTTTCGTGAGGCACGATTTCTTTCCGCAGTCGACTTCGTGCAGGCCGACCGGCTGCGCCGCAAAGTTGCGCAGGAAATGGCGCGCATTTTCTCCCAAGTCGATCTGCTGCTCGTTCCATCGCTGCGCGACGAAATGCTCACCATCACCAACTTCACTGGACACCCCTCACTCACGCTGCGCGCAGGTTTTGTCGAGGTATCGAGAGCGCGCAGCGACTGGGCACCGGACGCGAGCATGCCCCTGCCGTCGTTCACGCAGCCACGGCGTGTCCCGCACGGCGTCACGCTAATCGGGCGGCTGTTTGACGAGGGCACCCTGGCCAGCGCGGGGCTGGCGCTGGAGCGTAGCTTTGGCGTGGTGGGCGAGCGTCCGCCTGGATTCTGAATCAGATGGAAGAAAGGTAGCTCACTCTTACGGCGGGGCGTGACGCCCGGCCTCCGTTGCTAATTTTGTTTCGGCGTGGGAGCGGTTAACAAATCTACGAACATCTTGTAGAACTTCTCGGCGTCCAGGTCGACCTGCACCTCAACCGGCTGGACCTCGAGCTTGGGCTTATCCTGATCCGTCCAAGTCAAGGTGTCGCCGTAGCCTGCGCCGCGGTCGAGATTGACATCCATGAAACGCGTTTCCCTCTGCGTGATGAGGCTTGGATCGAGCCATGCGGCCGCCGCCAATTCATCCCACAAATAGTTATACTCGCCATGCAGGCGGGCGTAGGTACCGATATAGCGCGCAGCCGGCGAGTCGGCGACTTTGATCCGGTTGATCAATTCCGAAGTCATTCTTGTCTTCACCGAAATATCTACCGGAGTGCAGACGATCTTCTTCCACGGGGCACGCAATACAGTGTGAGCCGCTTCCGGATCGAACCAGAGATTGAATTCGCGGCGAGGAGAATTGATGAACTCGGGATCGGTGGTCTGCGGATTCAGGCTGCCTCCCATGAAGACCAACTCCTTGACCATACCCACAAATGCGGGATCGATGGCGATAGCCAGGGCCAAGTTGGTCATAGGCGCGCCCTCGTAAATTGTTATCTCGTTAGGAAATTTGTGGACCATACGAATTAGAAAGTGGGCGGCGTCTTCCTCGGCCGGTGTGGTGGTTGGCTTGCCTTCGGGGATGTCGCCCAATTCGTCGGGCGGGTGATAGAATCGTGNGGTCCAGGCTCCCAGCCAACCTACGGAGCCGTAGTGCTGCTCCCAGAGTTCCGTCTCATCCTTTCGTCGGACCAGCGGATACTCTGCTCCGGGCACGACCGGAATGTCGGTTCGTCCAATGAGTTCAAGCATGCGCAAAGTGTGCGCCACTTCCGCCTTCAGCCACTGATCGCCCGTCACCACCGTGATGCCCAAAACTTCGGTCTGCGGCGACTGGATCATCAGAAGTATCGATTGCTGGTCGGTCCCGGCGGGTCCGGCCGCGTCCTGATCGATGATGATCTTTCGCTTCTGGCCCCAGCAGGTCACGCATGTGAGCAGTACCGCTGTCGTCAGCAACGAGACGCGGCCGAGTTTCATCATTCACCTCAAAGTTTGTGAGCCTGGAACGGACGCTCAATTATAAGGCGATTGCAGATGGCACCTGTGCCGAATAGAATGTTGTGCGCGAGCGCGACTGATGTCGTTCACTTTCTGATGCCTTCTTGTCCTATGGTCCGTTTCCGCCTGACCGCGCGCCAATCCGGATACTTTATCCCTCGCATCGCAATCTGTGTTCTCGCGCTAAGCACGTTTCTTGCTCCGATTCTGATTCATGGTCGAACGGCTCAAGGACAATCTGAGGCTCCAGGAGCCACGTTGCAGGGGAAAGTACGAGACTCTCATGGAGATGCGATTGCAGCTGCGACTGTGTACCTTCAGCTCAAGACTGGGACGCAAATTCTGACCATCCTCACAGATTCAGATGGCGCCTATCGTTTTTCGGCGCTTAGCGACGGAGTTTACGCCGTGCGCGCCGAAATGGCCGGATACAGCAGCACGACCTTCAGCCCTTGCGTTCTGGAACCAAGAGAAACGAAGAGGGTTGACCTGACGCTTGAGTCTACAACAGTTTCCGCACGGCAAAGCGGTTCAGGAACCTCGGGAACGGACAAACCGCAGTTTTTCGACGAGCCGACTTTCACCGTAGCCGGTGTGACCGAAGCCATGAATCCCGGAGGGCACGGTTCCAATGCGATTTTGCGAACCACGGAGGCACTGGCCAAGGAAACCGCTTCACTGGGCGCCACCGCGGCGAACGAGCAGCCCAGCAGTTCCCGAACGGCTTCAACTTCAGCCTCGTCCCGCGCCGCAACGGAACAATCGCTGCGTGACGCAGTCGCGCGCGAACCCGCAGACTTTGAGGCGAATTATCGGCTCGGAAAATTGCTGGCCGATGATGGTAAGCCGGGTGAAGCGCTTCCCTATCTGGAGCGGGCTTCTCAGCTCAATCATGGTGATTTCGAAAGCGCTTATGAACTGGCGCTCGCTTCTGCAGCGGCAGGTCAATACGAACGCGCACGCACGCAAGTTCGAAGTCTGCTGAATCTAGACGACAAAGCCACGCAGAATAAATCCGCGCAGCAGCAAGCCGATCTTCATCGCCTGCTGGGCGACATCGAAGAGAAGGTGGGCAATCCTCTCGAAGCCGTTCGGGAGTACCAGCACGCTGCAGAACTGGATCCGAGCGAACCCAATCTTTTCGATTGGGGAGCTGATCTCCTGATTCATCGCGCTTTTGAACCGGCTATCGAAGTGTTCACCAAGGGCAATCGCCTGTTCCCGCGTTCCGCGCGAATGCTGGCTGGCCAAGGAGTGGCTTGGTACGCTCGCGGAGCTTACGATCAGGCTGCGCAAAGTCTCTGCGAGGCATCCGATCTGAACCCAGACGATCCCAGTTTTTACCTCCTCTTGGGGAAAATGCAAAGTGTCGAAGCCGGCAAGTCAGAATGCGTCGCGCAGAGCCTGAGGCGGTTTGCCAGGCTGCGTCCCGAAAATGCTCTGGCTAATTATTATTACGCGCTCAGTCTTTGGAATCTGCAGGGCAACGCTACGAGCGCAGGCGTGGAGTTATTGTTGGAGAAGACCGTCCAGCTCGATCCCAACTTTGGCGCTGGCTATTTGAAATTGGGTATCCTCTATTCGGACCGCGGAGATTCTACCAAGGCACTCGCGGCCTATCAGAGAGCGGCTGCAGCGAGTCCCGATCTGGAAGAGGCGCACTACCGGCTTGCGCAGGCCTACAACCGGGCGGGAGAAGAGTCGGAGGCCCAAGGTGAGCTGCAACTCTACCAGCAGCTATCAAAGAAAAGGGAGGAGGAAGCGCAGCGCGAGCGGCGCGAGATTCAGCAGTTCGTGTACACGCTGCGCGAGCATTAAGCAGTTGTAGCGCCGCTATCTCGGCGGCCGTCGTGGAGGCGTCTCGCGCCTCCACCCCGAGGGCGAGACGCCCTCGGGACAGCTGGCAGGATGCCGGCGCTACAAAGATGTAGCGATCGCTCTAGAACCTCAGCTTGAGAGCAAACTGTATCGACCGCGCATCATTTACGGTTTGATTGACCGTCTGACTCACCACGCCAAAGCTGCTCGGCGTGTTAATGTCCTGCTCCCCGGTGCCCGCGAGGCCCGGCAGGAAGAAATGCGGGTGGTTAAAGAGATTAAAGAACTCTGCCCGGAATTGTAGGTCCATCCGCTCGCGGAAGGAAAATGGAAAGTCCTTGAGGAGAGAGAAATCCGTGTTCACATAGCGAGGGCCGTAGACTGGGGCGCGCGGAGCCGTGCCCAACTCTCCCGCCGGAGCCTTCATAAAAGCGCAGGGATTAAACCAATTCTGAAGGGTGTGAATTTTCGTGGGGCATCCCGTCTGGCCGCCTTCATCGCCGGGCCGGTTAGGATTGCCTACCTCGTTCGGGCGCTGTATGACCAATCCGTTGTACATGAAGAAGACGCCTGACTCATCGGCGCTATCGACGACAAAAAGCGGAAAGCCGGATTCAGCCCTCTCGATCACGTTGATCTGCCAGTTTCCTAACAAAGTGTTGGTAGGTCCGCTCCAGTTGCTGCCGAAGTATTTGCCCTTGCCGAAGGGCAGGTCATACAGAATGCTGGCCGTAAAGACATCATTTAGATTGAGCTGGGACAACCCCCAGTCTAGCTTCGCAGTGTTTGGAAGCGGCCAGTACAGTGCGCCGGGATTCGAGCCCAGACCGTCGGGCATGCCGGAGTCGAAGGTGCGGGACCAGGTATAGCCCAGCAGCGCGTAGAGGCCGTGCCGTGCACTCTTAGTCTCACCCTTAATCTGCAGAGAATCGTAGCGGGCCGAGCCGATACTGTTATTGCTGTCAACGGCCTGGAACGGAGATCCGTAAGGGAACGTGGGAAAGCCGCAGCCAATGGTGTAGCCCTTCACTGTGCCGCACGCCGCGGGAGACGTCAGGTTTTCATTCACTTGGCTTACCAGAATGTGCGTGCTGCGGGAACCAGCGTAGCCCGTCGTGAGCACAATATCTCCCGGCAACTGCCGCTCAATATTCAAGTTGTACTGCTGGATCATGCCCTGCACGAAATTGCGGTTCATAGACTGCTTGGTTCCAGTGTAAGCAGTGGGGTTGACAGGCGCGGTGTAAACGGCACCGCCCGCGACGGTTGTGGTAGAACCCGTGCCGGCTGGGAGAAGGAAGCCATTCGAGAGGCCGCAACCGGTGGAGGTGGGAGTGGCGCAAAAACCTGTGAAGGGATCCACTTCCGCATAATAGGGCGGGTTCTGCCAGAGTCCCTGTCCGCCCTGGTTCCAGGCCGAATCATGGAAGATGGCATAACCGGCACGGATCGCAGTTTTGTCGCTCCCCATCGGCTTCCAAGCCAGCCCGATGCGCGGTTCCAGAGCAGTCTTGTCAAATTGAATGCCCACGCGTCCATCGGTGGTTACGCAGCTTGTGCAGCCAGCCAACCCGGGGCTTCCAGCAGGAACGTACCACTTAAGGTTTTGAATGTCGAAGTTCGCCTGGCGATTTCCGACTTCAGTTTCAGGCGAAGCCAGAGCCCAAGCAAGACCGATGTTGAACGTCAAATTGTTGGTGACGCGCCAATCATCCTGGACGAACGGTCGGAACAATTTCCAGCGGCGACCGACAGTGCCTCCGAGGAATGTTTGATCGTGAGCCGCAAAGGCCCCCATGCTTCCCAGCAGGAGATCACTCATATTGTCGCCTGTGGTTGAGAATGCGCCGACTTCCGTAACAAAACCGTCCTGGAAGGCGTTGTTTCGTATGTTCATTTCCTCGGCGCGGAAGGTCGCTCCGAACCTGATGTCGTGCTTGCCGCGAATTAAATCTAGGGTATCGGAAACCGAATAAACATTGGTCCCCCCCTGATAAGGCGCAAACCCGCGATCTCCGAGTGACATGTAGTTGGTCATCTGAAACGAAGTCAGGCCGCAACTGATGCAATCCTTGTTGGACTGATTCAAGCTTGCCGGGTAACCGGTCAAGGTATCGCACTGACTTCCCAGGTTAGCGCCCGGAATGCCAATAATGGCGGCCTCGCAGGTGCCGGTGCCAAACGAGAGAATGTGGTTGAAGATGCGGCTGAAACCGAAGCTGGCCTGATTAATGGTGCGGTCAGAGAACAGGTGCGTCTCCGATATGGCAACATTGCGCCCGTGATTGTCGATGTGCTGATTGCTGCCAAAGGCATTCGCTTCAGCCCATGTCGGCGAGCCACCGGGAACGAAGTTCGTAGCCTGATCGTAGCTGAAGCGCGCAAAAGCAGAGTCCTTACTGGAAAAATTGTGGTCCAGGCGAATGTCGCCCGTTCCTTCATTGAGTTTCCTCACAGGCTGATTCACATAGTTGAAACCTGAAGCTGAATCGCTCGCGTTGGCCGTAGGATAAAGCCCTATCAATTTTGCCCCGAGAGGGTTGACCAGGGCCGCGGGAATCACGTTGCAGACCGCCCCCGCCGCCTGGCCCCCAGCCGCGTTAACCGGCTCTGGGGTATCGCTTCCAGGCACGCACTGGAAGGGCGCATGAGAGTAGGGGTTGGTGAGATCGGGAAAGGAACTCGATCCACGCGGGTTACCGAACGGATCCAAGTTAAAGTTATAGTCACCGGCGGCGTCGGGAGTCATCATCGGCGTCGTGGGAACAAGGCCGGTGAAGGGTACGCCGAGGCGCTGCATCTTAGCCTGATAGTCGATGAATAAAAATGTTTTGTCCTTCTGGATGGGACCGCCCAGCGAACCGCCAAATTGATTCAGATTAAACTTGTTTTTGCTCGGAGCGAAATAGTTTCGGGCATCGAGATCGGTGTTCCGAAAATATTCAAACAGGCTTCCGTGAAATTGGTTTGATCCCGACTTGGTTGTGACCAGAACCGTTGGGCCTGCACGTTCTCCCCATTCCGCCGAGTAGTTGTAGGTGAGAACTTTAAATTCCTGAACCGCATCGAGATTGGGGAAAATGGCTATCCCGCCTTCGTCCAACTGGTTGTTGTCGTTGCCATCGAGCATCCAATCTGTACTCTGGGCTCTTGACCCGCCCACAGAAAGCGAAAAAGACCCGCGCGTCGAGGCTTCGCTGCTGGCGGCCCCATTGAAAAAACTGTTGGGGTTGGTTTCTGCCGTCGTACCCGGAGTCAGGGTCGCGAGTTGAACGAAGTTGCGGCCGTTCAAAGGCAGCTGGGCTACTTCTTCTGAGGTAATAACCTGTCCCAAGGTGGGATTGGTCGTCTCCACTGCCACTTGCGTCGCGCTTACTTCGACCTTCTCCGTGACCGAAGCGGGCACCAGGGTGAAATTCACTTCACGATGTTCGTCGATCTGCAGTCGAACGTCCTTCTGTTCGACGACTCCAAAACCTTGAGACTCCACTCGAATGGTGAAATTCGCGACCGGCAGTAAAGGGATCAGATAGTGTCCGGAGGCGTCAGTCGTCGCCTCACGAGAAACGGCCGTGCTTTGCGACGTGACTTTCACCGTCGCCCCGGAAATTACGGATCCCGTTTTGTCCGCAATGGTGCCCGAAAAACTTCCGGTCGCCTGGCCATGGAGCAATGGGCTGATGGGAAATACAAGGGAACAGAACACAACCAGCAGCAGCCTCTTCGTCAACATAGATCTCTCCCTCGGCGGCGCCCATCGAACGGAGAACAGGGCCCGCACTTCTTCGCTTATGTTTGGAGGTCTGGATGACAACGCGACCATCTAACTGGAGGCGCGGCTTAATGTCAAGATTATTTGTCAAGAAGATCGTGCGAGAGGCTTGCCCGTGATGAATCTTGGTGCGAGTGCGCGAACGGGTCTCTAGACTTTGCTTCGCGCGGCCCACTCCGCATCGTAGCGTTCTCGATCGTAGAATGATTTCTGCGTCCCTACGCCGGTAGTCGAGAGCCCGGCATAAAGATTGGCGCGACGGACGGCCTCGCGCTCGGCGAGGCCCTCCCCAAGGAACACGGCAAAACTGCCAATGAACGCGTCGCCCGCGCCCGTGCTGTCGATACTTTTCACACTGAATGCTGGAACGTGCTCCGTACCTTCACGGCCTGCCAGCAATGACCCATTCGCTCCCAGCGTGAGGATGACCCGCTTGACACCGCCAGTCAGTAATTTCTCCGCGCACTTCTTCGCATCCTCGACATTGCGTACCGGCATCCCGGTGATGGTCTCGGCTTCACTTTCGTTGGGAACGAAATAGTCGAGTCCAGCAAAAGCATTTAGGTCAACCGGTTGGGCGGGAGCAGGATTGACGATGCAGCGAATGCCGTTCTTGCGCGCAAACGCGACACTGTAATAAACGGTATCGAGCGGAATCTCAAACTGCAGCACTATACAATCGACGGTCTTGAGCAGGTCGGACGCGGCATCAACGTCCGCGGGCTTCAGCAGATCGTTCGCGCCCTTCACCACAAAGATGCGATTCTGCCCGTTAGGCTCAACGAAAATCGGGGCCACGCCGCTGGAGACACCTTCGACCTGCTTCACATGGGTAGCATCGATGCCAAGTTTCTTGAAGTTCTCAATCGTCGCCGGACCGAAAAGATCTCTGCCCACGCGGGCGACCATGAAAACGTCAGCGCCGCAAAGCCGGGCGGCTACAGCTTGATTTGCTCCCTTGCCGCCGAAACCTAAATCGAACCGCTGGCCAAAAATTGTTTCGCCGGCTTTCGGGAAGCGATCAGAAAAGGTAGTCAAGTCAATGTTCGCGCTTCCAATCACCGCGATGCGAGGACGCTTCGCCATAATTTCGAACCCATTACGACAGAGTCACAGAGAACAAAAATAAATGGGGTTCTCTGTGACTTTGTGGTGAGAAAAGAGCTCTACTCGCCGTAAGGTACCCAGATGTTTTTGACTTGCGTCGCGTGTTGCAGAAACCATCGCCCTTCGGCTTGCTTTACGTCGAACCAGTCAATCGCACGGCCTTCATTGGTGAAGACCTGCTTCAGGTTTCCAGTCGAGAACGATTTTGCCGCGGACGCGCTGGCTTCATCCCCAAAACACCAGATGGCGTCTACGTCGTCGTGCTCGGCAAGCGTCTTGAGCAGTTGCGACGAATATCCCGTGACAATATTCACGACACCGCACGGCAGATCGCTGGTGTCGAACAGTTGGTACAAGTCGCCGGTGATCAGCGGATAGCTTTCCGAAGGAACAACGATCGCCGTGTTGCCCGCGGCGAGCACCGGCAGTACCAAAGAAAGGAAGCCAAGCAGCGGCGCCTCCTGTGGGCAAATCACGCCCACGGTTCCAATCGGCTCATTCATCGCGATTGCAATACTGCGAAATGGCGGACTGTGCACTGCACCATCGAACTTGTCTGCCCACGCCGCATAAGAAAAGATGCGCTCAATCCCGGAGCTCACTTCTGCCGTAGCTTGCGCCTCACCCACCGCCGTTGCCAGACGCTGAGCAATCTCATCGTGGCGCTGCGAAAGGTTCTCGGCCATGTAGTACAGAACCTGCGCGCGATTGTGCGCGGTGCTCTTCGCCCAACCCCCGGCTTTTCGCGCGGCTTCGACCGCGTTGCGAATGTCTTTGCGGTTGCCAAGCCCTACTTCACCGAGCAGTTGGCCACTCTTGCCGCGGACTTCCATGCTATATCCGGAATCCGGCCGCGCCTGCTTGCCCCCGATGTAGAGCTTCACAGTACGGTCGATGTTGTTGGCGGAAGTGACAGGAGCGTTTTCGTCGTCCGATATTTCCGTTGGAGTTGGCTTCGCCATGGGCAGTGCGGGGGCATTCTTGAACCACGCCGGCTCCAGATATTCCAGCAAGCCCTCCTTGCCGCCCTCGCGACCGAATCCACTTTCGCGGTAGCCGCCGAAGCCACAGGAAGCGTCAAACAAATTCGTACAATTCACCCACACCACCCCGGCTTTGAGCTGCGCCGAAACGTGAAGAGCAACATTGATGCTCTCGCTCCAAACACAAGCCGCGAGGCCGTACACCGTGTTATTGGCAAGCTCGACTGCTTCACTGGGAGTTCGGAAANTCATCGCCGCCAACACAGGGCCGAAAATCTCCTGCTGCGCGACGATCGAAGTCGGATGAACATTGCTCAGCAACGTCGGNGGAAAGTAGAGACCNCGCGCCGGCATTTCCNTCGCNGGTTGCCANCAGGTTGCGCCGTCGGCTACNCCCTGATCCACCAACCGCTGAATTCGATCAAGCTGAACCCGGGCGACAATGGCGCCGATGTCGATGGCCTTGTCGAGCGGCGGTCCAACACGAAGCGTGCTCATGCGATCACGTATTTTTTCGATCAGGGACTCGGCAATACTCTCCTGCATGAGCAAACGCGAGCCCGCGCAACAAACTTGCCCTTGGTTGAGCCAGATTCCATCCACCAGGCCTTCGACGGCACTGTCGAGATCAGCATCTTCAAAAACGATAAAAGGAGACTTGCCACCTAGTTCTAGAGAAAGCCGTTTGTGACTCTTCGCAGTCGCGCTGCGGATGGCGCGTCCTACTTCCGTTGAACCGGTGAACGCGATCTTGTCGACATCAGGATGTTTGACTAAAGCCTCGCCGGTCGAACCGTCGCCAGTCACGATGTTCACCACGCCCGCCGGCAGTCCGATCTCATGGCAGATTTCGGCGAACGCAAGCGCCGTCAGTGGAGTGAACTCGGCAGGTTTTAGCACGACCGTGTTCCCCGTCGCCAGCGCGGGCGCGATCTTCCAGGCCAGCATCAACAAAGGAAAGTTCCAGGGAATGATCTGTCCAACGACTCCGCACGCCGTATGGTCCAGAAACTCCTGTTTCAAAAGCTGGGCCCAGCCCGCATGATGATAAAAATGCCGCGCGACCAGCGGAATATCGAGGTCGCGGCTCTCGCGAATGGGTTTTCCGTTGTCCATGGTTTCGAGCACGGCCAATCGGCGCGAGTGCTTTTGTACCTGCCTCGCCAGGGCATACAGATAGCGAGCCCGCGTGTGCGGAGTAAGAGACTGCCACTTGGGAAGCGCAGCCCGCGCAGCGCGGACAGCTATCTCCACATCGGCGGTTGATCCTTGCGCAACACTGGCTAGCTTTTCACCGGTGGAAGGATCCGCGGTGTCGAAATATTCTCCGGTAGAAGGCGCGACCGACGTTCCGTTGATGAAGTGCCCAAAGCGGCGTCCATGGTGGTCGAGCCAGGCCAGCGCCTCCTTCGCGTCTTCCGGCGCCGGGCCGTATTCCATAGCCACGAACTTTTCAGCGATGCTCATCTTGCGTTATCTATTCTTGCGAGTCTTGCAACCATCTGCTCCGTAGAGACGTAGGCAGATACGTCTCTACAGTTACACTACGCGATGGGATGGCGATAGTCCGCCGAATAGCGCCCGGTCGCATGATGCTCTAATTGCCGCTCGATATCATTTAACAATCCGCTGGCCCCAAAGCGAAAAAGCTCCGCCTTCATCCAAGGGAGGCCCAGTTCCTCTTTCATCAACGCCAGCCATTCCATCGACTGCTTTGCACTACGAATGCCGCCCGCGGCCTTGAACCCAACAGCCATACCAGTTTCCTGCGCATATTCGCGGATAGCACGGGTCATGACGAAGCCCACCGGCAACGTAGCGTTGGTAGGCTCTTTGCCAGTCGAGGTTTTGATGAAATCGGCGCCGGCCATCATTGCCACGAAGCTGGCGCGGGCTACGTTGCGAAGTGTCAGCAGGTCGCCGGTGCCCAGGATGACCTTCATGTGCACCGTGCCGCATGCCAGTTTGAAGGCCCCGATCTCATCGTAAAGTTCCTGCCATCGTCCGCCGAACACCAGCGCGCGAGTGATTACAACGTCAATTTCCTGCGCCCCGGCTTCGACGGAGCGGCGGATTTCCTCGATCCGCTCGGACAACGGGGACAGTCCCGCAGGAAATCCAGTGGAAACCGCTGCCACTCGGACGCTGCTACCTTCGAGCGCTCTCCGCGCAGTTTCTACGAACCTGTGATACACGCATATAGCCGCCACCTGAATGTTTAGCCTCTCAATTCCCAGCTGCTTTACAAGTTCGTTCTCAATCGGTTGCCGCCCCTTGGCGCACAAGCGGCGGACGCGCTCATCCGTGTCGTCTCCCGATAGAGTCGTTAGGTCCATGCAGGAAATCGCCCGTAGCAGCCATGCAGCTTGCCATTCTTTTTTCACTGTACGGCGCGTGACATGGCTTTGCGCCCTGCGCTCGACTGCGCTCGTATTCACTCCTGCTTGCTTTACCCAGTCCAGGCTGAGTGGTATGCCGCGGTTCGCCAGAAGACTGTGCCCATTAAGAGTTGCCAGCGGAGCGTGGGAACCAAAGAGCGCATCTATGGCCTCAGTGTCGCTGGTCTGATCGACTCCGTAACGTCTGTTTTTCTCCACCGACATTTGGATGTTCTCTCCCATCCTGCGATTCGCTCATCATCGCCAGGAACGACGGCTTATCTAGGCGTCTTAATCTAGGGAGCGATGTTGCGAAGCAATTGTACGGCAGAACGCAGAAAAATCCAGCAGACCGTTCGATTAAGCATTCTACGTTTGGGCTTCCAAAGCACTTTGCTCTTGACACTCCCATATCTCAACGCTAGGCTTCGCTGATCTTTCCGCAAACGAATGTTTACACCGCATAGTCTGGGCATCGCACTGCTGATGATGATCACCAGCGCCGTCTGCTGGGGCTCGTGGGCCAACACTTATAAGGGTGTCAAGAATTATCGCTTCGAACTGTTTTATTGGGATTATGCGGTCGGCATATTCCTCGTCTCCGTGATTTTCGCCCTGACCATGGGAAGCACGTCGAATGACGCCAACAGCTTTCTCAACAATGCCCGTTCTGCGGACGCTTCGAATATCGCTTATACGATAGTCGGCGGAGCGATCTTCAATCTGGCCAACCTCTTGCTCGTGGCCGCAATCGACATGGCCGGACTCGCCATTGCGTTCCCCGTTGCCATCGGGATCGCTTTGGTTGTGGGTGTGGTTTCTAGCTACGTCCTGCAGCCCAAGGGCAATGGCGCGTTGCTCGCGGCCGGAGTCGTTTGCGCAGTCATCGCAGTGGTCATGGACGGCAAGGCCTATGGGAGTCTGGCCAGCGCCGGGCGTTCAACCTCGAAGAAAAGCATTATCGTGTGCATCGTTTCCGGAGTCCTGATGGGGCTGTGGGCGCCATTCGTGACTCACGCAATGACCCGCGGCAACACCCTCGGGCCCTACAGCATTGCTGTGTTCTTGACTTTGGGGGCACTGCTTTCATGCTCGGTTTGGAACGTTTATTTCATGAAGAAGCCGCTGGTCGGTGAGCCGGTGAGTTTCAGCGGATTCTTCCGAGGGCCAGCCTCCGGACACATTCTAGGCCTGCTGGGGGGCGCGATCTGGGGCACGGGGATGGTCTTCAATCTCGTGGCCGCGAACTTCACGGGCGTCGCGATTTCCTACGCCATCGGCCAGTCGGCACCGATGGTGGCAGCGTTGTGGGGCGTGCTGGCGTGGAAGGAATTTGAAGGCGCGGAAAGCCGCGCCAAGCTGTACCTGGGCCTTATGTTTGTGTTCTATTGTTTCGCGATTTTGCTAGTGGCGAAGGCAAACGGATAGCGCAGGTTGCGAAGACGTACTCACTCGCTACTAACTTGCGAAAGTCTTGATTCTGAGAATCGCATCCGCATCTCGAAGGACGCGCGATGAATACAATTCCCCGCATTTATCGCAGGAACACTTGAAGCTCGAACTATCTGGAACGGATACGTGGCCGCATTTCTCGCAGATAAACCGCCCACCCAGATGCCGGAGCATGGGCCTGAATTGAACGCCGAGAACGCAGTAGGGACAGCGAACAACCGTTTGGGTCATTTTCTTTCTCGGATCAGACGGCGAAAGCAAAAACACCGCGTTCAGTCAAGAACCGTGTCACCGCTGCTTTCGCCGCCCGGTGGAAATAAATTATCTCCGAACGAGGTCCGTTCGTAATGGCCCACCGGTGCGGTGCCGTGGCACGGGAGTGCTACTGGCTATCGTGATAGATCACGCCGAGAGTAAAACGAACTCCACGTTTCAACCGGCTCAACCCATGCCGTAAGCTGGCTCGGTAAAATCCGCGGGTGCCTTTCACTGGACGATATCGAGTCGCGAAAATAAGGATCTGCCCCTGCTGCGCAACGATGACTTCGGCTTTTGACTGAGCGCGAGGGCGTTGTTCCACAATCACGAATTCCCCGCCCTCGTAATCGACGCCCGACTGGCTGAGAAAACAGGTTAGCTGCAGAGGGAATGTAACCGCTCCATACAAATCCTGATGGAGGCAGTTGAAATCGCCGCTCTCATAATGCAGCAGCAAAGGCGTGGCTCGCTTCTGGCCGTTCTTCGCGCAAGTTTGGAGAAAGCTGGCATGGTCGTCGGGAAACACATCAAACAAACCGAGAGCCTGGTTCCATTCGTTGGCAAGCGGCACGAGATGAGGATAGCTGTGCTCGCGCAACTGCTGGACAATAGCAGGCAGAGGATAGTCGAAGTATTTGTAATCGCCGCTTCCGAAACGATAGCGCGACATAATGATGTGACTGCGGAATAACTCATGGGAAGGATACAGATTTACCAACGCCGCGCACTCTGAGGGCGTAAGGATAGTGGGAGTCAAAGCGTAGCCGTACTGGGCCAGCGACTCCCGAATCACAGGCCAGTCGAGGCTGGCTAGCCTTTGTGAAATGATCGTGTCCATGACTGTGTGTCCTTGATGACAGCTTAGAAAAAACGGCCCCGGTCCGCTATCCGGTTCTTGTGGTGGAATCCAAGCACACTGGGTCTGTCGCCAAGCCCGCGACCTTAGCACTTTTTCACTCATCCATCGTCATGCAAGTGCCGACCGACGGCGCAGCTGATACAGGGCATTTACGAAGCTTTACTCCCGCTGACAGACTCTTTACAAGACTCCTGGCAAGCTGCATGTATGTTCTGCGTTCCTGAAATACGCAGTGATCAAACTTGAGAAACGAAGATGGGAGCTTGTGGCCATGGCGAATCACGGAACAATATTTTATGTTGACGATAATCCCAAATCGCGGCGACTGTTAACCAGCGTGATGAGGAGTTGCGGATTTGAAGTGATAAGCATTGGAGATCCGATCGAGGCACTATCGCGAATCAAGAAAAGTCATGTCGACCTGGCCTTGCTTGATTATCAGATGCCGCACTTGACCGGCGCGCAGTTGGCACAAAAAATCAAGAACACGATGACAGACATCCCTGTGGTGCTGATCTCTGGATTTTCCGCTTTGCCGCCTATTGAGTTGATTTTCGTGGATGCTCACGTAGGGCGCGGAGCAACTTTGGATGATTTACTAGATACCATGCACCGCCTGATTCATTCGAGGGGTACCTCTGTAGAAACAGGGCCCGTCCCGCCGCCACGAACAAGTTCAGCGGCTGACTATGGACACGCTCGCCGCTAGCATACCGCAGAAAAAGTTGCTCTGCCGGGCAGATCGGCAAACTGAATGCCTAGAGACTTTACTTCTTCTTGGCTGCGACTTCCAGGCGGGTGTCGGCACGCTTCAAATCGCCAGCGATCCGATTGAAATCTTCCTCTGTCGCGGAAGAGGCGAGATGCGATTCCGCCCGCTGTTTAGCTTCCCCGGCGCGTCTGGCGTCAATTTCTTCGGCGCGCTCCGCGGTCTCAGCGAGAATGGTTACCTTATCCGGCAGCACTTCTGCGAATCCCCATGCGACCGACAAATGGTAAGTGTAATTGTCTTTGACATAGGTGATCTCGCCGACCGCGAGTTCCGTGATCAGCGGAGCGTGTCCGGGCAGGATGCCGAGATACCCGTCCTTGCCGGGAATCTGCATCTCCTCCGCCACGTCACGGACAACCATCTTCTCCGGAGTAACGATCTCGAGTTGGAAAGTGTCTGCCATGTCCTCGTTGGTCGATTGTCGTTGGTCGATTGTCGTTGGTCGTTCGTCGTTGGCTGTTGCCCGGTGATCTCGCCAACGACCAACGGCTAGTGACCTTCGACCGCTCTACGCTGCCGCTTTTAATTTCTCCGCCGCTTCCAGCACTTCGGCGATCTCGCCCTTCATGTAAAACGCCTGCTCGGGAATATCGTCGTACTTGCCTTCGTTGATTTCCTTGAAACCTTTCACCGTGTCGGCGACTTTCACATAGCGTCCCGGCGCGCCGGTAAACTGTTCGGCCACATGGAAGGGCTGCGAGAGAAATCGTTGGATTTTGCGAGCCCGCGCCACCGTTACTTTCTGGTCTTCGCTCAACTCGTCGATGCCAAGGATGGCGATGATGTCCTGCAGGTCCTTGTAGCTTTGCAGTGTCTTTTTTACGGCCTGCGCCACGTCGTAGTGCTCCTGCCCGACGATGCGGGGATCGAGGATGCGCGACGTCGAACCTAGGGGATCGACTGCGGGATAAATTCCGATCTCGGTCAAGGCGCGCGAAAGCACGGTCGTGGCGTCGAGGTGAGCAAACGTCGTGGCCGGCGCCGGGTCGGTCAAGTCGTCAGCGGGGACGTAAATCGCCTGCACCGATGTAACCGATCCCTTCTTCGTCGAAGTGATCCGCTCCTGCAACTCCCCCATCTCGGTCGCAAGATTGGGCTGGTAGCCCACGGCGCTTGGCATGCGGCCGAGCAGAGCTGATACTTCGGAACCCGCTTGTGTGAAACGAAAAATGTTATCGATGAACAGTAATGTGTCGGCGCCCTCGACGTCGCGGAAGTATTCGGCGACCGTGAGCCCAGTGAGGGCTACGCGTAAACGGGCTCCGGGTGGCTCGGTCATCTGTCCATAGATAAGCGCGGCCTTGGAGTGCTCAGGATCGCCGGGCTTGATGACGCCCGACTCGGTCATTTCCAGCCACAGGTCGTTGCCTTCGCGGGTACGCTCGCCGACCCCGGCAAAAACGGAGAATCCGCCGTGTTGCTTGGCAACGTTGTTGATCAACTCCATAATGACGACGGTTTTACCTACACCTGCGCCGCCGAACAAACCGATTTTGCCCCCTCTCAGAAACGGCTGTATCAGGTCAATGACTTTCACGCCGGTTTCGAACATCTCGGCCGTCGTCGCTTGCTCGTCGAATAGCGGCGCTGGACGGTGGATGGGCATAGTTTGCGTGTGCGCGATGGGGCCAAGTTGATCAACCGGTTGGCCGATCACGTTCATTACGCGGCCGAGGGTACCGCGGCCGACCGGCACTGAAATCGGGCCGCCCTGGTCGATGGCTTTCATGCCGCGCACCATGCCCTCGGTTGCTTCCATGGCGACACAGCGGACGCGGCCTTCGCCGAGGTGCTGCTGCACTTCGACGATAACGTTGATCGGCGAGGGAACGGTGAAGCCGTCGCTCACAATGCGAAGCGCCTCGTAAATTGGCGGCATGCTACCTTCGACGAACTGTACGTCGACCGCAGGGCCGGCGATCTGAATCACGTGTCCGATATTCTCTGGCATAAGCTCGTTTCTTTCTTTTTTCTTCTGTAGAAACATAGCAAGCTATGTTTCTACAGTTAGCCTGCTGCGGCTGCGCCGCTTACGATTTCGATAATTTCCTTGGTAATCTTCGCTTGGCGCGCACGGTTCATCGCGAGGGTCAGCGAGTCAATCATGTCGGTGGCGTTGATTGTTGCCGCGTCCATCGCGGTCATGCGTGCCGCGTGTTCAGCGGCGACAGATTCAAGCAGCGCACGAAATACCTGAATGACCACGTACTTCGGCAACAGGGACCTAAACAACTCTTCGGGAGACTGTTCGTAAATATAATCCACCTGAGCCGTCGCGAACTTCGCGGCAGCCGCGTCCACTTCTCGCGTGTCCCCCGGACGAATGCCAATGCCAGCTTCTTTCGCTGCTTCGAGCGCACGCTCTTTTTCTTTCTGACTCATTTCCTCGGCCTGGGCCACGCTGACCTCACCGACCTGCTCAATCGGCAGCACTCGTTCCACGATCAGCCGTTGCGAGATCACCGACTTGAACTCGTTGAAAAGTACGTAGACGGAATCGATTTCGCCGTTGGAATAACGATCGATCGCGCGTCCAGCCATTTCAGAGACCATGGCATACTCAACTTTGCTTAACACTCCTACGTGCTCACCCACGAGCGTGGTTCGCGGAGATTCCTGGGATTCGGCCGTTCTCGGAGGCGCAACCGGATATCGTCGGCGCAGAAAGTCTCGGCCCTTGCGCCCGATGGCCTCAATTTCGATGTTCTTGCCCCTCTTCGATTCGAGGAATCGCGACGCCGCCTTCAGGATATTGGTATTGAAAGCGCCGGCTAGACCCTTATCTCCCGTAACCACGAACAGCAGGACATTTCTCTCCGAACGCTGCGCCAACAGCGGATGCTTCGGATCGCCGGTATCCGGATCATAAATTTCGGCTCGCGACACCAGCGACTTCAACACGTTGGTCAACATCTGAGCATAAGGACGCGCAGCCAAGGCGCGCTCCTGCGCCCGGCGCAGTTTTGCCGCTGAGACCATTTTCATGGCCTTGGTGATCTGCCGCGTGTTGGTCACGCTGCGGATACGACGCCGAATGTCGAGAATGTTGGCCATAAATCAGTCGTTGGTCGTTCGTCGTTGGCTTCTGGCTGTTGGCTTCTAGCTAAAAGCTAGAAGCTTATTTCCCCACCGCTTGCCTCTCTGCAACGAATGTCTCTTTGCACTCTTTGACTATCTTGGCCATCTCGCCTTTCAAGTTGTCATCGAGAATCTTCTTTTCCATGATCGTCCGCAGGAGACCGGGATTGGTCGCTTCCACATACTTATATAGCTCAGCTTCGAAATCCCGCACTTGATCTACCGGGAGATCGTCAAGAAACCCGCCAGTGCCCGCAAAGATAATCAGAATTTGTTTGGAGAACGGCAGCGGCGAAAACTGCTTTTGTTTCAGGACTTCAACCAGGCGCTGTCCGCGATTGAGCTGGTTTTGCGTGGCCTTGTCGAGATCGCTGCCGAACTGCGCGAAGGCCGCGAGTTCGCGGTATTGCGCGAGTTCGAGCTTCATGCTTCCCGCGACCTGGCGCATGGCTTTGATCTGGGCGCTGCCGCCCACGCGGCTTACAGAAATGCCAACATTCACGGCTGGACGCACGCCGCTGTTGAACAGATCGGTTTCCAGGAAGATCTGGCCATCGGTAATCGAAATGACATTGGTTGGAATGTATGCAGAAACGTCTCCGGCCTGGGTTTCAATAATCGGCAATGCAGTGAGTGAACCGCCGCCGTTCTTGTCGCTCACTTTCGCGGCGCGCTCCAGCAACCGCGAGTGAAGATAAAAAACGTCTCCGGGGTAAGCTTCGCGCCCTGGGGGACGCCGCAACAGCAATGAGATTTCACGATATGACGCCGCGTGCTTCGAGAGATCGTCATAAATTACCAGGGCATGCTTTCCGTTGTCGCGGAAAAACTCGCCCATCGCGCAAGCCGCATAAGGCGAAATGTACTGCATGGGTGCGGGCTCAGAAGCGGACGCCGCCACAACGATGGTGTAATCCATTGCGCCGTAGTCGGTGAGGATCTTCACCACCTGTGCGATCGAAGACCGCTTCTGTCCCACGGCGTTGTAAATACAAATGAGGTTGTTTCCCTTGTTGTTGATGATGGTATCGAGCGCCACCGCGGTCTTGCCGGTTTGACGGTCCCCAATGATCAACTCGCGCTGGCCTCGGCCAATCGGAATCATGCTGTCGATGGCTTTCAATCCGGTGGCCATGGGTTCTCGGACCGGTTGGCGGTCAATGACTCCCGGCGCGAGGCGTTCCAATGCGATGAACTTGTCGGTGGCGATGGGACCTTTGTCGTCGATGGGCTGCCCCAGCGAATTCACCACGCGGCCAATCATGGCGTCGCCCACCGGCACGCTCATGATGCGACCCGTGCGCTTAACCTCGTCGCCTTCCTTGATCTCGGTATATTCGCCGAGGAGCACGACGCCGACCTGGTCCTCTTCCAGATTCATGGCGATGCCGGCCACGTCGTGCGGGAAGGACAGCAGTTCTCCGGCCATGACTTTGTCGAGGCCGTGGACACGAGCAATGCCGTCGCCCAATGTGATCACGGTGCCAACCTCGTCCACCGCAATCTTGGTTTCGTAATTCTCGATTTGCTGCCGGATCAGCTGCGTGATCTCGTTTGCTTTGATTTGTGCCATAAGGTCTGCTTTTAGCTGTAGCCTTTCTTCGCGTCCTCTGCGGCCATTCTCTGCGGTCAGAAGTCTCCCGCTTGACTCGCCCCACAATCTGCTTCATTGGTCCCAAACCAAGAGCCAAAGCTAGGAGCTAATAGCTTCTCTAATCCTCTCCAACTGTCCCTTGACCGATCCGTCATAAATCGTGCTGCCGATCCTTACGACGGCGCCACCGAGGATGGACTCATCGCGCAAGTAGCGTGCGCGTACTTTCTTCCCTGTGAGCTTTGCCATCTGAGATTCGAGATTACCCCGGTCGGATTGATTGAGTTCGTGTGCGCTGGTGACTTCCGCTTCGATGAATCCCTGGCGCTGATTCAGTTCCAGTTCAAACTGTTTCACGATCGGCGCCAGAAAATTAATGCGCCGATGATCGATGAGGACGGCCACGAAATTCCGCACCGTGCGTGAGATTCCCTGGCGCGCAACAATCGCATCCAGCACCGCCCGCTTCTGCTCCGCTGAAATCGACGGCGTTTCCCAAACGGCTCGTAGTTCGTGGCTTCCGGCTACCAATTCGGCTACACTTTGCGCCTCTCGCAAAGTTTTATCGGGATCATGATGCCCGCTAAAGACAGCGTCAGCGAAGGCGCTCGCGTAAGTGTTGGTCACCGAAGCCACGCGCTATCGGCCGCCTTTCCGAGTCTCGCCGCCGTTGCCTGAGAGTTGCTGGGCGAAGTTCCGCAACAGTGATTGATCAGTAGCGGTATCCACGTGGATCTGCTTTTTCGCCAGCGATACTGCGAGATCGGCCGCGTACGCCGTCAATTCGCGACGGGCTGACTTGGCCGCCGCTGAAATTTCTTCTTCTGCTGACTCCACGATTTTCCTAGCATCTTCGGCAGCAGCAGCTTTAATCCTTTGTTCTTCGGCCGCGGCTTCCTTTTCCGCAGCAGCGCGCATTCCACCAATTTCGACATCAAGTTTCGAGAGCCGCGTTTCAATCTCCGCCAGGCGCCGGTTGGCATCTTCGCTGGCCTTGCGCGCCTCCTCTATCGCCTTCTGGATTGAAGCCGTTCGATTGCGGAACAGTCCCGGCAAATTCTTTTTCGAGAGCCAGAAAATTGCAATCGCAATCACTATAAAGTTCAACAGCACGCAGACCAGGTACGCGTGTTCCAAATCCAACCCGGTAAGTTCCGCGACCCATCGGACCGACGGAGAGTGCTTGAACTGTGATTGATCATCCTCACCCGCAGCCTCACGCGTTTCCTTCACGAGTTGCTGGCTTAACGAATTCTGTCCAGAGGGACCGCTCGACTGTTGCTGTGCCGCTGCCGAGGAAGACGACTGCTGCGCAATGGCCTGGCCCGCGAGCGCAGACCAAGCCAGCAGCAAGACTGCCGAGAAGGCAAAAAGCGAAACGGATTTCTGATCGCACCCGGCGGTCCGTCCATTTTTCTGAGTTCGCGAAAGTCTCATTGTCTGCCGCCCGCTGGAGTTTGCGTTATTCCCGGCTGCAAAACAATTCGGATGATTTCTGCGGCCAGATTCGCGCTCTCTGCCTGCAGACCCGCCTGGGCCGCGATTTTGTCTCTCTCGATGGCCGCCCGCGCCTGTTCGACTTGGGCCTTGGCCTTGTTTCGCACCTCGGCAAGAGCCGCAGCGCGCGCCCGCTGCGCCTGCTCACGAATTGCTTCCTGGTTCTTGAAAACTGTCATCCGAGCTTCGCGCAGGCGCTGCTCGTATTCCGCGGTTCGCGCCTCGGCTGCGGCTATGTCGGCGCGCGCCTTCTCAACCGCGCCTTCGGTTTTGCTCCGCCTCTCGGCCAACACCTTCACAAGCGGTTTGTGAACAAGCGCAGTGTAGATCGCATACAGCAGAACCATGAAGACAATGGTCGGTATGGATCCGAGCAGTAATTCCCCTACTTGTCTGAGCGTCTCGTCCATATCTTGAACTTGATAAAAACTTCGAGCGAAAGAGGGCTTTAAGAAACCATCAAACCTAACATCCTACAAGGCTTAGTGTCAACGTAAGTGCGTTCCCAAAACCAGGCGAGAGCCGAGTCGAGGAACGTGGTCTGCGCCGATTGTCAAGCCTATTGTCGACTTAAAGGAAAGAACACTTGACTTCTGGGATAGCAGGTCTAGCATGGAAATATCACCTCCGATCCAATTCAGGATCGAGTGGGCCGATAGCCAAGGACTGTCACCGCTTCTTGGTTGCCGGCCCATTTAAATTTAGTCGTTGGCTGACGGTCGTTGGCTTAGGAGCCTGGCCGATGTCGGGCGACAAAACGGTGAACTCGGCTCACTGACTTATTTCAAATTTCCGTTAGGACTTGGCGGCTCAATTTTCTACCACCCATTCCCGCACTCTCCGTACCACCGACTCCGGCGCTTCTACTTCCAGCACCACTAGCCCATCTTTGTACTTACGTGAATAAATCCGCGCTCGCGCTTCGAGCAGCGCCAGCGTCTTTCCTTCTTTCTGAGGCACACGCAAATGGATGCGGCTGAGCGCATCCCCTTTTAACATCTGGTCGACCCGGTCTAGAAGCGTGCCCATTCCTGTGCCTTTAGCGGCCGAGACATGAACGGTATTGGCGACGTCGCGCAGGCTGTCGCGCTGCCGCGGAGGCAGCAGGTCAATTTTATTCATCACCCGCAGGCGCGGCTTCCCATCTGCTTCCAGCTCCTTCAGCACTTTCTCCACCTGCGCGTCTTGCTCGGCGGATAGCGGGCTGCTGGCGTCGGAAACTTGCAGGATGAGTTCCGCGCGCTGCACTTCTTCGAGCGTCGCTCGAAAGGCGGAAACCAGGGTGTGGGGCAGGTTGCGAATAAAGCCTACAGTGTCAGATAACAATACCTGGCGCCGCGAAGGCAGCGTGATTCCTCGAATCGTCGGGTCTAAAGTAGCGAACATCTTTGGCGATTCCAGCACGGCCGCCTGAGTCAGCGCGTTGAACAACGTGGACTTCCCCGCATTGGTGTAGCCCACCAGAGCTATCAGCGCAACCGGAACCGATTCGCGTCGTTGGCGCTGTTGAGTGCGAATGCGTCGGACATTTTCTATTTGCTCTTTGACGTGTCGAATGCGACGGTAGATTTTCCGGCGGTCAGTTTCAAGTTGGGTTTCACCCGGACCGCGGGTGCCAATGCCGCCGCCCAGTTGCGACATTTCAATTCCGCGGCCTCCCAGCCGCGGCAGCATGTATTCGAGTTGTGCCAGTTCCACCTGCAACTGGCCTTCACGGGTGCGAGCGTGTTTGGCGAAAATATCGAGGATGAGCTGAGTGCGATCAATCACCCGCGTGTTGACGACTTTTTCGATATTGCGCTGCTGGGACGCAGTGAGGTCGTGATCAAACAAGAGAAGATCAGCGCAGACCGATGCTGCGGCCGCCGCGATCTCTTCCAGTTTGCCCTTCCCAATCAGTGTAGCCGGGTCGGGCTTGTCGCGGTGTTGAAGAAACTCGCCAGCGATTTGCGCACCGGCACTGGTGGCAAGGGAGCGCAATTCGTCCAGCGATTCTTCTGCGCTGAACTCCGGAATCCGCGGCGCTTTCGAAGCCCCGGGCACACTGGGGGCACTATCTCGCGCCGCCTGCGCGCTAGCGGTCAGGGAGCCTTTCGCGGTTTTCGCGACAGACCCCGCCCGCGAACGCACGCGGTAGTCAATCCCAACCAGAAAGGCGCGTTCCGTCGAATCGCGATCCGCGGACGGCGAAATCGATGCCCGCCGTGTGCGCTCTCTCTTGCCGGACACTCTGGACTCTGAACTGCGCAAAGACTGGCTGCCTTATCCGTCCGTACCGGACGCGCTGGGAGCCGGAGCAGGCTCGGTACCGGGGCCTGGAGGTGGCACCATGGCCGGCTTTTCGCCGTGGCCATGCGCAACCCTCCCCATTGCCACCGTCGAAATAGCGTGTTTGAAAATCAACTGCTCTTGATTGTTCGTCTCAAGCACGACGGAATACTTGTCAAACGAACGGATGCGCCCCGTCAGCTTGACACCGCTCAAGAGGTAAATGGTGATATTCAATCTTTCTTTACGGGCAGTGTTGAGGAAGGTGTCTTGAATGTTTTGCGCCGGCTTGTTTTCCATGCCGATCTCCTTAGCTTTCTCGACCGCGAAAGCTTTCTGAACTACACAGGGTCAGTTCCTCATGCCGCAACCAGCACGGCACTCAAGGAACTTGGGGGGAAAGCTTGGATGCGTATGCGCCTATCCGCCGCGCCTTAGCACCCAAGGCAACACTCCGTACAATACGGCCTTGGCCCACACTTTTCAAGCCAGCCGTTCATCAACCACGCCGCCGGCGACGTTCGCCTTTCTACCCTTGCGATTTACCCAATTCTGAGGTAACTTGACGTGCTGCAGGCGTGAACGGAAGTGTGCTGCATGGCAGCGCGCTCGCAATTGCTTTTGCGTCAGAATTAGCCTGCTTTCGTGAATACAGGATGAAACGGATTTTGAACCTGCTTCGACGGTCCCCCGGCACCCAGTTGGGGCCGCTCGAGCAACAACTGCTTTCGGCGTTGTGGCTGCGTGGAAGCTCGACCGTGCGCGAGATGCTGGATGCCGGAGATATAAAGCTCGCCTACACTACCGTGATGACCACGCTGGACCGGCTCTACAAGAAGCAACTGTTGAACCGCGCTCCCGAAGGCAGGGCGTTTCGCTATTCTCCCAAGTACACGCAGGAAGAACTGGAAAGAGCTGCTGTAGGCGAGACCATCCGGCAGTTGCTGGGCTCGGGCGCCGCGGCCTCGCTTCCACTTTCGTATCTGGTGGAGGCAGTCAGTGAACATGACGCTCGTTTGCTGGACGATCTGCAGCGATTGCTGGATCAAAAACGTCGCGAACTTCGCGGTGAACCTCGGCGGGAACTCCGCAGTGAGGAGAAACACTGATGTTCGCAGCGCGCTGCATCGGAGTCTCGCTGGCTGTGTTCGTCGTGCTGTATGTATTCCTCTCCGTGGCGATTTCCCGGGGATGGGCACTGATTCAGCGCGTGTTTCAGCCGCGCTCGGCCCGCGGCTCGGCTGATTTGTTGTTTGCACTACGCGTCCTCCCTTTGGCAGTGTCGTCATTGGTAACGTTAGCGTTTACCTTGCCATCGTTCTTATTGCTGGAACCCCGCTCGACCGATGAAGCAATCGGGACGGCTCCGCTCGCGCTTGGCTTTTGCTGCCTGATCCTGCTTGCGGCGGGAATCGCGCGCGCGGCTGTGGCTCAACGGAAAGCTTCGCGGGCGTTGGTCAAATGGCTCGACGGCTCCATACTTATGGAGTCTCAAATTGCGGAGTCCGGCAGCGCCGTCCCGATTTTTCGGACGGGCAGCAACGCCCCGACTCTGACCGTTGCCGGCGTCTGTTTGCCCAAGGTGTTGGTGTCTGAGGCCGCTGTAGCCACGCTCAACGCGCCCGAACTTCGCACTGCTCTGCGGCATGAGATCGCACACGCGCTTCGCTACGACAATCTGAAGAAACTGGTCTTCCGGTTTTCGGCGTTTCCGGCGATGGCGGATTTGGAGCACGCCTGGTCAGAAGAAACCGAGATGGCTGCCGATGATGCCGCCGTCTCGAGCTTCCGAGACGCACTCGATCTGGCGGCCGCGCTGATCAAGGTTTCGAGATTAGGACCGCAACCTTCCCCTGAACTGACCACGGCCCTGCTGCACACCTCGACCGCATTGAGCACTCGGGTGCAACGGCTGGTCGCGTGGGACAAAGTGCGGAAACCGCAAACCGGTGGAAGATGGTGGTACGCGCTGCCCGCGGCAGCGGCTACCTTCATGGTCGTGGTTTCGACTTACAGCTCAGTGCTCACTCGAATGCACGCAGTGACCGAGTGGCTGGTGCGTTGAAAGCCTTTTCCAACCGCGCAATCGTCGCTCATACCTCTTCCCGGCAATGAGCTCGGCGCGCAACTACATCTTCACTGGCCCAGCAATCCGTACACAGTTAAGCGCTGCACTGCCGGAACGTAGACCTTGCCATTGGCTACAGTGGGCACGGTGAACTTCACGGCGCCGCCGGGATTGTCACGCGAAGCGTTCTGGCCGCTGTTGTAGAGTTCGGTGCCGATATTAGTGGCGTCGTAGGCATGCAACGTTGCAGAGCCGCTTCCATAATCGTCCGTCTGCAACACCCAGACGATTGCATCGCTGGTGCCATTCGCGGAGATCGACGGCGAGGGGCCCGGAAAACCAAAATAAGTCGGCGACAGCGAAATCGCGCCGCTTGAGAGCAGCCCGGTCGTTGGATCGAAAGTGTACTGCCTCAAATTGTCGTCACTGCCGCCGAAGTAGACATTGTTGTTCCACCATGCTGGCGTGGCCCACAGACCTCCGATCGCGTTCTCCATGTCCTGCACAATCTGATTGCTTTTGAGATTGAAGTGTCCCATCTTGTCGCGATCGATCAGGTAGATAGAGCCTTCCTTGCCCACTTGCACCAGCAGGTGCCGATGGGGAGCGCCCATGCCCTGATCGGGCAATAAGAGGACACCCCCAGAGCCAACATCAGTGTCGTTGTTCGAAAGATCGAGCTGGTTGTAGGGAGTGAACCAGTCAGCCAAGCGGAAGCGGTTGCCGACAGGTTGGGCGAGTTTCGTTACCGTGTCGCTGAAATCGTCTCCGCCCTTCTTGCCATCGTAAGTCCCGTTGCCGGTAGCTACAAAGACGTTGAATTCACTATCGCCAGCCAACCCAGTGCCGGATTGCCAAACGCCTCCCAGTCCGCCGTTGGGAGTGGAGATCCAGATCGCGGTCTGCTTCAGCGTGGTCTCGTCATACGACATCACCCACCCGTGATACGGTCCATTGTCGCAGTGCGAAGCCCAGCCGATATACACATTGCCGTTCTGGAGAAGCAAGCCAGGCCGCTGCCCCTCGGTCAATGGATCGAAGTAGACCACTCCATTGACGTTACCGTCTCCTTTTCCCTTCACATGGGCGCTGATGACCACGGGTGAGCCGGATCGTTCTGCGCCGGTCGTGATGTCCAGCGCGTGCAAACGCTGAAAAAATTTGCCGCTCTCTTTGGTCTTTGCGATCACGTACATCGTGCCCGTCGTGGTATCGATCACAGGAGTACTCGTGATCCCGATTTCGGGGACAATGTCGCTACAATTCACATCGCTGCTCGATACCGTGGTGATGCCTCGTTTGGGGTGAATGAAACTCGTATGCCACAGTGGAGAACTGTTCAGTCCGGTCTTGCTGTCGGCATCGAAGGCATAGACACTGTCGTGCTCCGTGGCCACGTACACAACGTTGTGAACGCCAAGGCCTGGGATGTTTACGTTGGGTACATAAAGCGGTTGCGCGTACACGTAACCGCTAACGGCGTGCGCGAAAAGCTTGCCAAAGCCTGCGGTGTTCACGTTCGACGGCGTCAGAATGGTCTCGCTGAGGTTTTGCCCGTCCCGGCTGTTATCGTTGCGTGAAGTTGTCACGCTGACTTGCGCATGAAGCGGAAAGACGAAGGCTGCGAAGAGGGCCAGAATTTTCCAGACAAGTGACTTCATGTATCTCCTCAAGGGCGAGAATTTGCAGTGCCGAAACCCGGAACGGCTTGACTGAAGCCACTTTCAAAGCGTCAGGGGCGAAAAACAGTCTTCTACTGGAGCACTGAAATGTCAAGAGCGGAGCCGGTTAGGAGGGTTTTCCAATCCGTGGAGCTTGTGAGGATTTAGACGGATTATGCTGAGCGAAGCGAGGGATCTGGGTTCTTGCCGGCTCCGGAACTCGTGATGGTACGAGCGAAACCCAGATCCCTCGCTTCGCTCGGGATTACAGAAATGAACAATGCAAAATCTATCGCCGAGCAGCCGGAACTTTTACCGGCTCTGGAACTGCACTGGGCATAGTGGTCACGCGTCCACTCTGCGGCGCGGTTTGAGCGGGCGACGGGACCGCCACTGGAGCCGCCGACGGAATCAATCCCAATTGTTTGCGCACTTCGGCATCGAGCTTGGCCAGCGTGTCTTTGTTTTCCTTGAGGAAGGCGCGGGCATTTTCGCGGCCTTGGCCGATGCGTTCGCCCTTGTAGCTGTACCAGGCGCCCGACTTCTCCACGATGTTATGAACAGCGGCAATGTCGAGTAGGTCGCCTTCTTTCGAGATACCCTCGCCGTACATGATGTCGAATTCGGCTTCGCGGAAGGGTGCGGCTACTTTGTTCTTTACGACTTTGATCTTGGTGCGTGAACCAGTAACCACATCACCCTCTTTTATGGCGGCGATGCGGCGAATATCAATGCGCACGGACGAATAGAACTTCAAGGCGCGGCCGCCGGTGGTAGTTTCCGGGTTGCCGAACATCACACCGATCTTTTCGCGGATCTGGTTGATGAAGATCAAACAAGTACGCGATTTCGAAACCGTCCCGGTGAGTTTACGCAAAGCCTGTGACATAAGCCGGGCCTGCAAGCCCATGTGACTGTCGCCCATTTCGCCATCGAGTTCCGCCTTGGGTACAAGCGCAGCAACGGAGTCAACGACCAGTACGTCGATCGCGCCCGAGCGCACCAGGGCTTCAGTAATTTCGAGCGCCTGCTCGCCGTAGTCCGGCTGCGAGACCAGCAGGTTGTCCACATCCACACCGAGCTTCTTGGCGTAGCCGGGATCGAGCGCGTGTTCGGCGTCGACAAATGCAGCCATGCCTCCCATCTTTTGCGCCTCGGCGATGACTTGTAGTGTAATCGTGGTTTTGCCTGAAGATTCAGGTCCGAAGACTTCAACCACACGTCCGCGCGGAAAGCCGCCGACGCCCAAAGCTGCGTCGAATGAAATCGCGCCCGTGGGGATCACGGCAATGGGTACGATCGCTTCCTTCGATCCCAACCGCATGATCGAGCCTTTGCCAAACTGCTTTTCGATTTGTGCAAAGGCCAGGTCAATTGCTTTTGCTCGTTCGTCCGTTCTTGCGCGTTCGTCGGCCATGAAGCGGCTCCTTTTGTGATGGCAGGATGAGTTCAGGCCGAATTATACATGCGGAGTTGAGCGAAGAAAAGGCGAATTATGCAACAATCGGTGGAAAAGTTCCCGAATTGGATACTTCGTTTTGACGAACTATTCCCGGATCACGATAATTTCTCCCCATGAATACTTCCGACATAGCGCTGGTGCAGCGCTGTTATCCCCAGATATATCTAGCCTGCCACAAGCGGCACATTCGGGCATCGAGCACCGCATATCGCCTGTCGGCCAGAGACTCTTCGATCCTAGTTCATTTGAGCGAGACAGTTCCCGTAACTCCTACCGAGCTTGCGGCTCACTTGAGCGTGCGCCGTTCGACGCTCTCAGCCGCCATCGACCGGCTTGGGCGACTCGGCTATCTACGGCGAAGTCGCATGCCACGCGACCGCCGGACCGTAGCCCTCACACTTACGCCGCAGGGCGCCGAAGCGATGGCGGCGACGTCAGTCCTGGATTCTGAACGAGTAGATGCTGTCCTGGCAAGGCTTAGCCGCAATCAACGGAAGCGGGCACTGGAAGGTTTGGAGCTGTTAGCGGAAGCCTCAAAGAAGACCCTGAGCAAAAGCTGATACCTGATGTTGATACTTAAGGAGCGGCTGATATGTTGAAGATCGTCTTGATGGCCGGAGCGGCCGTCGTGAGCGCAGCGTTCGTGGTCGTCGTCATTGGCTTCTTGCTGCCGAAACAGCACGTTGCTTCTCGAACCATAACACTTAAACGGAAGCCAGAAGATGTCTTCCTATTGATTTCTGATTTCAAAGCGGCTCCATCCTGGCGTTCCGACGTGCGGGAAGTAGATTTGCTCCCGCCAGCAGAAGGACACCTCCGCTACCGCGAGAAAGGAACGAATGGTGCCATCACCATGGATATCGTCGAATCCAATCCATCATCGCGCATGGTAACGCGAATTGCCGACAAAGATCTGCCGTTTGGAGGGATTTGGATTTTCGATATTTCCTCAGCGCGCGACGGATGCCGCTTGAACATTACCGAGCGCGGAGAGATTTACAATCCGGTATTCCGCTTTGTCTCTCGCTTTGTGCTGGGCTACCACCGAACACTGGATACTTACCTGCAGAATGTCAGCCGTAAATTCGAGGAGAGTGCACTCGTCCAAGAGGGCACGGCAGCAAACCTATGAGTCTCCGAGTTTGCCAAGATTTTACAAATTACGAGTATTTCCCTGCATTCTACGTCGGGAATCTGTAGTAACATTTGCGCCACACGGCCCTGATCGGGCAGCGTGGGGTACGCGGGACCATTCCCGCGCATGATTCTTCCGACTCGAGGTTTCTATGGAGCATCAGTCTCTGAGCAATTCATCAACGGCTGCATCTGATCCGCGACCTGCCGCAACGCACCGGGAAGGCCGCGGTGTCTGGGTTCTTACCGCCTACGGCATTTCCGGATTGGCGCTGTTTGGAATACTGGTCTATTACTTTTCGACCTACGTGACGCACTAGCGAGCCCGGACTCGACCGTTTCGTCCTCCGTTTCATCCGCGCCAGCACGTCCTTCGCGGAGCGGCGGAGGTGGTGTATGCGAGTGCCTCGCGGCGCATTCTTTTCTAGAATAATCTTCAAACGAACGCTTCAATCCTGCTAAGCAGGCCGGTTCGTGAACATGCTACAATGAGCCGCACTGAAAACGCTCCATTCGAGCAGCAAACACCCAGCGATCCCCGCGATCTTTAAGAGACGGAATTACACCCGTGGCTCAGGATTCCTTGAACAGCACGCCTATCACGTATGCCGACGCGGGTGTCGACATAGACCGCGCCAACAAAACCAAGAAGCGGATCAAGTACCTCGCCCATAAGACCTTTACCCGGGGAGTTCTCAGCGAAATCGGCGGTTTTGGCGGATTGTTTGCCGTTGACAAGACGAAGTACCTCGACCCGGTGCTGGTTTCCAGTGTCGACGGCGTAGGTACCAAACTGAAAGTCGCCTTCGAGATGAAGGTGCACCACACCATTGGCGCCGATCTGGTGAACCACTGCGTCAACGACATCGCGGTGCAGGGCGCTACTCCTCTTTTCTTTATGGACTATCTCGCCACCGGCAAACTCGAACCGGAGGTTGCCGAGAAAGTGATCGAAGGCCTGGCGGAGGCCTGCAAGCACAACGGCTGCGCCCTGATCGGCGGCGAAACTGCCGAGATGCCCGGATTCTATCCCGAAGGCGAATACGATCTGGCTGGCTTCATCGTGGGGGTGGTTGAGCGGGAGCGCATCATCACCGGGAAGACCGTCGAAGTTGGCGATGTGATCTTAGGGTTAGCCTCGAACGGCTTGCACACGAATGGCTATTCGCTCGCCCGCAAATTGCTGTTTGATGTTGCGCATTACACACCCGAATCCTATGTGAACGAACTCAAGGGCAAAGTTGGCAATGAGCTGATGAAAACCCACAAGAGCTATTGGCCAGCGGTGAAGCGTTTGCTAGCGGATGGCGAATGCGTGTCAGCAATGGCTCACATCACCGGCGGGGGCATCACGCAGAACCTTCCCCGTGTACTTCCCCGAGGCGTGGCAGCCGTGATCGAGATCAATTCCTGGCCAGTGCCGCCCATCTTTGAGCACTTGCAGCAACTCGGCAACGTGCCACGCGAGGAGATGCTTCGCACCTTCAATATGGGATTGGGCATGTTGCTGGTGGTTCCGTCCAAGAAGTTCAAGAAGGCTCAGACGCTGCTAGAGCGGGCGGGAGAAAGAGCGTTTACGGTGGGACGGATTGTGAAGGGTGACCGCAAAGTAATGTACGCGTAACGGGCTGCTTCACCACAGAGACACAGAGTCACAGAGTCACAGAGAAAATCCGACATCTGAGCAAGTTCTTCTGGTGTTCTACCGTTTCAGCAGGTCTACCGGCTCTCTCACATCCGTCACCCTCATGTACTTCGCCAGCGCTGGATACTTCTTCGCCACCGCTTCATACATCGCATACGCCACGTTGCGGTAGGAAAAATGTCCCGCTGGCCCGGTCCTCAGCTCGGAGATGTAAACAACTTCAGCGAAATCCATCTTGAACAAAGTTCGCTTGCGGAATGCCAGGGGAATCGCATATTGAGCATTCTCTTTCGCTTCGGTTCCCGACCAGTCGGCTAGTTTGTCAACGGCTTGACCTGTCCTTTGCATGACCGCGTCGTAACTTCCTCTCGCTCCCGCCGCATCAACTTCGTCCGGGACGTCGTACCCGTGCCTGGTGGTGGATTCCTGTCCAATCTGGATGCAACGGCGGTGCCGATGCATGTCGCGGAAGCCGCCTATATCCATCAGAATGTCGAAGCGAAATTGCTGGCCGGCGCAAAACGGGCGCAGCATTTCGTCGTGTTTGCCGCGATGCCGCAATCCGATATCGATGATCTCGCGGCGAATCAGTTCTCCGGCACCTTGGATCGCTTGCCGGATCTGTCGGTAAGGATAATGAGTATGTTCGTAAATCAGCGTGGACGCCAGTTCAACTTCGAGCGGTTCTTCGTCGAGCAGATCGACCGTGGGCGATGACGAGACCTGCAAATTGCCCAACAGCTCCGCCGCGACTTGCCGTAGTTCGCGACGGGTCTCGATCTCGTAGGAATTCGGGTCAGCGTATTTCACCAAAGTCGGAGCCATGCGAACTTCTCGCAACAACTCTTGCGCGGCCCGCTCACCCAGTTCCGCAGAAACCGTTCGAATCTGCTCCACCAGTTCGCGCAGCATTCCATGGCTGGCGTTGTATGCAGGAGAAACTGCCGCCCGCTTCAGTAGCTCGCCGAGAGATCGAACCTCTTTGTGCGTGTGCGACAGCAGGCGCGAGACTTGCGTTTCAAGGGTACGCGCGTTGACGATTTCTCCCAGCGATGTGTTAGTCGAGAGGGGCAGCAGGTAGCGCGAGATGTCGAAAGCCCGAGCCTTCAAAGTCCGCTCGTAAGCTTCCTGCTTCATCTCGACTGGTTTGGGCGTGATCTCAAGCAGGTAGCGAAACGTACGCTCGGAAAGCGATTCATATTCCGCGAACAGATTTTCAATGGTGCCTCGATATAACGACCGTGCCTGTTCGTCATCGCCAAAGTCAGGTGTGAAGTAGCCGCTCTTCTTGAAATCCTGATAACGGGTCGACCGTTCTTGACCGTCCCAGCGCTGCTCATCTGCAACTGCAATCGCCGCCAGGATGGAAAGCCGCTCGACAGCAAGCGCGACGTGCGCCAAGTCCGCGATCGATCGGTGCCCGTACTGAAAATAAAAGGTATTGAGAAACTTCTCGGCCTTTTGCTGGCTGATCTCTTTGAGCGACTCCTTCATCGAGAGAGAAGATCGCGAGTATTTCGCCATGGCATAGGCTTGAACCTCGGGCTCTACGCCGTAAACTGCGTAGACCTCCACCGACGGCGCATCAGGGAACGCGCTGTTTCCATTCGTAGAGGGCGGGTTCGTGACCTCAGGCATGCTTGTCGCTGACCTCATTTTGCAGAGACATAAATCTTAACTGATTTTGGCAGGGCGCATAGTGCGAACCAAAGAAACTGCCGGAGCCACCCAGACTTGAATCTGCGCGGTGCTGGATTTTCCGCGGTAACGACAGCAGATACTGAGGGTACCATTGCGTGTATCCACTGAGACGGATGTATCTTTTCGTTTGGCCAGTGAATCATATATAAAAGTAAGTATCCGAATTACTTCATGCAGCGAACTTTTCATAAGGTTTTGTGTCTGTGTTGGTGGCTCACGGGATTGGCGGTTGCCCAGGCTCCCTTGCCGGTGAGGGCGGGCGCTGACGCAGGCTTTTCGCCCTCGTCCTTTGAGGCTCCGGCGTTTGATGACTCCGCCTCAGTTCCTGTCGCCATTCCTTCCGCGGGGCGTATCCCTGCGCCACTGATGGCGCCGGCCGTGCTTCCTCGTATGGCTCCTGAACTTGCGATCCAGGTTTGCCGCGGACGCTCGGTGATACAAGCCGAGCAACTCGCTTCTTATTCGGCCACGACTGTGATCCGCGCCCAACTGCCCGACACTTCGCAGTCTGGCGAATACGAGGTGCAACGGCACTACCTGGCTCCTCGCACGCTTGAGTTCAAAGGGTTGCGATTTACGGGAGATGGGTTCGTGAAGACCAATGTCATCGCCCGCCTGCTGCAGTCTGAGGTGGATCATGTGCAAAAGGACGATCCTGCGCTGAACGCGATCAGCACGGCGAACTACAAGTTTTCTTATAAGGGCACGAACCAGTTAGACGGCCGACTGGTGCACGTTTACCAATTGAAGCCGCGCCAGAAACGCGCTGGCCTGTTCAAAGGCCGGATTTACGTCGACGCCTACACGGGCAGCCTGGTCCGAGCGGAGGGCAAGCCGGTGAAATCGCCGTCGCTGTTCATTAAGAAAATCGATTTCGTTCAGGATTACGCGGATATCGGGCCGTTCACTTTCCCGGTACACATCCATTCGGAAGCTAGTGCTCGCATCGTGGGCCGCGCCATCGTCGACATCTATCAGCGTGACTACCAACCGGTCGCCAATACAACAGCGAATACCGCCGTGGCCGCGAGACCCATTCCGGCAATGTAGCGCTTCGCTTTGCTTTGGACAAACATTTCCTGGACATTACCCGTCCGGACACAATCGGTCCTCTGCCACTGCCAAGTGCGGCTATAATTCCGCTTCACTCGAAAAAGGAGAAAATCATGTCCCTTTCCGGCCGGGTCGCGCTGATCACTGGTGCGTCCCAGGGCATTGGTCGTGCCTGTGCCCTCAGGCTGGCGGCATCGGGCGCTACCGTAGCGGTCGCTGCACGCAACCTTGAGAAGTTGACCGAACTTGTGCAGCAGATCGAAGCCAGCGGCGGCAAGGCGTTCGCGTTTCCCGTCGATGTGACCGACGAAGAGCAGGTCAAGGCCACATTCAAAAGCGCGCTCGCGCAACTCGGCAAAATCGACATTCTGATCAACAACGCCGGAATCACCCGCGACCAACTGGTCATGCGCATGAAGCGCGCCGATTGGGATTCCGTTCTCAACACCAACCTGACATCGGCCTATCTTTGCATTCAGCAAGTAATCGGTTCCATGCTCAAGCAGCGTTGGGGCCGCATCATCAACATAACGTCAGTCTTCGGTCAGACGGGCCAGGCTGGGCAAGCAAACTATGCAGCCTCGAAAGCCGGCTTGATTGGATTGACCATGGCCATTGCCCGCGAGGTTGGATCGCGCAACATAACGTGCAACGGAGTGGCGCCTGGTTTCATCGTAACCGCAATGACCTCCGGTTTCTCCGATGAGTTCAAACAGAACGCTGTGAACATGATCCCTCTCGGACGAGTAGGGACGCCGGAAGATGTAGCCAACGCGGTTGCGTTCCTCGCATCGGATGAGGCTTCGTACATCACGGGTCACGTGTTAAACGTCAACGGTGGCATGCTCATGGGGTAACGCGGACCATCTCCGGACTTACGCTGGTGCAGGCAGAGTCTCCCGCGCAGATCGCCCAGGCGAGCGAACTTTTCCGCGAGTACGAGCAGTCGCTCGGCGTAGACCTCTGCTTCCAGAATTTTGCGCAGGAGTTGGCGGAGCTTCCCGGCCACTATGCCCCACCCGACGGACGTCTCTTGCTGGCGGAGTATGAAGGGCAACTGGCGGGATGCGTAGCCCTGCATCAATGGGATGCCGGCGTATGCGAGATGAAACGGCTCTATCTGCGTCCAACATTTCGGGGGAAGGGATTGGGCCGGGTGCTGGCGGAAACGATCATCGCGGAAGGTCGAGGGATTGGCTATCAACACATGCGGCTGGATACAATTGAGCCGATCATGAAAGACGCGGTAGAGATGTACCGCAAACTGGGTTTCCGGGAAATCGAGCCGTATCGCCCGAATCCCATCGCGGGCGCAATTTATATGGAATTGACGCTGTAGCGCCGACAACTTCGGCGCAAGGGAGAACCTACCGTGAAACTATTTTGCTTCGCTCTCATTGTGCTTTTCGCCCTGGGTGCTTTCGCTGCGCCTTCCAAGAACGTCTCCTACAAGAGCGGCGACGACACCGTGCAGGCTGTGCTTTACACGCCTGAAGGAGAAGGTCCGTTTCCGGCGATTGTGGTCATCCACGAATGGTGGGGACTCAATGACTGGGTGAAGGAACAGGCCTCGAAGCTGTCTGATCGGGGCTACGTCGCGCTGGCTATCGATCTCTACCGCGGCAAAGTCGCGACCACTCCCGACGAAGCTCACGAACTTATGCGCGGCGTTCCAGAAGATCGTGCTGCTCGTGACTTGCGCGCGGCTGTGGAATTTCTGAAATCGCAATCGAACGTGAAGAAAGATCGCATCGCATCCATTGGCTGGTGCATGGGCGGCGGCTATTCGCTCGATGTGGCGCTGCAAGAGCCCACGTTAAGGGCGGCCGTCATCAACTACGGCCGCCTGGCGAGTGACTCCGAGTCACTGAAGAAAATCAATGCCTCCATCCTCGGGCTTTTCGGAGGTCAAGACCGCGGCATTCCGCCGGCAGATGTAAAGAAGTTCGAACAGTCGCTAAAGCAGATGGGCAAGAAGGTGGAAGTCGTGATCTACCCGGATGCAGGCCATGCCTTTGAGAATCCCAACAACAGAGATGGATATAGACCCGATGACGCCGCGGACGCCTGGAAGCGAACAGTGAACTTCCTCGCGGACACGCTGGGAAAATAAATTCAGCAGTCAGCACTCATCGCTCAGCCGTCGGTACATCTGCGCGTTGCGCCATGCAGCTGAGTGCTGAATGTTAAGTGCTGAGGGCTGTTTTCCATCTGCACCGCAGCTTGTGCAGCGAAATTTCCACTTGCCAGACGGTGCTACTCTGGTTACTATTCACCATCTCGGAGAACCAAACTTGGCCGTTTTCTCTATGAACATCGGACAGACCATCAGAAACTACCGGCTAGGCAAAGGTATGTCCCAGGGTGATATAGAAAAGCGAACCGGACTTCTTCGTTGTTATCTGTCGCGCGTGGAGAACGGTCATACCATTCCATCTCTCGATACGCTTTCGAAGATCGCGGGCGCGATGGAGCTTCCGCTATCGCAGTTTTTCGCCGAGTCCGGACACACCAACGGAGCCAAAGGATTGCCTCAGCTCTCCGACGACGAAGTCCGCTTCCTGAGCCAGATTCGCCGCTACTCCGTGAGCCTCAACGACAGTGATCGCAAGCTGGTTCTGGCTATGGTCAAGAAGATGGCGTCGAATGCGAAGTAGCTAACAGAAGCTCTCAGCCGTCAGCTCTCAGCTTGTAAGACTGGTCTCTACACCCAAGAAGATCGACACTGGCGGCGAAGCCGCCGATCTAAGCTCCGAAGGCTGAAGGCTGAGAGCTGAGTTACTTCCGTTCCATCCCTCTGGTGACCGACGGGTACCTCGCCCGTCCGCGTCATACACCCTAAACTGTGAGTTGGAGAACTCGCAGTGACTATCGACGAAGAACTAACTTTGCTTGAGTCGCAATTGCGCCGGCTCAAGATCGAGTACGAGTGCTATTTCAGCAACCCGACCAAGAAGCCCCCTACTGATGTCGAGTGGAAAGTGCTGAGCCTGCTGCGCAAATTTAGCGATGGCGGACGGATGAGCTTCCAACAGCGCTTCCGCTATAACGAGATGGCGCAACGTTACGCCATCTACAGCGACTTATGGCGCAAGAAAGCCCGCATTCGTGAAGAAGGATACCGCCGTCCGCAAGACGCGCTGCTCTCTGTGCAAGGTGTGCGTCCCACGGAGGAACATGAACCGACGCATCGCCCAGCTTATGGGCTGGGACATGCGGCTGCAGCAGCCGCAACCGCACCCGGTTTGAGTGAGGGACCGCTCACGATCCAGTGCTCCGATGCCCGTGCCGAACATGATCAGGTGAAGAAGCTCTACGAAGCGCTTACCGACGCCAAGAAAAAAGCCGGCGAGTCGGTCACCGGCAACATTGCCAGTTTTACTTCTTTTGTGCAGAAGAAAACCGACCAGATTCGTAAACAGCACGGATGCCAATCGGTGGAATATACCGTAGAGACGCAAGACGGCCAAGTGCGGCTAAAGGCGAAAGCCAAGGCCTAAGTCATGTGCGACGGGCGACTCGCCCGTCGAAACCGCGATGCGCACGTGGCCCCAGACGCCTCCTCCGGGTAGCCGCGAAGCTCGGTAATGCCCCAGTTTAAATTTCAGCAACCGCATTGTGACGCCGGCGGAAAACCAGTCATAAAGTTTTGACTGTAGGTTGCGTTCCGGTCTAGCATACAGCTGTTCCCTGTGGGGCACGTCGGCATCTCTGCCGAAAGGGCTAGGCCCGCCCGCTGAAAATCTCAGCAGGAGTGTGCCTATGCCAACCATCGAGACATACCGCAAGCAAGCCAAGTTGTTGCTCCGCTGGCATCGCGAGGGAGACTATTCTATTGGCGAAAGAGTACGCAGACTCGAACGCTACCAGTCTTTGACCGACCGCGAAGTATTGGCGCTGAAGTTCACTCTAACCGTGGCGCAGGAGATCGTCGCGATGGAAGCCGGATATCAGAGTTGGGCGGAACTGAAAGCGGCAACAGCCGGAGCACCCAAGACGCCGCGCGCTTCGTCTGGCCCGCTGATCCTGAAGAAGGTGACCCCGATCCTGCTGGTGCGAGATGTCAAGACATGCGCCGCCTTCTTCCAACAGAAGCTGGGCTTCGAGATCGACTTCCTCCATGGTCTGCCTCCGTTTTACGGCGCGGTATCGCGAGACGGCGTTTGTCTGCACATGCGCTACGTGCGACAACCCTTCTTCGCACAAGCCGCGGTTCAAGAGAAATCGCTGATATGCGCTTCTATTGAAGTCTCGAACGTGCAAGGTCTATTCGAGGAATTCAAGGCGCGAGGCGTGGAATTCGCGCAAACAGTTACCAAGCAGGCCTGGGGTGGAACTGACTTTCAGGTACGAGATCCCGATGGCAATGTCATTTCCTTCGTCACCTATGGGTGAAATCATCTTGGAGCATCTACACCCAAAGCTCTAGTGGGTTCACCACGCGAGCG